>Ga0209208_10011666_pt1 | contig 11231 bp, 5 predicted proteins | sample S1TSphfallax_3_FD_187694 | JGI IMG/M metagenome (GOLD analysis project Ga0209208, IMG submission 187694) | Host-associated microbial communities from peat moss isolated from Minnesota, USA - S1T2_Fd - Sphagnum fallax MG (SPAdes) (version 2) | ecosystem: Host-associated > Plants > Peat moss >...
TCACCGGCCCCCCCCCCTTCCCCCACCCCCCAAAACCTTCGTCACAGACGGACGTAGTGAATTTATATATAGGATAAAATCTTAGTTGATATGGATAGATGGTGGAGACTTCTGTTACACTTTGGAAGGAGCCCTAGTAAGACCTTTTCTCCACAACATGTTTTAAATCTTGTCATTCAAGCAATACCTCACCGGCCAAAGCTTGGACTCCATCTAGTTGAAATTTTTTCAATGCATGATGACTTAACAAGTGTCAAGCATGTAGTGTACCTTCAAAGGGCTCTTGCAAGTGAACAAGAAAATTCTTCGGAATGATTTATTTTTATAATATTTGTTGAACTGGAGGTGAATGCATAGAGACACATTCTGGAAGATTTGCTCAGTTGAACATGTCACTCTACCAGTGTCGGCTGGTTATTGAAAAATGACCCAATTATCAATAAGGTTATTAATCCAGCTATTGATAACTTACCAGTCAATTTTTGAATTTTTTGATAACCAGATAATAACCTACCTGGTCAGGAATATAAAATTATAATAATTGGGAAGATCCTTCTTAACTAACAGTTATTGAAATTTCAAAATCTGATAACTTACCTGAATGTTGAAATTTTCATCCACATAGATTATTATTATGTAGGTTATTACAGAAAAAGAACCCTTAAAACTTATCCTACCTGACAATATCTACCCGGTTATCAAGGCAGTTATTTGATAACTGGCCCTTCTGCATAACAGGTGGTTATCACTCAAAAAATCATTGACCAAACTAATAACCAAGGTTTTTTTCTTTTTACCATGAAATTGATAAATGATGGTTTTAACTTTTTTGAAATTATAATTAGATATTGATAACCTGTATGGTCCCAATTTCTTTTTTTTAAAAACCTATCCGATTGTTTTCCATCCACATTTCCTGATTCTTTCCCATATCTCCCACCTGCCATGGACAGGGATGGGAGACTTTGGCACCTGGCCACCCCACCAGACTTCTAACTTCCTCCATCCATCAGTTTACTTCCCTACTGCCTCCATCCATCCATCCATCCATCCATCTACCACACATCCACTTTTCATTTGCCACCTCTCCTGTAATGTGAAATGAAATCAGCCTGGCTAATATGTCATGTAAAGCCCTTGGAGCGGGGTGGTGGTGTGTAGTCCCTCTCCAAGCTCACTCCAAGCCTCAAGAGTTTTACCCTACCCTTCCATTTTCATGAAGGATTGATTGTTTGACATGGCTAATTGTTTTATTTATTTGTTGGATTTACACCTTTAGCTTTTAGTAGGAACTAGCTACCATTACCACTCCAAGCCCCAATTAGTCTTGAAAATAACAGCCACAATGATAACCCCTTGGGCCTCGCAATAAGAAGAATTCTTTTTAAGCTAACTGCATGTGACTACATAAAAAGTTTGTGCCCTAGTCTTATATGGCATTTGGGGGGGGTGGGTGAAGCTGCTCCCACTCATGTACCATAGTCCAAAACGGAGTTGGGTTGTTCTTTATTTTTACAAAGAACCTCCAGTTCCAGTTTTAAGAATTAAATTACAACTATCTCAGTTCTGATTCCACACATATAAATCGAACTCAGAATTCGTTTCCACGTCCAGTTTTTCACAAAACAATTCTGATTCCAACTCTGAATATCAGACCCAGCCACTTTTGGTTTGGTTCTTACTAACCCAGATCACAACCAGTGGTAAACTATTGATTTTTTACAAAAACATGTATTTTGGTTCCAGTTCCCTACATACTGTAAATAGAACCAGGAACAGTTCCAGATCCAGTTCTTTAAAAAAATAAGTCTGATTCCAGTTTTGGTTGTGAAAAGCAGACCCAGTTCCAGTTTGTTCTGACTGCGAAAGTGGGTATGCAGCCATCACCGGTAAAACCCCTCATTTATTGGCTCTGCCTCTCAGGGAGAGACTCCATAACAATATAGAGTTTATTTGGTCCTAGATTATTATTTTTTCAATTTTGTGATGTAGCCATAATGATCATTCATAAGAAGAATGAGCCAAATTAGGCTCTATAAAATGTGACAGCAAAGGCATTTAAACATGCTTCTATAATATAGCTACCTATTGACAATTCATATAGGAGCTGGTGAATTTTACAAAATTTTCATTTAATTTTCAGAAATTTGCAATTAGATAACATTTGAGGGCGGTAAGGTCAGATGGTGTTCCTTTATTTGAAGGCTTGGAAACAGAGGAATAGAGCCTAGAGGAAACAAAGAAACCCTTTTTGGCAGTGCCATTCCTGTGTACAAGATGGCCTGTGCAGGCAACCGAGATACTAAGGGCCACTTTTGATGATGTCCAAGATTCAAGGTCCTATGAAATAGAGCAATCCTATTAGATGAGAGTTATAAATTGAGTCCATGGCCTTTGGATGAGAGTCCAAGACCGAAACCTGGCTAATCCAGGCTAAACCTACATGGAACCGTTTTGGAGAGAAAATCAATTGGTTGGGACCCAGAAGGAAAAGCTAATAGGGAGAGCTCTTGATTTGAAGAACCAAGATGCAAGCTAGGGTCCAAGGCAAGGTCCCCAATTTGCTTCAAATGAGTCCAAACTGGTTCCTAGGAATTTGGACTCTGGACCCATCTAAAGTCCGAGTTCTTTACACTAAATCACCACGGCGGCGGCACCGGAAATAGACTTTCGTTGAGGACGCTAGATCGCCACGTGCGTCGTCGGCACAAATGTTGCCGTACGTCGGCAGCCGATAGATCCTCTTCTCATGGGTTTGCTTTGTTTCCTCTGTTCCTCCGACCAAAAATGAGCTTTCCTTTTGTGTGCAAATGATGATATCGTCCTCTCTCTCTGCTTGCAAGAGTGACAGATCCAGTGTACTATGAGCGACCCATTGTGACAGATCTGTAGTATGAGTGATCCATTGCTTCATGAGAGTGTTACCGTATGAGAGCAACTATGTTGGTATAGTTAGGGTTAATCTGGTGGGGTGTGTTTGTGATACCTCTTCGCGAAGAGCTGCCGTTTTAGTTCCTGATGCTCTTGAACTGGAGAATCGAGGGTCAATTTGAGACGGCTTTTACAGCTTTAGTATTACTCTATTAGTCTAACAGAGGTTTGGGAGTAGCTAGGGTTCAAAGATGGGAGATGGGGGGCGATCACGTTTGTATTGTCCTGGTTCCCCTGGCGCTAAACTCAGAGAGAAACTGAGACAGTTGAAAGATAAACGAGTTGGTATAGAGCCGGATGCTTGTGTCTATGCCAGACTTGAACCGTGTGGTGAGTTCGTCTCAAGTTCAGATTCTCACCGAACCGGAAATCCGGAAATTGTTTCGGAAGTTTTGCCAACTGACGTTCATCGTGATGATGCTGAGCAGCAAGGTGTCAAGTTTGATCTGGATTACGCTCTCCGACAGCCGCTTTGTGCAACTGATTTGGATCTGGAGGAGTTCCCCGGCGATCACGCTGCCGGAAACAGACAGCTCAAGTTCACAGGGGTGAGGAAAAAAGCCGGCTCATTCGTAGCAGAGATTCGCGTGTCAACCAAGAAGAGAATCTGGCTGGGATCTTACAAAAGAGCTGAACCAGCTGCTCTAGCACACGATGTCGCCACTTACCTGCGTGCCACCTACTTAAGCGGTGCGAACCCTCAATACAACTTCGATAGTTCTCCATCCTCTTTTCCTCCTTCAAAAGAAATCTCAGATCTGGAAACTGATGAGGAAAAATGGGAACTCATCAAAAAGATTGCAGGAGAGTTTGCAAAAAAAGTAGCCCGCCGCTAAACCTTCTTCCGGCTCTTCGCTCTGTGGTATCATCTTTCTTCTCATAGATCTATCTGTGGCCTCTCTTCACTCTTCACGCCCGGATTTCCTACGGACCGGTTCCACATATCCCTTACATCTCTCCTCCGAAACGAGTGGGCAACCCCAAGATGGTCTCGGTGGTGGAGGCCTTCTGCCAAACCCTAAAAGCCCTGTAGACGCTGCCTCCTTGTGAACATACACTGTATTCTATATGTACAATATACCCCTCAAAATGGGGCCTCTTCTTCTATACACTGTGTTTTTTTATCATTTATGATATTTGAAATTGTCTAATTGTTTGGCGAGATACAAACTTCTTTAGCTCTTTGGACTTTTATTGATGAAACGCTGCAAAACTTTATTATCTATTAAAATTGTCAGTTCATGTTTCTTGCATTGCAAATGTCATAGGTATTCAGAATTTGGAGCTTATGCCTTCAAATTGATGAGTGAGGTTTATAACATAGGAAGATCATTCTATTCTCCTTGATTTCCGAGGATGGCAAATGATTTGGATGTTCTGGAAGAACCTGTTTGAATCTTGAAAATCAATTTGTAGTTGAGATTTCATGACACTACCTAGATATGGAAATTTGGTGTAGCATGCAAGGTAATGGCCAAGGAGTGGGAAGTTTTGGAAGCAAGCCTAAGGTGTAGCTGAGAGGTGCTTCCTTCCAAAACTCCCCCCTCCAAGCATGTTACTAAGTATAAAATTGACATGATTTTATTAATACAAAATTTCCTGTATATACTTGATGGATATCATGGAAAAAAATGACACAAGGCATTTTGGAAAACAGAATGCCCATGCATGCATGTGTGTCCCTTTCCAAAATGCCCCACAACATTTTACACTCTATAAGCATACCTCCAAATACACTAAGAAAAATCTTGGAGGTTTATGGATTTTGTAATAGTATGGTTGTGACTTCCTTTAGTAACTAAATTTGTGTAAAGGAAATTTGTGGTGGATTGCATTCTTTGGAACTCATGTGAAACTTTGAACATGAAAACACAAAATATCAGCACCCATTTAGTTTACCACTTTTGGGTGTTTACAAATAGCATACTTGTAGTTACTAATTGCATATAATTAATGGTTGTAAGAAGGGTCACCAGAATAAGGGGCCTAGTGAGGTGGAGCTGAACATTACCCTAGTACTAGTGATGTCCTCCCCAAGGTTCTTAGCTCATAGAAGAATTGGTCCAAATTTTTTTCCAATTCTCTTTTTAAATTGTTTCCACTGGGTATTATAGGAACAAAAAACAAATGTGGGCTTTTCAAATACATAATGCCGGCATCCTTTCCAAATTTTAAAACACTAGGAGAAAATTTGTAGTTTATGTGGAGGGCACCTTATATCCATCAATTTCCCTCCTACAAATTGGGAGGGGTATTATGCCACATCCTCAAGGATTTGAGGGAAATTATGCCTACTTGTAGATGTAAAAACCCTCCCACTATTGAGGAGTAGGCATAAGAACCCTCCCATTCAAACAAATTATGATCTACATAGGTTTGGTTCATGATAAATTTTGCCTTGTGTTTTACAAAGAGTAAAGCCCTAGGGTGGGGGACATTCCCAAAATGTGGGGCTAGATTCGGCTATTGCCTTGTCCTAGGTCCCTTCTTATGATAATGCCCCCACCCTAGGGTTTTACTCTACACCTAATCCCCATTGGAGGTGGGCAATTACATTTTGGTAAAGCCCATTGGCTCTTTACACCAAGTAAGGCATTCTCTAGGTACATTTAAAAAAAACAAAAAATGTTAAACATGCCAAGGGTCTTAAATGTTGCCCATACAAAAGGATTACCCCACATCACCATTACATGATCCTTCCCCTTGCTCTTGAAGCCTCCGGGCCCTCCATTTCCCTCCCCACACAACAAGCCTTTCATTCATCAACATGAGTTATGGTTGCATTACCTATTTTGTGTAACATACCATCAACATCGACATCCCCATGGTACTCTTATGCCATGCATGCCATACCACCATGTCCTCTTGCCATCATGACGATAGACCTTTTCACTTTAGGGCATCACCATCATTTTTCATCATTGCACATGTTTTGTGCTTTGTATCGCACAATCCTACAATCTTCCTCCATTGTTTCTCTACACGCCTATGCCCATTATTGAATGTTTTCACAACTTTGGTTTTTTTCCAATGCCATTATTGTTGATCAATTACAACAATATAACTGTTGTAGGTGCTTCTATAACACCCTATCAAGGTGCATGCATTGCCAAATTCAAAGGTCCTACATTGCTTGTAGTTTGCTTATAAAAATTACATGTTATTAACTTCTTTGTGGAAATTACATGTAGAAGAAGTTATCTTTGTTTGGCAAGCTTGGATGCATGAATTACAAGTGGAAGATCATTTTTAGACCTTTTCTAAAGCTACCAAGCACACGGTTTTGTCCGAATGTTGTGTGCATACATGTAGATGTCTCTTTCCTTCCTTCTTCATTATTACCTTCATTAGTTTGGTCAAAGTCTTCAACATCTTGCATCCCCTGAAGTGATCCAAGCTCCCCCTTCTTGATTAAATAGATAGCAACTCTTTCATCGCATGTTTTTTGCAGGCCCTATTCCTTCATTTGATTTGGGGTCACTTCTACGATTGGGTTACTAGAACTACATTCAACAACATTTTATGAAAGATCTAGTTCTTCTTTGTGGTCCTTAGAGTCGAAAAGGTATGATTATTTAACAATTTCCTTTATAACATGTACATACTATTAAGTCTTTTTATTTCCATGGCTTTTTTTTTATTTCTTGTCCTTTGTAACCTACAATTCATTTGAAACAAGGCATTCAATCAAAGTGTAGTCATAAGTTTTCCCTTGTAACATGCATGCCCACAAATTGTCCCCATTTTGTGTTAACAATGTCTTTATGGTGCCTCTACAAATCAATTGAACCACATTGTGTAACCTACAATTCATTTCAACAAGGTATTCATTCCAAGCAACCTCAATCTATCCTCTATAACATGCCCATAAACTATGTTTAATTCATTATCTTGCCTAAAGTATCGTGACATATGGTGTCGTAAGGGTGTAAATCCATAGTAAATTCTACTAAACAAAAAGACTAAAACCAGTCAAAGGTAGAAACTAATCAACCAAAAAGGAATGCATGCACACATATATACAATGCACAAGAGGAGGTTGAGATGAAATTTTCATGCATTAGATTGCAAAGAAGGAAAGAACATGTAATGTATGTAAACAGTGGCCGTGTAATGGCCACCGTGAACATCTAGAAATCCTATTTAAGTATGGAAGAAACTCTCTGACTATGGAGGAAGCTCTCTTTGAGAAAAAAAATTCTAAAAAAACTAAAAAGAAAAGGGAAAGGCTTGACCTTTTATACAACCACCAACAAGCTGAAACCCTAAGCACCTAATAACGTACAGTCACCTAAGAACGTACATTAATCTTACAAATGTACATTAACCCTAAAAGGCATGATGGGCATGCCTGTAACCGGTAGTCATGCATGAGGCCATGCATACGGGCATGACAAAATTGCCCTATTCTATCAATTTAATCTTAATTGAAACATGATTTGTTAAATGATTATAATTCCAAGTAACATGTCCATGATTTGCATCAAGCCCCCTCTTACAATATTTTACCTTGTGAGTCCTTTGATGGAACTTGTTTGATGGTGTTGTAACTAGGTCCATTTGCTCAAATAATACAATGATCCCAATTTCATGTAACATTTCACAACATGTCTTGGAACATGTCCTTATTCATGAATTATTGATCCTATTCCTTGTTAATTAAGGTATGTACCTTGTTTTGCCCTCTTTTGTACCCATTCCCACTTGCCTTGATGTGGTCACCCCAATTATTTCATGTGACATTTGACAATGTTCTATATAATGTCGTCCCTACATGTCCACTAAACCATAGTTTATAACTTGCAACTCATCTCAACAAGGTATTCAATTTGTCTTCTGTAACACGCCCACAATCTGTGTACAAAATCCTAGGTGTAATATGGATCATTAGATGTTTGTTTGATGTTGTTGTAATTAGTCTCCTTTACCTTAATAATATGGTAATCCCAATTTCTTACAACATCTGATAATCTCTCTTAACTTGTGAAGGCTTCTTGTAACATGTTAGTTTCATATCATTATGCTAGTTTGTCATGTACATATATAGTTACATGTAACATGTAAACCGTTAATGTAACCCTTCAATGTAACATGTAAGCCATGTAACAAACGTAAACCATAATATGCAACAATGAAGCAAGTAACATAACCCAAGTATTACATTATCAAGGAACTTGTAACATTTATAAGTTAGTAACATAAATCACAAGTTACGTATATTGTATTAATAGTTATCATTGTAACATGTTACATGCGTTTAGGGTTGTTTTACTAACCGTTGAGGGGCATTTCCCCATAATCAGTTCAAATTAGGGTAGCAAGTAAGATTTAGTGTGAAAAAATCGCAATTAAAGGCACATATGGAAGTATGTTTACCATATCTAAAAGGTTTGGGTTGAGTGTGAAAGATTTGAAGGTTTTTGTGAATAAATGGAAGAGTTGCCTCAAGAATTAAAGTTGAGTTTTGAATGCACACAAAGAATGATTGTTATAGGGGCAACATTTTGTTAACTAAGTGAGAATGCGTGATTTGTAGCTATGGTGGGATTAGGATCTAGTAGTAAAAAGGACATTCAAAGACAAGCCAATAGGGTTTGAAAAGTGGTCTGGGAGACGTTAAAGCATACTAGCATTGTTGAAGAATACAAAGACTAAAAAACTATAGAAATAAAAACCTTTTATACACCTCTAGGTAGTATGAACCAACTCACATATGACAGATGAGCCTTCTTGGCTAGTAGGAACAAGTAGGTGATTGCTCACACCTTATCGAGCATGATTGATGTTTGATCTACACATGTGCATTTATAATGAGTTGGTGAATCTAAGTCTTCATTGGCATTCTCCAATGGCCCCAAGTCGGCATGCTCCAACAAAACATGGTAGCATTTCTATGGGGGACTGGGAAAGCCACCAAGGTACAAAGGTTATACCAATTGTAGGCCTTGTAAAGGTGTGCAATCAATGAACTTAGAAGGTGAAAGCATTAGCCACAAGCCTTCTTCGTTGCATCTAAAGGTATGGACCAACTGTTGTGTTTTTTTAAGAATTTGAATATGTTAGACCTTGACATATGTTGTTTTTATGCATTTGATGGCTTGCATGTAATAGGGGTCACATAGCTAGGATGGCAAATCAAAAGCAAAGGTGACAATGACGAAAGTTCAGTGAAGGTAGTAATGGCTAATAAAAAATGAACTTGACAATTGGATAGCCTTGAGCATTGACTATTGTATAGACATTTTGAAAATTTATGCTAGACTATGGTAGAAGTTGATTACCCATAGTGTGACAAATCTTAGTTGTTTTGCAAAGGATTTGAACTTTGACATCTTCTCTAGCATGCCAATATTTTACATTACAAATTCATCTTGTCTAGCATCTTATTTTCTAAATTTGGAATCAATACCCTCTTGAAAGATTTGGTGCCTAAGATGTATTTTTGTGATTTTGACCTATGATTAATAAATTTCTTGTCTTCTCATTAGTAGTACATGCAAATCAAACATGTTACAACTTCTTTTGCATGAACTGCCAAACTTGTATGACCAACTCAACTAATAACATGTTGGAGGTGTGTTGTAACATGTACAAACCATGTTACAATTTATGCTCTTTTAGTGTTAGTTTAGGTTTTGTGTTCATGGGATTTTAGCACACATGTTATAATCAATAAGGCTACAAGAGAAGTTTTGTGTTACAAAACATGAAGACAACAAGGTGCATTGTGTATTCAATGGTATAGATTATACAAAAAATATTGATGCCAAATTTGTAGAAAATATTTCTACCGTTTACAAAAATATTGATGCTGTTTCCCAAAAGTATTAATGCATTATATGTATCAAACATGCCAAATTGATGCACCAAACCAAACCCTGCAATGTGGTTGAAGCAACTTATAGTACTAAGTGTAGTTCATTAGAATAAGCAAGCAAATGTTACATAATACACTTCACATGTTACAAACTACAAGAAACATACACTCCACATGTTACAAGGTATAAAAGACATACATTGATTGTTAGAGACTTCAAAAGATTGTTGTGTAGGTTACAACACTTAATGTTGCATTAAATTACATTAAATGTTTTTTGCTTGCCACTAATATTTTGCAATGAAGAAAGAAAATCTTCCATCAACAACTTGTTGTCTTGTGTTTCCTCCAACAACTCAAATTGAAGGCAATAAATCTCATCCTCTAAGTCCACCTTGGATGATGCTTTTGGGATCCTTGACATTGGTGGAATGTATTGCACATTGCTTGGTGATTTGCCTAGCTATTTAGTAAGATTCAATAGATTTTGGAAACCACCATGAATTGTCCCTTTCAAAGCACCATAGTATCATGTTATTGTACCTTTCGCAAGCTTAGGATGAAGAAGTTGGAGCACTTTGACTTGGTGCTTGCAAATGTTCCCATGTTGTGCATACGGGTAGTCACAAGATGCCCATTTAAATTTTGGGTTGTGAACCCAATACTTTTTGTGAAGTTGCTTCCTAGACATAACTAATGCCACTCTAGAATTACTAGTTGGTAATGTGACACAAGCATCTAGAATCATCCTTGCCTTCAAGAGCACATTAATGGCAAATTCTTTTTGTTTTCAATTTTTAAAAAATCCATGGTTTTTTCACAAGGACTAGTACCAATAATGAAGCAAAACATCACCAACTAGTTCATGTATTGCCCATTCCACATGTCTCCCATGGAATTTACCCTTGGAGGAACAAAGGGTGGCCTTCATATTTGCATGGTAGTTTTCAATGGTCGCATTAGTATCTTGCCTTGTGTGAAGTAAGTTATGGTTACCCACCACCCACATTTGAGATTTTGTAGCCATTTAGACCTTATGTAATTCCAAAAGGAATTAACAATGGGCATTCATTTGTTGCCCTTGTTAATTCAACTTTTGCCCATGGATCCAATTTTTGATCATTTGGGCAATCTATGTTGTACATTATATTTCCCAACACCTTGAGTGCACTTGCATGAGTAGAAGCATCCTTCATTTTAATGCGTGCTTGCTTCAACCAAGTTCTTTTGACATGCCACAAACATAAGAATATTTTTGTTCCTAACCACACTTGCCTGTTCACATGCAATCAAACTTCAATTACGTAAAATGAACATCACAAACTTGCCCCTTCTTTGTATGAGTGCTTTTACAACACCTTAACAATATGTTCAACATTCAATGTTAATACAATCATTGATATGATGTTAAGGTGACATTGTAACAACATGTCTTGAAATGGCATTGATATAATACTAAAATATTTGACATCTTATCAATATT
>Ga0209208_10011667_pt1 | contig 11231 bp, 15 predicted proteins | sample S1TSphfallax_3_FD_187694 | JGI IMG/M metagenome (GOLD analysis project Ga0209208, IMG submission 187694) | Host-associated microbial communities from peat moss isolated from Minnesota, USA - S1T2_Fd - Sphagnum fallax MG (SPAdes) (version 2) | ecosystem: Host-associated > Plants > Peat moss >...
CACCACCTTTGCACAAACAAACCCAAAAAAAAAAAACACTTTACAAAAAAAATGGTACCTATTGTTCTTCCATCATGTTCCCAATGAAGTTGTTCCCATCCAATTGTTCCCAAAAAATTATAGGTTCAATAATAATAATAAAGTAATAAAAAAGTGGGCTTCGGAAGGGGTTTTCCGAATTTCATATCGATGATGTTCCCATAGGTAATCTTGTAAAGTTCCCATCTTTCAAAAAGAAGTCCCCCAAAAGTGTGGCATATCTAGGAAAGGGAAAAAAAAAATGATCCTGAAGTTTTGCCCATGTTGCCTCCAAATTGCAGAATCGGCTGCCACTGCCAATTCCGACATTTCATACCTTTACCTATGCTAGGTGTGCATAACGGTCCATAATGGTTGATTCAACGAGTTTTGCCCATGTTGCCTCCAAATTGCAGAATCGGCTGCCACTGCCAATTCCGACATTTCATACCTTTACCTATGCTAGGTGTGCGTAACGGTCCATAATGGTCGATTCAACAAGTTTTGCCCAAGTTGCCTCCAAATTGCAGAATTGGCTGCCACTGCTAATTCCGTCATTTCCTACCTACCTATGCTACATAATGACCTACGTGTGCTAGTTTACAACCTGCCTTTCTTTCAAATAAATTATTTCGTAATCGGCTTTTCAAGAGCATTGTGGTCACATGATCAACTATAATATGATGCATCATCATCTCACTATTAGCTTTTTCTGTGGCAGAATTGGCCTCCCAAAATCTGTTACGTCCTAGAATGGGCTCAACAACACCCATTGATTGTACGTTGTCATTTCTAGGTTTTTGAAATATCCAGAAATGGGTTTAGGGTTTAGGGTTTAGTCCCTAAAGTCATTTCTTTGCATTGTCACTTGCACCTAATTCATATCATTAAAAAAAAATTTGATTAGGATTTCAAGGAGCGACAAAAAATGGGTGCCAAAACCTTAGGATTAGCCATACTACTGAATTTGAAAATATTATTATTCTACCTAAAGTTGGGGATTATATAGCCAGTTTTTTGAAAAATAAAAATAATAGAAAATTATGGATTTGTAAAATGTTTTCAAAAATGAAATTTAAAAAAAAAAAACAAAATAGTAAATTGGTTCCCTTTCAACTGCCATATCTAATGATTTTTTTTTTTAATCAAATGCCCGAAGTTGCACTTTGGATGTGATTCCCCCATAAATGATAGAAAGTTAGCCAAACTCATGTGCGGTGTCTTTTTATCTAGTTGCCCAAATCCAGGCATGGATGGTCTAAGACTTTGGCTTCTTCTTCAAACCCATCTCTATCTATGAAGGAAGGCAGTTTGTTTGTTTTGTTTGTTTTACAAATTGAGATCTCCTAAACTCGTGCCACCCACCTCTTGCTGCTCTCTTGATACCATTGGAAAGCTCTCCACGAGTAAGGGTGCCATCGAGTTGGTTTTCATAGCTCTCCTTCCAATCTTTTAGATGACCATAACATATGGTCTTTGTTGGGATGTAGGTTTCCACACATACTACATGAAGATTTTTGTTTTATGTGGTGGCACAAAGCATTCGCTCAACTTGTGCTGGTCATAAGAGGCAGGCCATGTTAGTAAAGCAAACGCATTTGTCTTTGATTGATTCTAGCCTAGCAAGTTTAAAAGCTTTAGCTACGTGCACACAAGGTGAAGGAAGAGTTGCTCAATTTTGTCACTGGAACTAGACCTTTGGAAATGAGGTATGAAGGCACTGGGGATATATAATGCTTGCCTCTTCCACGAAGGTCCAATCCAACAAGGTGGGATGCCAAATCAAGGAAGAGGATGAATTCAAGACCAGAACATCTCAACAACCTTCATCCAGGGTGTAGTCAGCTAGTGAAGATTCTTCAAAAGATGCTTCAAAAAGCTCATGAATGTTTTTCTTGTTCTCAGAAAGGAGAGTCCAAGCTAGGCTGCCCACCTGCCTGAAGAACAAGCTCTTTCTGCAACCATAGAGCAGTAAAAGTACTTGTGAAGCAGGACCGACACAACACTGGAAACTTGGTCCAGCATCAGATGCTCCCATGACTGCTGCATATACATGCTCAAAATCTCAACTTGTTCAATCCAGTTGTTCAAACAAAGGACTCAAAAATCCGATCAAAAGCCAGATTGAATGAATGAACAGCGAGAAGTAGAACCAAATTTGAACCCTCTGAAAAAGAATTGTGGCCAAAGATCTTGATCTAGAAATGCTGTGAATACAAACCAAAGTCAGCACTCAAGAGTAACCCACCTCGTACATTGATACCACATTTGTTGATGCCAACCAGATACAATGGCTGAGCACCACTTCAGTTTTTGCCATCCATCTTTGCTGTGAATAGAGTCTACTAAGGCCCAGTTTGAATACAAACAATCCCCACCGGCCAAAGATTAGCTTGAAAGAACAAAGACAAGACTGACATCCAAGAGCATACTCCTGACACAAGAAAATCGTCTGAAAGACCCAATGTGGCAAAGAGGGGAAAAAAAATTTGAAATTGTGAAATTAAAAACAGAATCCCAGCACAAGATCTTGCAAATAAAGGTCTTTCACCAAATTGGTTCATCAAATGTATCAGGCTGACAAAAAAAAGATAAGTTGCCACTGCCCTAAAAACGTCTTTCAATATACAGAATGAAGGGTTGACAGTGGCTTATTTGTCATCAGTCTTCCATGTAGTCCCTTCCTGTGCATAGAAAACTGCTCAATTGGCTAAGCAACAATTTGACTACATTATTACTAGTTAAAAGGCAAAGATAGGGTTTGAAGAATCTGCACCATTCAGAAGAACTCCTGCGAATTTGTCAGCAACGAACTTTACATCTAAGGAAAACGTCCTCCTGGTGTATGTCTCTGTTTTAGCAGTCAACCTAATATAAACAGCTTTCCTTATTTAAGGAATTGGAGAAGATAGGAGCAGTAAGCCTAGCACATAAAAAATTGAAGCATCCCATTGCATTTTACAGCCCAACTCCAGGCAGTCTGCAGCACCTCCAGAGGTCCCATGAATGACATTGGCAGTGATCTGAAGTATACACATCAGAATATAGATGGCAGGGTCAAGAATAATTTTACAGCTCCCACAGTTAGAAGTCCAGCTCTGCTTGCTGCTTAGCTGCTTGTGCAGTCCAGTAAGTGTGAATGCGGATGACCCGCTCCAGTAGCTCTTGAGGCACAGTCTCTCCCCTCCGCTGATGTGGTGCAATCTGAGCAGTGTGAACCAGTGTCTTCCATTTGTCCTGTCACACAAAATGGACCAGAATACTTTTGACTGACATGCAAAAACAGTATGTACATCAAAAAAGCCTCCACCTATCATTGTCAATCTGTAGCACATAGATTCACTAGTTTGAGGAGCAAACGGAACAGATAGAGCATTATCACAGAGCATAAAACTACAAGATGTTCATGTATCTGAGAAACAATTACTAAGCTCCACACAGGTGTCAAGGTGTTTTCATGAGACCGTCTTTGACCCCATGAGAATTGCATGTGCAAACCATAAAATAAGTGGACCACCTTCCATCCCTGAGTTTCTTTCAAATCATGTATTGTGAAGAGTGAAAAACAAAGAACCATACCTTAAGATCAACATATGTCCGATGCTTCGCCTGGTCAAATGATCGCAACTTTATGTCCCTCCACCTAAATACATGCCAGTATATAGAGCAAAATGAAACCAGGGGAAATAATACAGATGACTCTCATGTGTGAATTCAATTGAAGATAGATGTGTCCAATGTATAGTTGTGAATAAAAGATTCAGGCTCCAGTCCTAAACATGCATCATCTAGATTCATATGAAGCATTGTAGGGTCAGTTCCAATCCAGCACATATGCTGTATTCACTCATTCTTGGATCAAGTCCCAGGCTTCATGTCGAAACAGACACAAGTAGTGATGGAGCAGGGACACAGTGGATACACATAAAGCAGCAAAACTAATTCAGTTTACCTGCCAGTCCCAAGCTTCTCTACAGAATGAACCAGGGCTTCCACCTCTGTGACACTGAAAGGGCGGCGCACACGACGCTTCCCAATGTCAAGGGCCTGAGTTATTTTTTGCCGCAGTGGCACCAAGGCCATGGCAGTTAAATCATCTCCTGTGCCCATTCCAGGATGCAAAATGATTGCCCCTGACCCAGCCACAAGGGATTCACGTGGTATTCGCTCAGTCACTGTACTCTTGTTCTTTGATCTATTGAAACCTTTCAATGAAGTATCAGGTGCAACAGAAAATGTACAGCCTGCTTCCTTTGTGTCAATGTTATCATGTTCATCTGGTGACCCTTTGGTGTGCCCTAGTGTCCCACTACTGCCTTTGTTCAACCGTCCCTTTGATGCACCACATCCTCCTTCGACTTCCCCAGCCAGTCCTTGTAATCCAAACACAGGATACCTGCAAAACTCATGACCCTTACTGTTATCAATGGATGCAAATGCTTTCTTGTAGTAATTCTATATTGGATCAAGATTACCAGTATGAGGTGATTGCATGACAGAGTAAGTATCTGAGGAAAGACAGAGGTAAAACCACCATTCCTTAGGCTTCTGAGCCCAACCCTTTCCATACTTCAAATGTGTAGTTCAGAGTGAAGAAGTCTCTGCTTGAACCTGTGATACCGACTGTTAACTCCAGTCCTTGTTATGACTCACAGACAAACCATTAACTACATTCCCACTTTATGTGCATGAATTTTCTCCAGTGTGAACTTTCTTATAATTTTTCATAAGCATCAAGAAGTGAAACTTATCAGCCACAAAGCTAATGGCCCCACCATAGTCCATACTGTAGACTCTGCATGATGCTAGATTGAATCAATATCAAGGACAGCAAAAGTGTTGCAACAATTAAAGCAAGGTAACTTTAAAAATCCTCTGAGATGCATACCGCAGTGACGGTTGGTTGGTAGCATGGGAGAGAACCAGCAATGGGTCCTCTGGAATTGTTGATGGGGAGCTGGGTAAAGGACTGGGCTCCAACATGAAATCAAGGGATTCTGGTCTTGCAGTACGGGATATGCCCATTTGCAGGAGGGTGGCACCCTCATCAGGCACCTTCTTGCCTTGCATCAACACCCGAACTCGAAGGCCCCCTCCCAGCAAACTCATTGCCGCATCCATAACTGCTCTCTGAATTCCAACAGAAATACTGGTGGTCACTTAAGACTGGCCCACAGAATCACTTACTGTAAAGAATGGGTCAACAGGAACACCTACACCCAGATTACTATACATTGTCTGCCAGCTGATGCATAAATCATAGAGCATCTCATTCTGTCCATAAGCAGTAACTGGCCAACCCTAGCATACCTTCAAATTGGCAACACTTGCTGATTCTGGTAAGTCCACAAACAGCTCTGGAACAGCAAATGACTTGATGCTCAGCTTAACTGCAGCAGACACCAATTTGCTCTGTCCATCAGAATATGTCCAAGACATAATCATGTCTGATTTTTTAAGGGGAGATAACAGTGCAGAGGGAGATCTACACATGATCCAGTTATGATGCACACTGCAATTGTCTATTAAATCCCATTATGATTTCAAGATGTGTGAAAAACAGAAACAGATGAAAAGGTTGAAAATCAACAGGTGACAGTGAACTGCCCATGATGCATACCATGAGGTTCACAGGACTTCTTTGAACGCCTTTTTGAAACACCCTTGGCTGTAGGAGAGGATGCCACACTTGCAGCTTTTGCTGCAGCATATATACATAAAAATGCAGACAGTCAGCTCCTTGTTTGGTGGCAAATGTGCAGATCTTTTAAAGAAAGATCAACAAATGTTGTCAATCAGAAATGCTTTTCATACAATCGACTTGGAGCCTGTGTCTGAGTGTAGGGTCATGGTCCATCAGGTGTATACCTATTGCACAAACTGAGGTCCATTCGCAAAGGGATTTACCCAGTGATCTCTCATGTATTTTGGCCACTTTTTAAGAACTTATTGACTGACCAGGTGCTGTATGTTAAGAATTGAAGTCATAATGGCCAACAAAGAGAGGACCAGGTCCATACCACTGCGGAGTTTAGCAGCAGCAGCAGGGGGCTCACCATCCACACAGTCAAGCCCCATCTCCATACAACAGCTTGTATTCAAATGTAGTTCTGAAGCTGATTTGCCACGACCATCCACCATCTTCATCCTCTTTGCGGACAGACCTCTTGTTGTTCGCTGCTGCCGGGTCAAGGCACCAATCCCTCCATAAAATGTCTTCTGACCAAAGATGGCATCTGCAGCAGAATTCAATACATAGAGCTAAAGATAGGACATTACTGGTTACTGATCACAAGTCTTGAATCCAAAGTTCATCTTGCTAACAAATTGCCAAAATTGCACAAAATGCTTTGGCAAAGGGGCCAATAAATTACATGCCTTATGATCAGGACTTTGAACCACTGTTGTAGATTTTTGACACTCATTTCTGCAATGACTTTATGGATATGAAAATCAAGACAATTTCGCTTGTACAGGAAAGAGTTGATTTGATGCATTCTTAATTATTAACATACATTTGCATCACAACGTATAATGTGACCTTGTTACCTCCACTAGAACCTGAATCTGCTGATTCCATGTCAACATGTTGCCGCTTTCTTCTTCTTCCTGAGACAGGGCTGGACTTCAGAACTTTGTTGGCAGCCCTGCGGGATTTCAATCCCTTGCTAAATGAGTTCTTAAGCCTTTTTGTCATTGTCTCTTGGACAAGGCGTGGGGAGGAACGAAGATGTCTAATTGTTTCTTGGTTGAAGAACTTAGCATCCCTGTTGCTCTTCACCCTCTTGAACATGGCTCTGGTGTTGTGAACCCCTTCAAGCCCTGAAGTTGTGACCATGAAGCTTGTCACACCTGTCAACAAATGTGGGTTCTTCTCTTCCACCTTGACTGTTATTTTCTCTTCTGTTTTAATAATGCTCGCATCAATAGGCTTTGCTGGCTCCACAGCCTCACCACTTGCACTGGTTTTACACTGGACTTGAAATAACCCTGTCTCAAGAGTAACATCTCCCCCATGTGCAGGTTCTGTACGAGCCTCAAACTTCCCCAGTGCTTTTGGGCATTCAAGATCCTCCAGAAGACCTTCAACTAGTTCATTACTTTCCATAGAAAGACTGAGCTGCTTCTCCTCTTGCTCAATAAGTGGCAGAAGCTCTATGTCTAGAGGGGATGAATGCAAGTCTTTTGAGCTCATCAGAGGCATCAGTTTGACGGTTTCCATTGTCTGCATTGGCATGCCCTCTGTTATCTCCTCAGTCTCAGGAAGCTTGCCAGCAGAGCACTGCTCCATTTCTGTTCCTCCTCCCTGCACTTCTGGAACATGCATCCTCTCTTTGACTGCCACAGAAGCAGTGCCTAAATTCTGGTCAAACTTTGCAGTTGACAAGGCACTATCACTCTGCAATAGGAAGACCTGCAAAAGCTTTTGCAGTGTAAATGATCATCTGTATCATGGTATTCATACACAGACTACACATCTGTTTCTATCAACATGCAATAAACCATGTCACTAGCTCCTGGCTTTACCATACATTTCACATCTTTGACAATAAAAATCCAACAGTGATCTTAGTGCCAGAACAAGAGGAGCTCTGGAAAGGGAACCTTCACCTGATCTGCAAGTTCTGTAGACTTATTCTGTACAGACGCTGCCATGCCTTCTTTCACTGGAATGTCCTTTGCAATGACCTCATCCTCCTTATCCTGTGCAGGAATCCACAATGCAGACTTGTTTGTCACAGTTATTGGATGTGATTTGACATGCTCTCCACCCCCTTCTTTCTTATCCTCTCTGTCAACCTCCTCTGGCTCCTCCTTCATCCTCACTTCCTTCAGGGTGTCAACCTGTGAGGCAATTGAAGGAGTTACAGTGATTTGCTGCTCTTGAGCAGCAAGATAATTCATCACACACTCTGTATATGGTACTTGTGAGTTCATCTCCAAGATCAGTTTTTGTTGGTCCAATGGCTTGTGACAACCTAGCTTGACTTCATTGTTTTGATCTTCCTTCTTGCTGCCATCATCCTGCAGAAACTGTCCTGCCACAGTTGCCAGCAGCTCAAAGACTCCAGATTGGGCACCACCAGTAGACTGCAGTCGTGCAGATTCTGCTCGGCCCTGCCACACACAGAAATCTAACCATGTCAACACACCAGGCCTTGCTCTGCATGTTTCTGTCGACTTTTTCTTATAACCACAGAACAAGCCTTCAGATGTAGCAACTACAGATATTCACACAGAAGCTCTCCTTGTTGTAAATATAAATACAAGATGTGAAAGGGAATGAACTGGATGTCAACCCTTGGACCTGAATCTTCTGACTTTACAAAAGATGGCAATCCAATGATAGCCAGCAGGACATCATTGCTTAAATTTACAAAAACAGCTGCAAGTGGGTATGTTAAAAATTACACCACTTTGTCGTACAAGATGAAGTTGGTGAGCCATCTCCATAGAGCAAAAACCAAGTCTACAGAACCCATACTCCAATAGTCTCTAGTATAGAAAGTCTCAATGGTTTTAAATCATATGGAATGACACATAGCTCAGCAAACCCAAAACCATACAATAACTGTGCCCCAGGCCACTCGCCAGAGGCTACTATTCCTGCATCACTGCAGTCCCTGCAGAAGCAAAAATTTATAAGTAAGGTCAACTGCATACTGTTAACCTTGATTACCTGATGAGAACTGGAAGTGTAGCTTTAAAAATACACAATGGATGTGCCGAAAAAGCCAAAAAATTGAATGTCAGCAAAGGCATTGCCTTACCATCACATCTCTATTTCCAGTTTGAATCTCAGTCTTGTCACATAAATGCAAAAAGAAGAACATGTTACCAACTGGGCCATTACCTTACCACCACATCCCAATTGCAGTTTGAATCCCAGTCTTGTCACATAAACACAAAAGAACATGATGTTGCCAACTGGGCCACTCCAATTGCTCAAGATCAACAAAAAACCAATGAGGGCACAAAAGGAGTTGATGGGTGCGGAGATTGTACCCGGGAGGATCGCATGGCACGGGGTAGTGCAGGCCCATTATATCCAGGAAAACCCCCCCCTACTCTCTGTCCATGAGTTTCCATCTCTCTTTCACATTACCCTTGCATTATCCCATTGCTCCATGACATTTTAACCAGTGAAACCTTAGAGAGGCTCTAGAATATTCTCCACAAACCTTCTTTATCAATCAAAACACAATGTTCTTCCTAAGACTGCAAGCTTGCAACCAACCGACTGACTATGGTATCCTTCCTTGGCAGTCATTGGAATCTGTACAAATCCAGTCAACAAAAGAGACATGTCAGAACAATGTCATCTGACAGATTTAGAGTGAAAATGTCAATGGAACATCCTCCACCTTTCCATCAAGATACTCCTAATCACTTTCAAGGTATTGTGCCAGTTTCTTTGTTTCCTTCAGTTGCAAGCAAAGCTACTCTCAAGATTTTTAGCATGGCACTTCAAAGAGTTCCAGCCCAAAAAGGGCTGTTGCTTAAATGTGCAATCACTCATAACAAGTCTCTCGGAATTCAGGATCGAACTGATATCCACTCCAGCATGGAGGATCAGAAAAGATCATGGCAGTGGCGGAACCAAAGTATCATGCAAGATCAACCTCACTATCCCTCCTGATCAGTATGGAATCTGGATGCACCATTCTCAGTTCTTTAATGAACAGAATCCAGATCAAAACCCTAAACTCACTGGACTCCTGTCACAACATGAAGTGCAGAAATGGAACGTTCTGACATCTTCTTCACAAGCAAAGAAAGATCTACAATGTAAAAGACAAACGGGCCTGACACCCTGAACAGTAGGTACGGCCCAGTTCATTTTTCTTCTTCAGAACCTATAGTCCCGACATCGCCTTGTAGCAAGGGGGTTGTGTGTATGTCCGATATTTGCATCGACCGCATGAGGCGGTCAAGAGGCCTCAACTTGCTCGGACGGCGAAGACATAGCTTAGCGCGAAATTCACGGCTGTAGATTTATTGTCCATCGGAGACACTAAGAAGCATCGGGATTGTAAAATCGGAAATAACTTTCGAAAAAAGTATTGGACTTTGATGATCATGGTCTCGATTCTATTGTGTCGGTTTAAAATAACTGCTTCCACGACAAAAACAAAAAAAAAGGTTCTACCTACGGCTGGCAAACAACGAGCGTTTGCGATCCTTGTAAAAGAGACAACAAATCCGGATTCGTGAAAAGCTAAGTGAGCGAGAAAAACGAGAAGATTTCAATTGCTTGCGATTTATTCAATTGCTCGATATAGTTTACAATTGCATCACCTCTCGGATCTAGAGTGCGAGGAGAAACGTGAATACAAATAGGAGAAGACGAAGCGTGTTTCCATTTAGAAATATAGCAATAGGTCCAGAAGAAAACTCGTTTTCCTTGCAAGATCGAGAGCATAAGGGGATGATGATGCTCAAGGACCCCGTGCGCTGGACGAGAGGTTTTGAGAACTATTCCCTTCACCCGAATAAAATGTATTCGAGTTACAAAAACCACAGGCGTCGTCACACATGCGAAAGCGAAAACGAAGAGCAAAATTATTAGACACTAACCAGAAGGATATCCTCAGAGCTGCTGCATCGGTCCGCCTAATCGCCAGCTTCTCCTCCTCCTCCTCCCCATGATCATTGTCATCGTCCTCTCAAAGCGAGAAGCGCCAAAACCCCCCCGATCCGACACACACTAAAACCCTCCGATCTCTGAAAAAGAAGATCTCTCCCCCCGGGAAGACGCGTGCACACAGTCCTCTCCGACTTCCCGGAAATAGCTAATTCCCAGAACCAGCAGCAAGGTGAGAGGGAGCGAACATCGCTGCGCACATCAAGGCGGGCGGAAGAAGATTGAGGAGGAGGAGGAGGGGTGGACAGAAGTGACGAAATCGGGTCAACCGGGGCTCAAAATACAGACATTTCGGAAGCGAAAAAATACAAGTGAATCACAGGGAGCACACGGAACCGATGCTGTAAACGGATCCACCAAAAACGCTGCCGATTGTCGGGATTGAACCGCAGAAGAGGGAGATGGCGAAGCGAAGAAGCAGACGAAGAGCGAGCGAGCGAGCGAGAGAGAGGAAGAAACCGTGTCAGTGTTGCAGGACCGTGTCGTTCCTGACATTACCGCCTACCACCGGTCGTCGCGCGTGCGGACACGGGCTGGTACGTTTGGAACCATTACTAACTGATTTGCT
>Ga0209208_10011668_pt1 | contig 11230 bp, 9 predicted proteins | sample S1TSphfallax_3_FD_187694 | JGI IMG/M metagenome (GOLD analysis project Ga0209208, IMG submission 187694) | Host-associated microbial communities from peat moss isolated from Minnesota, USA - S1T2_Fd - Sphagnum fallax MG (SPAdes) (version 2) | ecosystem: Host-associated > Plants > Peat moss >...
GGGGGGGGGGGGGGGGGGGGGGAAAATGGGGTAAATGGGGTAATCCAACTATTTAAATCCAAAATTTCACAAAATTAAATTACTTCTATTTTACAAAGAAAAAAATGTAAATTATACTCTTACATCATTTATATATATATATATACATCTCACTAGTAAAAAATGGCCATTTTGTGATTGGTCCTTATGACTAATTTTTAGTTGCAAGCGACATTTGCAACTAAAATCTTAATAGTCGCTTTGGACAAGTTGCATTGACACTAGTCACAAACGATAACAAATTTTAGATGAAAGAAAAAATCAATGAAATACGCCTTCATCCTTTGACTAGTCATATATGTATTGTTGCTTACAACTAAAATGTGATTTTTTTGGTGAACAACTAAGATGCAACTTTTTTGAAAAATCAAAAAAAATACCATCTAAAGTATCTTTGAAAAAAAAAAATCTTTGAAAATACATAGTCATCACTACTTTCTTGAAACTTTTTGGTTAGGAAATGATTTGGAACATCAAAATTCAAAATACTTTTTATTTCATAAAAATTCTAAAGTCTATCCAACATCCCAATTAATATATTTACCCAAAAAAAGAATGAAAATTCTTCTTTAAGTGTTTCCTATATATATTTCAAAGTTCAATGGATCGAATAAAAGAAAAGTATGATATTCCTTGTAGTGCCACCAAATCATACTTTCACCCAAAAATGACATTACAAAAATAAATTACAAATGTTTCCTTAAACAAAGTCTAGAAATCTAACACACCTATCACCGAATACTTACCACTCTTGAAAACCTCAAATTTTTAAACAATTTTGTCAATTTTTAGCAATTGTCATTGTTATGGGTGTGCCAAGTGAAGGTCTACAATATCTCTTTGAATTCTAGAAGCAACAAAAGAATGCTCAAAGATTTAAAAGCTTTCTAATACACTAAATATTCAAGCATCAACTTGTCTACCCTAATAATTTTCTAACATGTTCCACTAACACCAATTGCAAAATAGGCAGCCATGTCATTTTTTTTTGTATGAGTTAGCAATTGTGATATGAATTGGTGAAAAAACATGTCTTTTAAAATTAAGTTATATATGCATTTGACGTGAAGTGTGATCGAGGTTTTGAAGTGCGAACATCATTTTTTTTTCATTGATGGAAAGACATGAGAGGAGGCACCTTATTGAGGGTATGTGCCCTCCACATACTCATTGGAAAAATTCTACTAGTTCTTTACATGTAAAGTAAAGCACCAGGGTGGGGGAGGGAGGCGTTCTACATCAACTCTTCTTTTGTTGCTTGGTTTACACGCTACACGTTTGAGCACAATTTGTAGGAAATACTTCGAGTTTGACTGCAACCAAACACTAACCTTATGATGGAATTTGATGGAGTGGGAAATAACCCATGCAACCTCCCTTCTTAAGGAGGGTTGCTAACACGAGATTTACTTGGAAAGCTTGAAAATAAATATAAGTACCTGGGTTGGTTTGGCAGCAAGGTGCCCAATAATCAATTTTTTTTTTTTTTTTTTTTTTGTCATTTGCTTTCTGCAGTAAAAATATAATAGTAATTTATAATTTGGCACAATACTAAATGATGAAGCTAGTGTGCTTAAAAATATCTTTCAGATTTTTGGCATGGCAGATAAGTATTATTCAGAACTTTTGGCAATTCCAAAAATAAATAATTATGTGCCTAACCAGCCTAGGTACTAGGTACGATACATATGCCATGATAGATGTGTTTTCCCTTGACTTCCCCAATTTTTGATAGTTTTTGAAGGTGTGAGAACCTAGGCCTTGTGGAAAGAAAGTTGTCTTTTAACCAAGGTAATCAAGGAGCCATGGGGACTTAACCCCTATAAGCATAGGCCTTTGTACAGCCAAAAAAATAAATAAAATAAAATAGTTTTTGACATTAACATGTTGACTTTTTTGATAGGTTGAACAAATGGATTAATGCTGTCCAGCTTCTTAAACCCTAAATTTTTTAGTAATAAAAAAGATGTCACGTTCACAATGATAATTAAAAATTGTTGAAAATTGGGGGAATAAGACAACAAGTAGGAAAGGGAACATGTTGAAGAGGTCAATGGTATCCAACAATGTCCATTGTTATTGGTAAAAGTCTGCTTATTCAACTTTGGGTGGTGCATCTTGGGATGCAAAGCCAAAATCCCTGGAATCAATGTCTGGGTCAAGTCTCTCACTCTTGAAGAACCCCGGAATGGGTATTGATAAGAACTTTAGGTTTGATCACCACTTCAAAATTCCAACAAAGATTTGTTGTCTTTTGGGACATGTATTTGTACAATTAATTTAAATAGCCTTGCTTCCCAAGGTAGTTGGGGTTTTTTAACATTTTTTTTTTTTACTGTAGCCTAAGTTGCAATCATCCCTAGGAAGATGTAGAAAAAAATTGGTGATCATCCTTAGGAAGATTTTAGCCAAATCTGGCTATGAACCCAATATGAAATATGAATATTTAATCAACCTTCTATATTTATGGCTACACACTGAAAACCAAATATAGAACTTCAACAATTTTTTTATTATTTCTTTCCTCAATTCTGGCAATTGAAACCCTCCAAATTCAGTTCATTTTCACATTTTCAAATTAAATTTTTTCCAGTCAATAATAAAAAAAAGCTGCAAGGCAGGAGGGGGATATTGTGTTGAGAAACATTCTGGAACACACAACACACCACCTTTGAAGTTGTCTCCATTAGAACACATTGATTTGACTCAAATAGCAACGGCGGCAAAAGTGGTCATCATTTTGGTGTTATGGAACCTAGTGGAATAGACCTTTTGGTTAAGCACACATGAACAATTCCTTTGTTCTTCCCATGTGGGTCTCTCTCACTTTGGCAATCATTGAAACTAAGAGGAAGGGGTTTCTTATGAAGGATCCCCGCCTAGTCGTAGGAAATATTGGACTTGAAGATCAGTTGGTGAAGTGGGGCAAATGAAAGACCTACAATGTGTTCAACAAATGGTCCATATGGCAAGCAAACTCTTGGGTACACAACCTAACATGCTTTTTTTTACCAACAACAACCACCCAATTCAATTTGTTTTTTAAGAAACAAAGGTTTTATGCCACCTTTTATTTTTCATGTTTGAACAACATGGGAATGCAAATTCAACACAATTATTATATTCAAAAAGTTAATTAACCATTTATGACTTTCAAATGTGAGAATGTGTAGTAGTTATCACATGTTTATACAAAAAGTATCATAATAATACAAGGCAAATAATGATGTGAAGTTTGTTACTAAGCATGCGCTTGAGAGGTTTTTAAGCCACATCCAATGGTGGACAATTTTTAATTATCATGGACATATAAAAGAGGGCCATGACAAAAGCAACTCCTAGGTTAATCAATGGGTCTGCCTTGAAAAATCTAAAGGTTCAGATTTACTTTAGATTTTAATTTCATGTTTCTGTTGGGGATCAAACTGAAAATCCTTTTTAAAAAATCAGTTATGTAGACGAAGTTAGGAGATAAAGGATTTTTGCCACATCTGTAAAAAGCCTTTGTGACTTCCATCAAATTATTGTCCAAAAAGTAAGCAAGAAACACATTTACAAACAACAATGCTCAGATAACTTGGACCACTTAAATTGTGTTTACCAAGCATTTTTTCCTTCCAATGTTGTGATGTAGCCATACCCGTGATCATCCACAAGATGAATTAGCCAAATTTGGCTACAGGTCAGATAGGAAGTAGACAAATTTAACAATCCTGCTATATTTTGGCAACTTACTAGAACCCATTTCAGAAAACTTGCCCTCAAAATCTGTTTTACTTTTGTACAATTTTTTCACAAACGTCCTCTCTGTGTGGGTCACATTTTTTGTCACCAATAAATTTGCCAGAAAACAGAAAAAGCAGATTTGGAGAACATTGAAAGAGCTATCAGAGGCCAAATAAGAAAGAAGAGTTGTCATATGAAGAAACATATCACCAAAATGACCAGCCCAATGACACACTTTGTGCAAAAAACAGTTCTGTACCCTCTACAATCCAATCACAAGAATGTTCAAACATGGCTCCAATACATTTCTTTATGCAGTATAATAAGACCATAAATCCCTAGTATTTGATATCAAAATTCAAAATTTCATTACTTATAAAAACTTGTTCATCTTCTTACAGTCATGGGTCCTCACATTGAAATGCAGTCCACTTTTCAGTCTCTATTGTCGCACATTGTTAACACCCACAAGAAAACACTGGGAAATCAAACAAGCAGCTATTGGCTTAGTGGCTCTGCCCACTTCAAACCAGCAACAGTCAAAGAAGGGAAATGTTCCATGAAGTTCCCAAAAAAGAAACTCACAGGCTCCACAGGGAATGGCTCTGCCCCTTCAAGCAAGTTCAAACCAGCAACAGTTAAAATAGGAAATGTTCCATGAAGATCCCATAAAAACAAACTCGCAGTTTCACAGTAACAACCCCAGGTGAACACTCCTCAAAATGTCATACCAAATGAAAAGCAAATCACTCTGTTGTCTCTCTCTTACTGGCAGAGCCAACAAAAGGACACATTACATGTTAGTGGGTTTGTGTTGAATTAATCTAATTAAGCAACCTTACAAAATCATAGATGGTACTTGGTTCACATTCTTTGTCAAGTCATTGGGTTATTACGAAGGCAAGTCAATACACGAGTTCAACTTTGGTATGTTGTAAACCTTGCACGTCAACCAACTAAAGCCTTTAATACTGTGAAATAAATCCTTCAATACTCAACATGAAAATTGACAACAGATGCCAGAAATTCATACCAAGCTAATAAGCTCACTACTTTCATTTGGCTCTCAAGGTTTCAGTATATTTGTCTTCATCTTCTTCCAGTTGCTCCACATCTCAAGTTCCACATTTAAACAAACACAAGCACTAGTCAATTGGTCACATGATGCACCCTGCCATCAGGAACCTTTAGTTCCAAACAACAAACATGGTATCAAACTAAACAGCACCAGCATCTTGATGCAGACGGCAGTATCCCACAATTCACCAAAATTTGATGCCCAACACCACCATAAGGAGCAAATGGGTATGTACTAAACACTTACTGCTCTTTTTCACAGGCATCATGTTTCCTACAACCAAAAATAAATGCGAAATAATGTCACTCAGAAATCAATCATAACACTTTTGTCCACCTGAAGAATCTTCACAAATAGCTACAGAAGGTGGTGTGTTGAAAGTTCTTGTTGGCTAACCTGGGAGAAAGACAAGAACATAAGTAGCATGCCACTGGAAAGGACACAGCACTACACAAAGCACAGGTGAAATCCTTCTGACAACACTTTCTGTACCAACATAAGACAACTGTAAAGCCTAGCATCTGTTGATGTGACAAGTTGATCTGTCCCTGCAATCGAGGCCTTTGAGACCAGCTGTCAAGGATGAACAAGAACATTACTGAAATACTTAAAAAGTTGAAGAAATTTTTTTACTGTTGGAATACAGAAGGAACATGCTAATAAACATGTCTAGGAACAAAAACAAATGAAAGCCCTCCATTTGGAAGAGGCATTAGACTTGTAGGCTAAAATGCTCAATAGCTCAATTATGACTAGCATGAATGGAGAGAACAGACAACAAAAAGGAAGCTCAAAAGCCTGCCTCTGACTAACTGACTTTCAGTCAAATTCATATCAATCTCTATAACATCTATCTACAAACTACTACCTAGGTCCAAGAATACCAAAATGACTTGGTGCTTAACTTGGAAACAGGCAATTACACAGAAAACTCTCCTGTCTGGCAAGGGCACAGTGAGAGGCCTCAATGGTCAAAGACAACCACTTTTATCCCGCCATTCCAAGAAAATCAACCCACCCTTGTAATGGGTGAAAGCACCAGCAACGACAAGTACATGGAAGATCTGATGGCTTTGACCAGCTATGTCAAATAGGCCTGGCCTCCAACGCTCTGGTATACGGGTCACATAGATTGCTACACCAACCAGGTAAAAAAATGCCATGCCAAGCTCATAGACCAATGTTTGCAGGCAATATGGCTCTTGATAGAAGTTGATAAGTGCATGTGCCCCGGGTATTATCCCTGACAACCCCATCCCAGCAAATGCTAACCCACGAACAGCTCGATATTTTGCAGTCTGAAATACAGGTATCAGTGATATAATCACTGTTCCAATACCAATGACACTGATGCTTGTCAAATAAAAGTGCCGCCATGCAGGTTGGCAGAGAAACACATAATAGATTGGTGGGAAAAAACTGGTTGCAATCATGATCCCGATTCCTGCGTAATCAAGGCGGAGTAGCCAGTAGGTAAGGGAGCTTGAGTGGCAGTTGAGAAGATGGCAAAATGTGCTTGATAGTAGACAAAACATAGATCCACCCATGAACACAAAGAATGGCCACCGTGTCACTGGTTCTGTCAAAATTAAAACTGTGTCACCTGCTTCCTGTTTCATGTGTTGCTGCAAATACCCACATCCTGGATGTAAGCATCATCCTACATGAACAAAAAAAAGTGGGCAAGAAGCCCAACCATCCAAACAGTGACCCACACCCCAACACAGCCAGAATTGCAAACAATCAATCTGAAGACATGAGATATCAAAGACCAATAAGAGTCAGTTGATGAGACACATCTTAAGCCACAATGAGGTCGCACATCTTTAAATCAGATGGAGATTATATCATACTGAACCATGCTGCATTGTGTGCTGTATGCAACAAGAATTCTACCAATTTGCCAAACCATACTCTCCCTTTCTGCTTTCAAGACCTAGGCCTCCCCAATTGCTAAGCTAAGTGCAAGCAGCTCCACTTATCTAAGATGTGTTGATTGCAGGCCATTTTTATCATAATGAAACACAATCTGTATAAACATAAACACTCAACTCTAGTTGGTTAGCTGCCTTACTGCTCTTGACAAGTTCTCAAAGAGTTGCTCAAGTCTTGGCACATCCCACATTGTGTCAATGGTGAGTGCCAGGAAGATTAGGAATCCAATTAAGTGCCTGCAAACAAACACCCGTACTCAAGATAATTACAAATCTGCAATTTTGGGAATCATGAATACTATTTACTTCTCTTCAGCAGCTCCAGTGATGAAATAAACAGACAGTCTCTGGGCAACATACTATTGAAACCCTTTGGCAAGAGATTATCAAATGCTTTCGTCAGTCCAGTTCACAATCCCAGAAAAAGTCCATTTTATCCTGGAGAAGATCAACCATGCAGATTGTCTCAAACCAGTTTTAAAAAACCCTAGCCCAAACTTGGTGTATACCCTGCAATAACAGCATGTGCACAGCATGTTCTTGCCCTCTAAACCACAGAGCTCTATAGAAGACCACACACAAAGCTCTGCTGTTGATGTTTCATTTTGAAATAGTGCTTTACTAACTGCCATTGGACACTATATCAACCATATATGCAGATCAAATGTAGAAAACTCAGAAACAGCATGTGAAATAATTCTGACAACTTCTAAATTATCTGAAAATTTCAACACAGATGACTGCAATGTCCTTGATCTGATGTATCAGAATGCCGTGACATGATGACTCATGCTGCTATGCAACAAGGGAATCATGTAATTTATGATGGCAGAGAGAAAGACACGTCCTCTTCACGTCCTCCTCAAAAATTGAGCAGCAATGAAAACAGAAATGACCCTGGGAGATTCATTCTGTAGTGCTTCTTCAGGACCACATGTGCACACATAAGCAAACAAAGGATGAAACTGACATCAAGAGGACATAAGAGAAACACACAGAAGGGAAGAAAAACAGCTGCACAACATTTGGGAGGGAGAGGGAAGGGTAAGAATGCTGACGTCCAAATGTTGACAGTCTCGTTGTGTAAAGAGAAAATGCTGATTAGGCTGTCCCAAATGGGCCAGTCTGCGCGGTAATGGCGCAATACAAACTCGTTGTCTTGCAAATACTCCGGCACCAAATGATATTCCAAGAGCTCGTATTTCTTCTTCACTTTCTGCCATAGCTGCCGAGCTTTGTTGCCATTAGGGTTGCGCTCTACATAAGCCTGCTCCTCATCGACGCCACACCCGAGGTTCTCGCGGCCCTCACTGTTGACGCTTATGTTGTGGCCCAGCAGCAGCCTCTCATTATCTCCATCTCCTCCTCCCGAATCGCCTGATGCCACACGCTTCAGTGTGGAGGTGTTCCGCGACCTGAGCGCGAGAGGTGTCTCTTGTGCTTGCATCCTGTTGTAAAAAACAAAAAAGTTCCAGAAAAAACTCCCGGTCGTCCTCAGGAAACCATACAAAACCTCACCCAAAAACAAAAATCGCTATCTCATTTTCCCTCTTAAACCAAAAACATCGAGCAATCAACCAAAAAAAAATTCTTCAACACACCAGCGAAGAATCAATCCGAAGAAGAGAACAAAAACACAACAAAAAAGAAGACACAGAAAGCACGAACGAAGAAACCCTAACCGGGCTTCCAGCAGGTTTCAGCAATCTTCAAACAGACAAAACAAACCCAAAACCAAAAACAATCAAAACAGAGGAATCCGAAACACAACAAATCCTCCACTGAGGTCTAGAGATCCAGCAACAGCAGGAGAAACTAGTGTGATTTTGCTGCTGGATGTCTAGACCAAAGCCGAGCAATGCGCATGCAAAAAGCGGTATGAAGAAAGGAAAGGAAGGGAAGCGCACTGCAAAACTGCCGACGATTCAGGCGTCCAACAACTTGCACCAAAAAGTAAAGTACGCCAAACTGGGGGGATAAATGGGGCCCAGTTTAGGCGAAACTAGGGATGAAATCAGAGAAGTCAGGATGGAAGCAGTTTGCAGAGGGGGCAAAAAAAAAGGGGACGAAACTCTCGTTTTTTTCCTCACTTAAATTTGATAATCAAGGGAGTTTCATCCCCAGTTTTGGATGTGCCTTACCTGCACCTTGATTACTGACCTGTCAGAGAATTCCCAGTGTAGTTGGACGGTGCCGTAAATCCATAACCGGTTCCTTAATTAATTATCACATTAAATCAAAGTCTCGTAGGATGTAGCCCAACTGGGTTTTTTTTTTTTTTTTTTCAATTTTGTGATATAAAAAAATTGGGGAAATTTTCCAAAATATTAGTAAAACAAAATTTTCCAATTTTTTTCCCACTTTTTTGGGTGAAAAATGACAAAAAATTGTGGAACAAAATCACTGGCCCTTGTCAGTATAAGATCCTGCAAAATATTTGGAACTGATACTTAGTTTCATGAAACGGTGCCCAATTATGCTTCACTCCCCTGTAACACACTATACACAAATTCGCACACACACACCCTTGGGGATGAAACAGGGTTTAGAGGATCAAACTAGGGACCAAAGACAGGGTGAGTTTATAGATAACCAAGTCCAGAAAAACCCCAACAGTCAACAACTAAGTCCAAAAGGTACATGCAACTGGCAGTAGGTTTTTCTTTTTCTGCTTGTTTTTGGGTGCAAAAGAATTTTTTTTCCCCAAAAAATGGACCAAATTGGCAAGATTCTGGAAAAAAAAAAGAGAAAAAAACCTTGGATTTCTATAATTGGTTTGAGTCGGTCACCAAGTGTGCAGGATGCATTATTATTATTTATTTATTATTTATTTATTTATTATTTATTTTCCCCAATTTTGCAATGTAGCCATTGGCCAAAGTGACGATCTAGAATAAAATTTAGCCAAATTTGGCTATAAACCACAAATGAAAGTAAAAATGGGGGTTGGCTGGCATCCTTTTACATTCTTGACTAGCTACTGGAACCTCTTGTAGAAATCTGGCAAATTTTGAAGTTTTTTTTTTCTCAAAATCTGCAATTTTGGACAAAATTTTTGCATGGGAAATGCCTTTGAATATATAGATAGGTTGCATCAGTTTTTTCGAGTTGAAATTTGGTGAACATTTGCCAAAAAAATAAACTCAGTGATAGAAGGATGCTTGGTTTAAATCCAAATTTTGGCTAAACCTCTCTTTTGGGATGATCCTGCTGAGTCCTGACTTCACCTCAGTGATTTGTTTTTGGCTACTATCACTATTTTTTGAAAACATTTTGAAAAACTTGAATTTTTTTTTGTTTTTCAGCTTTGGAAGAAAGGGTCAATTTTTTATTTATTTATTCCCAAAATCAATTTTCTGATCTAGTATCATTAGTGATCATCCCAAAAAGATTTAGCATTAAATTAGCAACACATTGGCAAAAAAAAAGACTGTCCAAATTGTAGAAAACTGGTGGAAAATCCTCAAAAAGCTAAAAAGTTGTGTGAAAATGCAACAAAAGCTTTCTCCAAATTTGACTCCTTTTTTTTTTTTTTACTAGAAATAAGGGAATTTGTGACAAAATTTTGCAGAAATTCCCCATTAAATTTTTTTAAAAAAAAAACCCAAGAACCATTGCATCTGAGTGGGGCTTTGTTGGGTGTGAATTGATGTGTTTCTTTTGGTTTGAAGCTTGGAAAATTTCATTGCTCAAAGATATTGAGAAGATAGTGACTTGGAATTCCTAATTCAGGTACCAGAAGTGAAAAGTGAAAATAAAATGTATGTTAGTCATGTCATAAAATCAATTACCTAGAGTACAATAGTCTCCCACTTAAGTACGCAACTTGAACTTGCGTGGTTTGTGTGTATTTAGCCGATAGGTGCGTACTTTAGATTTGTCGCTCCCAAATAGCTTACATATCACTACAATGTCGAAGAAACCAATTGGAAAGTGTCTCAATGAACATTAATAGTTTAGAAAACAAAGTTATATTCCAGAGTTTTGACTCTCTTTATAAGCAGGTTCTCAACATTGAGGATCAGCTGCTCTACCTTGAAGTTCAAGCAGAAACAGAAGAAACATTCGATGACCTGAAGAAATCGTTTGAATCATTTCAGAGCAAGATCCGAACAATCGACCTCAAAGCCAAACGCAAAAAACTTCAAAACTTACGTCAAATGACAGGTTCAACTAATAAATCTTGAATCCTAAATTTTTTGCCAAAAAATGCGTACTTAAGCGAGAGACTAGTATACCAGTGTTTTTTTTTTTTTCAAATTCCTCAAGTAGGCGCACTGGCTAGGATCCTCAGCATTAATTAGGAGTAAATGGTGACTGTCCTGGTGGACTAGTAGATCTTTTTTGAATCCTGCCTAGTTCTGGCGACCTACAGGAACACACTGTCTAAATCTGGCGACTTTTAAGTTTTTTTTTTCAAGATATGGCGATTTTTTTTTGTTCGTCAGGTTGC
>Ga0209208_10011669_pt1 | contig 11230 bp, 12 predicted proteins | sample S1TSphfallax_3_FD_187694 | JGI IMG/M metagenome (GOLD analysis project Ga0209208, IMG submission 187694) | Host-associated microbial communities from peat moss isolated from Minnesota, USA - S1T2_Fd - Sphagnum fallax MG (SPAdes) (version 2) | ecosystem: Host-associated > Plants > Peat moss >...
AAAACATATCAAAAACTTCAAATAAATAAATGTGGGTTAAGGTGTCAAAAGATGGTATCAAATATATGAAACCACACCAAATTGGATGCGAGTTGCATGTTCTAGTAATTGTTTTTCAAAAGCTGAACTTGAAAGAATTGCTTGCTCTTTCATTTGTAATAGTAAATCTCGTTGCTTTGCCATCTCGTTTCTTTCCTATTGGAATTAAGAAATAGTAAACATTTGATGTTTCAAATGTTGTGAAGTTAAATTTTAATCCACCAAGAAAATATATTATTGCTAATTTTTTAAACAAATTTGTACCTAATTTTCAATCACATTTGACATTTTATTTTGTGATTTTAACAAAATTGAACCCAAGCAAATTGACATAAAAAATTATTTAAAAAATTATTCTAGATTTTTTAAATTAATTTTTTTGAATATAAAGTTCATTAATATAGATTACTATGAAGAAAAAGCCTTCTATAATTTATTTATAATTTTATATTATAACACTGCATTTTGATATTAGTGGACACCATCGAAAAGGGATATTAAATCAAAATCAATTATGTGTTATACATATTTCATAGACCATCATTGAAAATATTATTTTGAATATGTTGTAGTTCAATATAGATGACCATCAAATGGAAAACATATTTACATCCATGCATTTAGTGAAGAAAGTTTCTTTATCAAGGAAACTCATTTCCCTCATTTCTTCCATTTGTTGTCGTGCAATAGCAAGGTCACCCAAAGATTGTATACGTTCGGCTTGTAATGAATCCTATCATAACATGAATATTATAAATTTATCATTTAAAAATATATATATATATATATATTTCCATTTACATGTATTATGAAGCTTCAATTCAAATGACCCATGCAATAATCATATCATACAACACATGTTTAATGATTCATTTTAAAATCAAATTGAACAAATGTTGATTTGAAAATCATTTGAATTTAAACTACTTCGTTATGTAAATACATGTCGCATGAACTTTTCATTATCAAAGACACATAATTCGAACACCTGTAATGATTGAAGATGGACATGACCCTCATGGAGGTGTTTTCTTTCCTCATTTTGCATTGCTTTCATCTCCTTGACATTTGTTTCTAACAAGTCCACTAATCTTTCAAGCTAAATGCCCCCAAGACAACATACAATAACAAACGAGCATAATTACTCGATTTTTTCATTGCATATTCAAAAGGGATAACATCAAGATATGTGCCAACAAATCATAATAAAACATCAAGTTTTATAATCATTTTTTTGGATTTTTAATAACATGTTTTAGCCTTTAGGTAAATCATTAAAAGCTTGATTCGAATTTGGTAGGTTTCAATTGTAAGCTGTCAAAATGAATTGTGGAAAAAAAATTAAAATGCATCCATTTTAAGCTTATTATTTAAAAATATTCAATGTGCATTTCATGGATATAACATTATACATAACTTTTTAGGTACAATACATGGAGACTTGCAATTGGATAGATATGATCTAAGTGGGCACTTTTGGAATCCATATAAATATTGGATGTAAGTGTTCCAACAACAGCCTATCCAATTAACCTCATCAAGATTTAATACCATGATAACAAACCTTGACATGTTTTTATTATTATGGACCTTAAAGTCCATGGTGACCCAATCGCTAGTTTGTAATCTATATGGTGAAAAATATTGTTTGTGAGATCATGTCAAAATTCATTCAACAAATGGTGTTTTAAAAATATCATAATGTGACATTCTTGCAATATAAAGTGTTGGTGTCAACTTCACTTTTGAAAAGTTATTTATATTTATGATTATAAGTATTTAGCTCCCTAATATTGAAACATATTTCCCATAGATAAAGGGAAATTTAGGTTTTTGTTTTGTTTTGTTTTTCACATGTCTTGGCCAATTCCAATAGGTTGCATCGATAGTTTTAATGATGTCAACAAAATGCAAAATTTTGACCAATTTAAAGCACATATGATCACATCCCATGATCCCACTAGCCTTCATCTTAATTATATACAAATCCATGTTCCATAAGTGCATGAGGATTACTTGTTTTTGCGTAGAAGCAAACTTGATATCCCAACTTTGGATTGTGGCTTGTTGTTCAACAATGGAATTATTCAACATATCCACCCACATGACCTTTTCTTTATTGAAGAGTTCTCTCTCAACCACCATGGTGTCTTGCACCACTTTCATTTTGGCTAACCAATCGTCCACTTTGGCGACCAATTGTGTTGTTATGTCCTTAGTGAGTTTTTGGTCCCCCAACATTTGTTGCTGCAAATATGTGACAATTTCAAGGTCAAATATATTAAACAATGAATCTCCACATTATAATATCTATTTGGAATTTCACTTATCATGTGAAACAATGATAATATGGGCAACATTTGGTTCATGATTTAGTAAGATCAAGACAAACATCTTGATCAATTGAAGTAATGTTAGTTTCAATCATTGTTCAAATTCATATCACTTGTTACATAATTACAATGTGTATTGATCGATTCTCACCTCATCACTAAATTCATTGTTTCTCTTTCCATTTTGACATGCACACATATCTTTCACCATTTCCATCTACCACCATATTAATGATCATTACAATCTAGAAAATATAATTGTTAAGAAAACTCTTATTCAAATTTTATAATTTTTCATAAAACCTTTAGGCAATAATTGATTTATGGTTTTGACAATCAACTTGAATCCATTATAACTTTCAATGTTTCAAACAACAATAACAAAATTATACATACAAAAGGGTCAACTTTTCTATCACCATCAAAATGTTGAACCTCTCAATTATACACCTATGTACTTACATGCATACATATGTATTTTTATAGCAATTTAACTAAAACTAATGCAAATTACCTAACACAAACCAAGATATTACCTCTTTGTTGTAGTTTCTTTCAAAAACTTCAAACTTTTCTTCAAACAAATTGGAACTTTTTTTGAGCAAATGCACATCTGATGCAAGTTGAATAGCCAAGTGTTGTGCAGTTGATCTCTGAAGAAATTCAAAAAATTGGATGATTTTTGGAAAGTTTCATCCATTTGTATGAATTTTTGAAAAATAAAGATAATTTTCCCTCTTGAATTGTAAGTTTTCAAAACTACTTACAAAGGAAATAAAGATAATTTGAAAAATGTTTGAGGAAATTAACAAGTAAATTAATTTCTCCTCAATTTGACATAGATGGACTTTTTGTTATTTAGAGAAAATCCCTAATTCACCAACTAGTTCACCAAATAGGTTGACTTCCATTCACAAAATAAGTATATCTATTAAGTAAGTAGATCACATATAAAACCGATGTAGTAAACTTTCAACTTAACATTGCCATGAGTTTAGATGTGATACTTGTTCTATCAAGGATGGGTCATCATTGCTTAATTTGTGCATCTCATTAGAAAGATCATTTTGCTCATGCTTTTGTATCTCATTGGCAAGGAATTTGGGTTGGTATTCTTCCACAAAGGTTCCATCTTTTGATGCATTGGTTTTTCTTCCTATATGTTTTGTTGAATCTCCCATGTCTTTTATTTTGTTTTCAATTCCATCAAGTTCATGCTTCACCTAATGTGAATGGACATTCATCTTTAGTCATTGATACAATTCAAAAGTTTTCATGATAAGAAACTACAATACATGTGATCATAGACCAACATCAAAAGACAATTTCCAATCATGGCTATATAGTTAAACATTGCATTGTTTGCAACATGTTTCCAAGAGTTTAATGTTCTTTTTCTTCTTCAACATAACATCAACTTTCACGTTTTTTTTAAAAGATTAATAACCAATGTTCTTCATGATGCAAATTTTATAGAAATTATACTTGCAAGTTGTGTTTTGGATTCACCTTCATTTCCTTTGCAAGATCATCCTTTTTTTCCACTATTGTATTGTCAATTTTAGGTTTAAATATGATGTCCTCTGCAACATACACCTACACATGAAAATTTTGTCAATACCAACTAAACTAGAGTTTAATAACGATCTCAAAAAATATTTATAATTAATATTATAATTTACAAGTTTGACAACTTGAGTTGATAGTATGGATTGTAGTTTGACCCCAACTTGTTAACAACCATCTTAAATGAGATATCTCTTTTCAACCCTACCAATTTGGGTTGTTTGCCTCCTTTTCAAAGATGGGGCCTTTCTCTCCATAATAGTTTGAAAATTATTTCGTGGTTGCATATTCATGTATAATTTTTCAATTCCCAATATTTTGACATCGATTATAATGCACTATTTATTATTTTGGTAATCACTAATAGAATCCATGCACCAACTCAAATTTGACCCATAGTCATTCGCAATATCTTGGTCATTTTGACAAGAACCCTGAACAATCCCTAACCACTCATATGTGACTACTACAAGTTGTCAACACACTATTTCAAATATTTGAATTTAGTAGAAATTCATATAATTGATTATATGCTTAGTATTTATATATTTATATATTACCTTTGTTGAAATTTAAAATTGTAACACTTGTCAAGTTTAAAATACGTAATTAACCAATTTGGATTCAATATTATTTCCAAGTTCTTGAAACATGTTTGGTCAATTGGGATAGTGTGAAAATTTACCAATCAAGGCCTTCACGGTTGGCACTTTTGGTCCTTTTGGGTCGTTCATATTTGTTGTAGGTGTGAAAGGATTTTTATAAGTTGGGCCAATCGTGGTGTTAAAACTCTTCTCTTTCATGTTCTCATGGATGCCTTCTTTCTCTTTCAAAGGCAAAAATTCACATAAATGATTGAAATTATTATTATTATTATTTGATGATGTCATGTTTTCATCCATTGTTCCTCCATTGGCTTTTGGCACTAAAGAGGATTCACCCATGTTTAAATTTAAATTCGACCTCCGACCGGCAATGGGAGATCGACGCATTCCGGTGTGGGAAAGGATCGATGGTTGATAATTTCCAAAATCAGATGACTTCACAAAGTCGATGCCTTTGGAATTTGATCTTCCCGGGCATAATAATGTAGTGGAATTAACCCCTTCACTAGTCTTCCCTTTGGTGTCTTGTTCTAAAGGCTTGTTCCCATCATGTAGCATTGATAAGATGTCGGATGAGGTTCCCCATTCATCATCCTACAAATACAAGAAGAAGATGATGGTAGTAATGAGACCTAAAATTTTAGAAAAAATACACCAAAATTGTCAAATGTTAGGATGAAGCTAATGAAAATGTCTCACCCATTTTTAAGTTGGCATTATGCAACAACAATACTCTCTTGATTCAAAGAATTATTGAGTTTTTGACATGGGATAGGGGATTTGATTACACCTACATATTCAAGGCAAATAGTTGGTGATGGTGCACGATCTTTGGACATCAAAGCAATCCCATTGGTGGTATTATTTTGTGGGCATGGTTCTACAACAATAAAAATATATATAAAATAATTTTTAAAAATGAATTTATATAACATATGGCACAATATAATATATATATTCTATAAACTTTAATATCTTTGAAATGTCAATGTTTGAGTACTTGTGTAAACTATGTATGGAAATATATTTACCTTTGTTTTTTTTTTCTTTGACATCTTGTATCCTTTTTTCAACACCCTTGGCCAATACAATTGAGCTTTGATGTTCAATTTGATTCGAAGATGCAATTTCTGGGGGCTCCGGCATTATAGTGGGTGGTGGAGAGGTTGGTTTTTGTGTAAGTGCATCTCTAGTGTTCAACCAAGAAAGAGTGTGAAGGAAGGAAATTGAAATAGGTTAAATCTGAAGAAATAAATTTGAAAAAAAATAAAATTTAAATTATTTATTAAAAAATATATATGAATGAATAATGGTTTACCAAGTTGTATTTTTTAACTCGATATATTAAGTATGTGAAGGAAGGAATGAATCCACATGAAATAATTACACAACTTGTATGGAAAGAGGTTCAAAGCATTGGGTCTTGGATAATTACAAACTATCATGACTTTTGAGCTTTTTTGCATTCATGTTTGTAGTTGCTTCAGAAGGTGTGTTATCATGTGAATTATCCATTTGAGTGTCAAGTGTTTTCTTCTCCAAATCAAGTATGCAATTGTCGAGTGTTTTCTTCTCCAAATCGACAATGCAATTGTCAAATGTTTTCTTCTCCAAATCAATTATGCAATTGTCGACTCTTGTTTGCATTTGGTTGTGCAAGGTTGTTTGAGGCTCAACCCTTGGTGCACTTGAGGGAGTCGTGAATTTTCCATTTGCAAGATGATCAATTTTTGCAATGTCCCCTACATTTGCATCATATTTGAAAACTTTGTTTTGTAAGGACAAAAGCCCAAGTTAGAATTTGGGCACCCAATCCCATCTCAACTCCAAGACAAGTGTGGATTCATAATGCAAAAAAGATCCAAGACTTATATGGCAAAGTGAGATTGACAACCAAATTCAATGTAATAAGTCCCTCAAGAGTAGAACTAATATACCTTCTTCAAAGAGAGCATCTATTGCAGCTTGGCTTTTAGAACTCATTCGACCACCCCGTATCATAACTGGTGTGTTTAATTGCCCTTTTTTTGCATTCTTCCCTGTCAATGGGGACATCCTCTAATAATGATTGATGATTTTCTTTTCAACAATTTTTTTTTTTCATTACAATAATTGAGATTTTTTGGGAGAAATGTGATTTTCTAGTGAAAATTCAACTAAATTTGTTAATTGTTTGGAAACTTTTTGCTAACTTTTTTTTATATCACTATACTGAAAACATAACCTTGGTTATGATTTTGAATATGCTCTTACATGTGATAAGAGAATTGGTGTATGACTTCTTTGGGCATTAAGTTCTACAAGGCTTTAAAACCCAAAGATCAAAATCATAAATTTCCAATTTTTAAATCTTATGGTGTAAAATCCCATCCCAAATTTTTGATTTACCTATTAAAGTTATCCATAAAGTCACCCTCTCTTTCACCCTCTAAACTCTCTTTCAGTTGTATCTGCAAACTAAGGAAATGTTATTGAATCTCAGTATGAAATGCTTAAAACTCAGCATTTGATGCACAAGGTTTGAGACTAATTATAGTAGTTGTACAGGTACACCAAAATTGGTGGAAAAACTAGTTTGGGTCTCAGTTACTTCGTTTTGTAAAATTTCATCATTCCCAGGTACACGCATCGATGCCCTTATCATGCTGAAGCTGACCATTGCATGACTTTTATGGATGAACTTTATTATTAACTAATGAATTGAAATCCAATACTACTTTTAGATAATTCTTCACATGCTGAAATGATCATTTTTGCATTTGAAAAAGTCATGGCTCGATTTTGATTTTATGTCATAAACGACAATACATGAATGCAAGATAAACTCACCATGAAGACGTACGTGTATATATACTATAGAGTTGCAAGCTATCAAGATTTTGTTTTCTTTCATACATGTTCATTTGAAGTAGAAGCAATCTTTTTATGGGTGATTGAGAAGGTACCTTTATTGAAGGAGGGTGAAGCAACACGGGATGGAGTGAGTGTGGGTGCATTTGCTAGTGATGATAGTGCAGGCATTATCGGTATTCTTTTGGTTCTCTTTCTTCTTTGTTATTGAAACCTACCCTTCAATTTCAAACACATTTACATGAAGAATCAAATAAAGATTATACATCAGTGTTAATATAAAAAAAAGATATGATTATTGAACTTGGAATAAACTTTGATCCCTTGCACCATGTGTGTGCAATTATAACACTTTATTTTGGTGTAATATAGCTCACCCTAATTGATTGGAAATGGTTAATCAATTACCAATTTGTTCAAAATAACAATTGTTTATAACAAATCAAACTTCTTGTTGAGATTATTAACATGTCACAAGTTATTTAACCTTTGATGATTAGCACAAAATTTGATGATTCATGTCTTGCAATCGAACGTTGTCATAGCACATGATGGATGTCTCAAAACGTTAGGTTTTGGAAGTTTCAAGAATTTGTCGAAATAAACCTACCAAATTCAACATGCATTATTAGTCCTCAATTAAAATTAAAGAGAATATAAATTTGAGGTAATTAGAATTGAAGTTGTGTCATTTTCAATTCTTTTCTTGACAATGCACACTTCATAGTTAGATAGTGTTTATCAATGAATGAATGAAGCGTAATTACCAAGTGGTTTTTTAATGATTCACTTATGTGTTTCCATGTTATATTTGATTTGCTCGTTAAATAGAGTACCAAAGTGTTGAAAACAACAAAGCCCTTTCTTGAGTAAAGTGTAGTATGTATATCTTTCTCTTGCAACCTCAATACAAGCAAATTTTTTTTTGCAATTCCAACTTTAGAAAAAAAAAACATGGGCATGATGAGTAGTTACCTTTTCTCCCTCAACACAACAACAACGTGTCAATTTTCAAAGCACATTTTAGTGAAACACACACCAAGAGAGCAACATCTTCCCGTATACATTACCCACCAATCGATTGCTTTGCCACACAACACACCGAGGTTTTCTTTCTTCCAATTTTGTTATGTCAGAAACGTGGCAGATTTTTCAGCAATTGAAGCAAAATTAGACTAATTTACACTGAAAAATCAGAATTTCCTCAATTTTATTTTGAAAAAAGAATTGAAAAAAAAACAAATTAAATCACTACCCATCAATGAAATTAAATTTAAAAGTATATATCTCTTTTTATGTTTGGCTATCTACTCTATTGTAATAATTGAGCAATGGGTTGCTAGTTCCTACCTCCTTTGTTCACCTCCAATGTGCATCAACACAACTAGAGTCCTTGGAAGCAAGCAGGTGCCTAGCCTAGCCTAACAGTTTTGGTAACTGTTGTTAGTGTGCTGAAGAACCCAAATTCCCAAATCCTTAAATGTATAGCCCTTACATGATACATCATCTTTCCATTCATCCAAAGGGTACCAAACTCAATTGTTTGTTTGTTTGTTGGCCTTGCATACCAAGGCCCTTAAGGATATTGTGTTTAGATTCATTATAGAGTATAGTAGCTTAAGGGATTTTTATAGGCCCCTAGGTAATAAATAATAATAGGTCTATTTTTTTATATATAAGGATTTTTTTTTGAAAGATGATATTTTGGCTTGTGTTGAAACTTGAGATTAGTTAATATAGAGTGTTATAATATCTTGAAGGATTTTGGTTTGTTTTTAAAGGACTTTTTTCGAAGATTATATTTTTGCATGGTGAAATATTTGAATTTCCATAATTTTTCTTTGGCCTTAAGATACTTTTTAATGTAATGGCAAGGCTACTTTGTGACATACCCCTTGGTTTTTTTGTTTTTTGTTTTGGGGTTTTTTGGGGTTTTTGGGCTAGATGTGTTATACCTAGATTAGGTTTTCAAAACTTGCCTATTCCTTGTAGCCAGGTAGGACAATTGTGTCTATCTATTGCCTCATCCAAGACCCTTTATTTTGGGAATATGTCACCCACCGAAGAGGTGAATGTTATCATGATACTAATGGTGAAAAATTGTCAATACAAGGCACAATTGTTTGAAAATTGAATATTTTGTCATGATTTTTTAATTTTTTTTGGTGGAACAAAATCACCTAAAAGCAACATTTTATTTTTGTGAGGATGCGGTCACATTTATGTCTACCGGTCACAACTTTAAGAGTTTCTTGAAATAATGTTGCCAATTAAGTTGAGATTTTGCCTAGGGATGCTTGCCACCTAGCTCCATAAAAAATATTGGAAAAAAATTCTAATGTTTACTCCTTAAGAATCAAAGGGATCTTAAGCCCAAGATTAAATACATGTAAAATCCCTCCCATAGATTTAAAAAACCCATAGGATTTTTTTGGTTTATGTGGAAGGTGTTTTACCATTAGTAAAATTTATCCCTCCCATCATTTAAAAAAACCCATAGGATTTTTCTAGCATATGTGGATGGTGTCTTATGGTAGTTGAATTTCTATGGTTTTGTGTAGAGTTACATTGGATGGCCAACTTTGACCATCCATTTCTCCCTCATCTTAACTCTATTTTGCACAAACATCATTTACATAGATGTGTTCTATTAGCTCTTTTTAATTTTTAGGGCCAATATAAAGCATGGGATTTTGGTCCAATTCTTCAAAAATCGTAATCTTAAAAATTATTTAAAACTAAAAAGACAAAACTTTCAATGACCATGGACATGTAGTAATGGATGGATTTTCAATGGGTCAATGGATTGAGTACATACACAATGAGAAAAACCTATTAGTAATGGACATATTTTCAATGGGTCAATGGATTGAGTACATAAACAATGAGGAAAACACCTATTACGAAAGGATGGGGCAATATTTTGACCATTCATCATCAACAATCTTTGTGATTGCACTATGAAAATTTGGCTTGGTTGTTATCTATGTACTAACCATCTACAAGCATCTAACCTACATACAAGCCACCAAACACCTTACCTACTTATCTACTTAACTTAGGAACCACTTATGTTCCTTGCTTACTTCCCTAGTATATGATACTTCACTCACTTACATACCTAGTCACCTTGGTAAGGGATCTTATGGAAGTAAGTGGGGTTCACAAGATTACCTTGGTAACCAAGGTTGAAACCTCACCTTGGGGGGTAACTCAATTATGGATGAATGAACCCACAAATGAGTAATAATGGGTTTCCAATGGATAGTGCACCCAATGGGGTTGCCAGGGTACAATGATGGAAAGGCCCAATGTTTAATGAGAGTATTAATGAAATGAGGCTTTTAGGGAGATTCACCTAGAGAGGCATATCTTTTGGTCAATTGAGAGAGAGAGCGCATTGAGTTTTACTTCTTTGGCCTCTTGCAAAAAACACCTGGGGTTGCATCATAGACAATGATTTCATTGCATAAAATCTTCCAAAAGAAGTAAAAAATTGCTCTTTTTGCTTAGAATCCTCTTCTCTCTCTTCTCTTCTTTTCAGAGAAAGGAGAATAGAGATTGCCTTAAGAGATGGAGCATCATCTCTTGCAAAAAATATTTCTCACATCCAAGTTTTAGTTATTTTACTTTTTTCCCAATCCCATCACCACCCATACAACTATAATGCTATTATTGTCACTTGTTATGTCAAGGGTTGGCTCTATGTCACTCATTTCATTTCAATCTATATCTAGGAATTTAGGCTAAATATCCTAGAGGAGTTGAACTAGGGGAGGTTGTTAGATAATTGGGGAAGGACAAGAGAGAGAGAGAGAGAGAGAGAGAGAAGGTTAT
>Ga0209208_10011670_pt1 | contig 11227 bp, 8 predicted proteins | sample S1TSphfallax_3_FD_187694 | JGI IMG/M metagenome (GOLD analysis project Ga0209208, IMG submission 187694) | Host-associated microbial communities from peat moss isolated from Minnesota, USA - S1T2_Fd - Sphagnum fallax MG (SPAdes) (version 2) | ecosystem: Host-associated > Plants > Peat moss >...
CAATAGCATTGAGCATTAATCTGACAATTCACCAATCTTTTATCACATTGGCATTTGACCAAATCACATTGCCAGAATTTGAAATTTCAACATCTAAATTGTTGTTCCTTATGCCTCACCATATAAGATTTTTCTTATACCTTCCAACTTCAATAGATTATCCAGTTTACATTCAGTAATTGATTTGCAAATACAACCTATAAGGAATGGAACAGTGTCATACTCTTCTGTTCTCCAATAATAAAGATATAAAGGTTGTTTGTGTGGGAGCTTCAAGCAACATAAGCCAATTTTTAGCAAGGTAGGTTAGTCAAATGCTTAGAGATATATCAACTATGTTTAGGCAAGGTTTTTGAAGTGATTTAACAAATGTTCACATTGTTACTAGGAAACCAATGTCATGTATACTATTGACTCACAAGTAACATGTTCCAATACTCTTATAAACAGGTCATTGGTCAAACTTATTACTGGGAATTGTGAAAATATAAGAGCTTCAACATCAACAAGGGAAGAAGGAGGTTGAAGCTCTTCAGAAAACACACATACTTTCTTTACTACAAGAACACATCACCAACCTATGAAGATCCTGTCCTATCAAGACTTTATTTTGCACTTCTAAAAATTAAAAATTGTAACCCATAATTACAGCAAAAACTTCTGTGAGATTGCCAGAAAATTCCACTTACAATACTTTGAAAGAAGCATGTTGATGAGCATAGTCATAGCTCACACCATCACCCTCTTCATGCATAGCAGTCAAGAGATTCAATGACTTCTGAATGACTTCATCAGCTCTTCACAGTGCCTGTAGATGAAGTATACAATAATTTGCCCGAGACACAGGGCAAAACATCTGAGTCTTGAGTTTCAGTTGCATTTCTGGATGCAATAGGAAAACTAAATCCCAATTTTCACTACCACTTAAGAAAAATAGCTAATAGAAAAAGTCAGTAGTATTCGCATTCAAACTCCAATAAGCTAACAAGCTTGTGAGAGTAAGCTTCAGTTCAGTTTAGCTTGTCCCTATACAAACCAAAGCATGTAAGCGTAAGGCATAGAGAGGCGTACATAAGAAGTGTCATGGTTGGGGCCTCTGCATCCTAAACACATCCTTTAAGCACAACACTGTTGAGTACTTGGATGCAGAAACATACCTATGAGCTTGCAGAGAAAACTCCTAAACAATAAATTGAAGATAACATGACAATGAGTGCAGTCATAACCTTATGAGAGCCACTCACATAGTGTCAGATCATCACTTTCCTAATGAATAGCAGGGAAAACATTGCTCACAAATGCCTGCACAAAAAGCAAATTGATGATCAAATACACTTACCAAAACCTCAGGAAAACCTGACTAAGCCTGCCTGCAAAGATATGGGGCACACATTTTTACCTGAGCTGCATCCACATTAGTGATATAATTGGTCACACACTAAACACAGAGTTGCACTTGATTCTTTAGTAAGAGGTCTGCATCTTTGGACCCTACCGTGGCTATGCAAGAACAACAAATTTCTTTGCCCATTCTTTCTTAAAGGCAAAGAGACAAAACAACATTCCAATTGCTCAGCACATACCATTAAACCAATACATCAATCCCTCTGAATTTGCCCAACAAAGAGGCACAAAACTCACAATAACTATTGATATGGAACTAAGACAAGGATGCAAACCTGACAAGAGGACGACCAACTAGTGTACTAGAACCAGAGACAACCACCTGCTTGAACAGAACCTCGTACAACGGAGCAGGGTGCCCCTTCTCTCAGAGAACAGAAGAATTAGAACACCTCCACTATTATGTAGAGGCAAAAGATGCTGACACAGAATTAAATCTCTAACTGTAAGTGCTAGGAAAAGGCAGCTGCTTTGCAAATGGGGCACTGGTTTTTCAGAAGAAGCCACTGCTGGATGCACAATGAGTGGTATCCATGCCCACAATCAATCTTCCCCAACTCATCACCCTCCACATACTCCTCCTGCAAAAGTGGAAGACAATACTTTCATTTGTTATTACCTCTGATTGACCTCAAACGCCATAAATCTGCTCATATCTCAGATATCAAACCACCTTATGTGTCACACATGCAAATTCCACACCTCCACTGTGATAGGTGGAATATAAGTTTTGTGTAGAGCAAAGAAGACCTTGCCTAAGTCCATGCCTCTCCATAGGCTGTGAATTTAAGGGGACACAAAAATGTCACGAATAGTGGGAAAATAAGAGTCTGAGACAATTTGCAAGAAAGTATAATAGAAATATGACAACATGGTGACTTCAGATGATCCACAAGCACTATTTCATGCTGTGAACAGGGGAGAGCACAAAATAGGGCAGTGATACGTACACAGCCAGACATGTCTATACCTGGCAGATGCTGCATTTAATGTCACATTCCTCTGAGAAATGATCAACCACTGCATCAATGGAGGAGTATTGACTTCTTTTCAGCCTTTGATGTATCACCTCAAAGGTCACTCCTGTACTGACATTGCCTATTCTCTCCTCCAAAGCAAGCAGCTCCTGTACTCTCACAAAGCATTTGAAAATGTTAGCCACAGACCCAACAAGCATGCATGAATGAATTCAACTCAAACCTCACCAAGATAAAATTCTCCTTCAGTGTCAATGTAGATGATTGAGCAAAGCAGTTACCCACACTGCAATCTTCAGACACTAGTCAAAGAGACAGCATTACATCATAACTGATAATTGCACACTGTCCTCTCTTGCAACAGGATCATGTACAATCCACCTGAAAATTACAGATCACATACTCTACCAATGTAGGTTTCTGTATTCAATATACTTCAGTCCAAGTTCATACATCAGACATCTACCAGATAAACTGAAATTAAGGGTTCCAGTAGCATGGCACCTCATAGGACATGTTGTCCACATCAAGACGCAGATCACTGTGCTGGTCACGCAGGCCCATCCCTCCAAACAGTAAGGTGGCTTCCAACATCACAAGTTGCTACACATTTCACAGTACCACATCCTTGGTCAAAACCCCTGGAATACAGCTTCCTGGACAAGATCCAAAAGTAAACAAGTTCTGTAGCGTCCTGAAGCATCATCCAAAGAATTTTCCACTCCAGAATCAAAAGATATCCAGAAATTCTCCAGCAACATGGCAACAATAATCAGAAAACGAGTTTGCTAAGTAATAACTACCCACAAATAACATGGACAACAACATCAGAAAGCAGACGATTGAATGTACCTCATATGTCAGGTCCTGATCTCTCTCAACACGCTCCAGTGCCAACAGGATCTGCTACACATGGTTTTCAAGCAACAAAAACCTCACTACCACATAAGACTATGCAGAAATTGTGTCAATGAGGCATCAAGAATGCTGCAGTCAAACAGGCTCCAGATCTACTTGTAACTCCAAATATCTGGCAAAAACACTTGGTGATCCTTCACCCCTGAGCTCTTTTGCCAAGGAAAATAGAGGAGAAACTCAAAGACACACTTGTGTTGAGAAATATAACTGGAAACCTTATGGCACTTAGCAGAAGACAAAACTGAGATGACAAACCTCAGCCAATCCCTCGGCAACAAGCCGAGGTTGATGTGCACCATCACCAGCTGACATATGTAATCCCCTGAAAGGCATTCCAAGTAGACTTTCTGCCACTGCTGAAAATTCTCTCTCATGTAGACCAGGTGCTGATGACCTAGGCAGCATTGCCCCTTGCAAAAGACTTGCTGCCAATGGAAGAGAGTCTATGGAAGGAACAGAAGGGTTGAAAGGAGGAGCATGAACCAGATGAGAAGGGGCAGTTCCTGATGATGATGAGGATGGTAATGAAGTATGTGCACTGCTTCCCTGTAGTCTGCTCCGCAATATTGTAGGATATGGAGGTGGCCTTAAAGGGGCTTGTGAGGATGGGGCTGCTGAGTTGGCAGTAGCTTGCATGATGGGGAACACAGGGTTCGAAGGGAAGGGACCAGTGAGAGACATGCTCTCTAAGCTATGGTAATTGATGCTATGATCACGTAATCTGCTTTCAGCTGCTACAGCTGGTCCAAGCTGACTTGCACTTGATACATGGGTTGCCAAACTTCGAGCACTATTACCCATGTATCGAAGAGCTGGCTCTTCTCCTAAGCCAGTTGAGCGAAAAATGATCTCATTGTGTCGTGGAGATGCAGAGGCTCCAATTCTACCACCAACAACAGGACTGCCATTGTGCAGAGGTGTAGGTCTCTGATGAACAAGCAGGTTGGTGGCAGAGATACCACCATCTGCATCCATTGATGAGTCAGTGAGTGGAGTTCTCCAAGAGCCCCAGTTTTCAGGGCTGAGTCCTGGCACAGCTCTACGCACAGTCCGAGAAAAAGAGGGAGGAGATTGTACTGCTCCTGCCTCCATTGAAACTACTCCGTTTGGTCCTGCTCGGGTTGACCTTTGAGAGATCCCACCTGCAGTACTACTGTGGACTGCAGATTTCCCAGCCCGGCCCTCGTTGAGAGCTTCAGGCAATGATTCTGTTTCACTTCCAGAATTTGAATATTGAGATTGGGGATCCTCCAGCATGCCGGCTCCAACAAAGGGTCCAGCACCTAAGCCCATGAATGTTGCCTCTGCTGAAGAGGAGGTGGAGGCCCCATCAGAAGTGGATGTGCAACCTGCAATACCTGTGTTGGATCGCCTCAGGCCATTACCTCCAACTCCCCTTCCATCATAGCTTTCCCAGAAACCACCTCTGTGAAGGGAACCACTTTGAGAAGATGAACCAGCTGCCACCACTGGGTTGCAACTCTTTCTCTTGCAAGCCGAACTTCTGGAGCTACTAGTCACATTACCAGAACCAATTGTTCCATTTTCTGAAGTACTCTCTGGAACATTGCTCCTCAATGAATGTGTTTCTGTTGCAAAATGGCCTCCATTGGACTTGCGAGCTGCATGGGTATCCAACATGGCATGATGGCTACTAGTAGGTGCCCAAAATGCCTCCATTTCTGCTGAGTGGGCATAATTACTTGTGCTAGCCTGAAAGTTGACTTCATCTTTATAGTTTGTGGGATCCACATACAGATTGTTGAAAGTCAGACTTCCACTGGCATGATCTGCTCCCCTTGCACTAACACCATTTCTGCATCCATTCAGAAAGTCTTGGTGTTCCCTGTAGAAAGAGTTCAGGGATTTAACACTCGTACTCCCACCAATGTCATCCACCTGTCTCTCATTAATGCTGCATGAACTGCCTCCAGGATATGCAACACCTGCACCTGCTTGAGCTTGCCTGATTCCCAATGAAGGTCCTCCAGATATTCCACTCCAAGTACCTACATGCTCTGTTATATGTCCTCCTGTCCTACCTGGGAAATGTTCTGTGGCACCACCTCCCAAAACTGGCCCTCTGGCAGCAAGGATGTCAAGACTACTGTCATCTCCCCTTCCCCAAAGTAGACCATACTCAATGTCTGCTTGTTCCTGACCTGAGTGCATCACACCCTCATCTGATACCAGTTGTGTACTAAGGCCCATAACTACGTTAGGTTCACCATCCATGCCTGTAGACTCCAGAGCTGGGTCATTTAGACCCTCTGGGAAGATGTGCAGTGCATTCCAGGGTCCCTGTTGGGCTCTCTGCATTCTTCGAGCACCAGAGGACCGTGCAGCCACAAGCTTTGAGGAAGCCTGTGATGGCTTGTGGATAGGGGGTCTACTAGATTCCGGGTACTTGCCATAATCTTGGCTACACACACGATGTTCACCTGCTGAGGATTCACCTGTTTCATCCATCCTGATCAGCCTACTACTGCTACCAGACTGGTAGCTCACATCAGTTGGAGGCCAATGGCTCCCTGCCATGAGTGGAGGACCCCTTCTTGGGTCCATGCCCTCATCCATGGTACAACACCAGTGATCACAACTAAAATTTCAGACAGCCTGGTGCCAGTCTGTAGAACTGAAATCTTTTCAAAATTAAACACCCAACCTTCACCCCTCAATTCTGCTGTGAGTTGATTGATTGACCACCTCACTGAAGTTGGGAGGTGTGTGGATACCCACAATCTGTAATCACTGGACCCCAAACCAGAAGTGAATAATTTCAATTAGAACTAGACACATTCAAGAAAACACACATTGCATGCACAAACATGTCATGTACTATCTGGTGTGAAAGATAAGATAGACAATGTAAAACCACTTGGGAGGGGCAAAGAAGATGGGAAAAGATGAGCCCCTAATGCAAAGCACAAGTCAGCTTCATGGTTAGCAAAGACCAGTGTCCAGAAGATTTTCGCACATTTTAAAGTACAAAATTCAATTCTCAAATAAGGCCTCTGCAATCTTGAAGCGTTTCAAAAGAACAATGTGTCACAAAAGTTGGAGTTGTCAAGTGGAGGGACTAGAAGAACAGTCACCAAATAACAAGCTGGAGACTCTTAACCTTAGAGTAATATACCCTGAAAAGCACCATGGATTGCAGCATGTTAACCCAGAGATCAAAGTCATCAAGCACATTAAATGTCAAAACTCATTGGACATTGAACATGCCAAGTCAACCTAATGAATGACACACAGGACACAAGCCATTTGAATGATTAAGCAAGTCTCAAATTGACGAAGGCATGAGGGAACTGTCAAGCAACAGAGCAAACTCAGTTTTCACAGATCATGACCTAAAAGCTGAAATAAAGAAAGAAAGCTATCAGCACACAATCAAATTGGCATATCAAAAGGTATAATCAAACTTTGCAGCTTCCAGAGACTGTAAGGATCACAGCAAGACAGCCAAACTCTGCATTGAGTCAAGCAAGAGGATTCAATACTAAAAAACTCCCCCTATGTTATCACACCAACACAATTTTAGAACCTGTGCATGAAACACAGTAGAACCCTGTTGAGAAGCATTGAGGGGCTTGCATAAGTCCAAATCCTCATCCCACCAACAACAATGCATTGTAACATCAATGATAATGGTGAAGAGAGTACAAGGTTTACTTCAGAGATCTCTTCAGACATACTACCATGCAGTCATCCCACTGAAAGTGTGAATCCAACAAATGCAGACAGTGGTCCCAGAGTGGCAGATGAAGACACATAACAAATGCAAGCAATGCACATGTACAGCTTCGGGATTTAAGATGGACTGCACTTGAGGCCAATCTAACAGAACTTGTAGTTGCAAAATAATCTCAGTAAGTATCAAAAACTTCTCTATGATTCAATTTAAGTCAACCTGAACAAAATTGAGAGATGAGGGTATAGAGATTTCAGATCCAACAATATATCAGTGAACAAGAAAAAAATACAAGCCCAAACCTTAGAAAATATAGGGAGAACTTAGGGGCAATTTAAACAATAGTGACAGCCAGATACATGTTTGGTGACCTGTAACAGCAACATGTATGATAGTGACCAGCTACCATAACATGCCCACTTACTTCTATAGCTCCCAGCAGTGCACGGACTTGCAATGGCAAGATGTGAAGTGTATATGGGATACAAAATGTGCTGCTTCCCAGACAACTCCATAACAAAATTCCCACTTGAAAGCACTATTAAGAAGGTCACATCAACCCTTATCAATACAGCATTTGCTGCCAACACAGCAGTAACCATCAAAAACTGGTCACCAGTCACCAGCCTATGATCAATACAATAGACACAAATGCCAATGAACACTAAAACATACATGACAAACTTATTTCCTCCTCAAATGTGCAAGCACATGATGTGAAAGCAGCATCAGCTGTCATTGCATGGTTGCAATGAGGCATCTTCCCATATCCTCTTGTTTGTGTTTCAACTAGCACCGGTGGATCACCATCAAAAAGCCTGTCGACCCCATAAGAAATGTGAAGCCCAAATTGCTTAAGCAGCAGATTTGGTTCTGCCAAAGTCATGTGCTGTCACAAGTCACATAGGTAAGTGAGTGATGCCCCAAGTCCTAGGTCCTCTGCACAAGGACAGCAGGGCTCTCAACTACCCTGAACCAAGGGGCCTATGGAACCAAAGACTATAATTCAAAAAATACTAGCAGTACATGACACTCAAGGAAGATTCCACCTGGACACTTCCATGAAATTGCATGCAGCCTTCTGTAATGTAGTCATGCCCAAGACTTTGAAACATGGATGCCTATTCACCAATCACAGCAATACAGCCAAACCAAATATTTCTATGCTAATCAAACTGCCAACCTCCAGGGTAGAAAGCATGGGAATGCAAAATCAGACGAAAAGGACAATTGCACATATTCTGAACATCATGTGCTCTGTTTATTTCCCTCGTGTTTTGCTAGGTCTCAAGTATGGGAGAGGGTTAATACCAACTGCAAAAGTTTCCAACAGGAATATCTATGAGATTGCAGAAAAGACTCGACAATAAGCAATCATTTTGTCAGCTCTGGTCAGACCAAAAAACCACATGACAAGAATGAGTTTGCTAATAATGTTTCTCACTCACAAAGTATCAGACCAACACCTTTAACATGAATGTCAGCGACTGGCTGCCATTGCTCACCACTGACATCATCAGCTCCCAACAGTGGGAATAGAGGAGTGGAGTGATAATCTGCACAATATTAGGGCAAAACTATATAAAGAATCTTCATCCTGAATTTCTAATGCATTTCTCAAAGCAACAAGAAGACTCAAGTAATGGCATCAGCAAGCACTCAAGCAGCAAACCTAATTTAAGTCAACAGAATCCTCATCCAAACTGCACCAAGCTTGCTTGTGAGGATAATCTCCATTTCATTTTTGCTCACCCCTGTACATGCAAAGCATCAAAGCCTAACACATATTATCAGATCATAAAATCAGTAAATGCTGCAAGAACAGAGCACACTCAGGCAGTTTGCTTACCTACTCAACATGCAAGGCCTTTTGCTTGAATAACCAAAGAGATTCCCTTATGACATGGAGGGCAAGTCTGCTCTCCAGCACACCTCCTGCAAACCTGCATGAATCCATACTGAAGGCATGTTAGATTCTAAAATGTCCCCCCCAAAAAAAAGAGCATCATCCAACAGGAATAGCTGGAAAATCAAACCCAGATCACCTGCCTCCTGCAACGGCAGCCACAAGTGAAGTTGAATCCTGATTGTCCAGTGACTACTGATTTAAGCACTTCACCAGAGAAGAGTCCGACAGAGATCTAAAAAGTGATTTCCTTCTCCAGCGCCTCAATTGTGTGCCTTGACAGCACAGAGAATATTTGCAGAAAACATCAGCATGAAAACAGGATGGACAAGATCCTGAGACCGAATGGCATCAAAACTTCTGCTTTCAGAAGCCTAGAAGCATGTCATTGGACATTACAGCCTCTGATGACGGGCAATAAGACTTCTGAAGCATGGAGACATTGTACATTCACCGTCGCGCCCGTTCTTTACTTCTGTATCATGCCCCGGTTTCTCACAAAAATCTCCCGACGGCAGGAAAAGTCGTGAAGAAAAGCCGGAGAGCAAAACGATAACAAACTGAAACGCAAGAAGAGACCTCCTCACAGAGAGAGAAAGCACACCGCGTAAAACATAAGTAGTGTTGTACATCCCCTCATCCAAGGAAGAAAGAACTCTCCTCTCTCCCACCACCGTAAACGATGCAAATCAAGAATACATATTACTCAGCAATCATCTTTCCCAAGAATGACTAGGCGAGCGATGCGTCAACAACATGTGACACAACGCCAAAATAAGCAGATTATGGAAGGAAACGAGTGAGAGACAGAGAGATTTCCAATAAGGCAAGAAACACACACACAAAGGCATGCAATACCAGCAAACTTTTCATATTTCATCGCGTTTCCAACGCTGCGGTCAAACAGACGGAGACAAAGAGAGCGGGCACATACTCTGCACATCGACGTAGGCACGACTACACTTCCCGGTTCCTCTCTTCGCGTGTGTTGCCCTCTCCACAATCACAGCAAACAGCAGCATCGCCAAGGCAAGAACAACATCGTCGTCGTCGGTACGTTATGGTTTATGGTTTTTTTCTTTTTTTTTTGGAAAAAACCTCCAAAATTCGCCTTCCTCCTCAGCTACGAAAACCAAGGGATCTACAAAACACCGGAGTCGCCAGAGAGCTCCTCGTCCGACTCCGACGCATCCGTGCTTCCGGATGCTCCGCGGCACTAACCAAGACAACCGGAGGAGCACAGCGAAGAAGAAGAAGAACAGAGAGGCAGAAAGAAAGACAGAAAGAAAGAAAGGAAGTCCAATAAAAAATAATAATAATAATAAATTGCACTACAGTCCACCACCACAGAAAAAACAAATAATTAATTTAAAAAGACAATCGCCATTAGGGTATCAAATGGAGACCCAAATGTGCCAGTTTATGTTTTTCTAATAAAAAATTCACCCATCTTTTATCTTACCATGCCTAAAACTTTCAGTGAATTTTAAATTGGGAAATGTTTTAGAAATGTCTTTTCCCAACTGGCAATTTCGACTAATTTTGCTAAATTTTTGGAAAAAACTTCAACAATTTTTTTATATCACAATTTTATTTTTTTATGAAATTTAAAGGCTCACAATAAAATATGAGTAAGGACAAACAATAATAACAAGAGTATAAATTAAAATAAGTAGTATCATAAATTACACTATATATATATATATATTGATATTATTGTATTAACTTTAATGGCACTAAATATCAATTTGACTAGTGTGGCCTATGCCGTTGGCCCAAGTGTGAACCCATTACAAAATAGGGAAACTCTAGATGTGAATATTGTTTTGCAATGTATGTATCCATCTTTTGAAGTGCCAAATATGAAAGGAAATCATGTTTGAATTGAATGCTAAGCCTTGGTTGGAGTGTCACCAGGTTCTCAACTGATTTTTCCTTCCAAAACCTGGTTTTTTGAAATTTATTTGAATTTTCAACAGCAGAAATCACTTAAAAATCAATATCTCCCAAATTCTGAATCCAAATCTGATCAAATAAATTCCATTAAATCATTAAGATCTTTCCAACAACACCCAAGGCACATTCCAATTCCTCCGAAATTTTCAGCTACAATTTAGTTTAATTTAACTTTCAATAGAAATCATTTAATATTCAAGAACTTTTGCACAGCAAGTCCGAACGCCATGGAACCAAGCCCATGCACCCCCCCCCCCTCATCGAGAGCTTTCCAAAGACACCAAGAACGTGACGACCTGAAGCATCCCAGTTTGATGGATCTCATAACAAAACAAACTACCTTCCTTCATAGATGGATAATACTACTAAATG
>Ga0209208_10011671_pt1 | contig 11226 bp, 6 predicted proteins | sample S1TSphfallax_3_FD_187694 | JGI IMG/M metagenome (GOLD analysis project Ga0209208, IMG submission 187694) | Host-associated microbial communities from peat moss isolated from Minnesota, USA - S1T2_Fd - Sphagnum fallax MG (SPAdes) (version 2) | ecosystem: Host-associated > Plants > Peat moss >...
TGAAAGTAAAATAGGGTTAGTATTTACTCTCATTAATTACAGACAATTAATTAAATACAGTTAACATCCAAATTTACACATGAAAATAATAATAAGACCACATAAAGAAGAAATAACTAATGTCGATCAAATCATGATTAGATAACCATCCATGCAACCCATGCGGATTAGTCCATGAAATTTCTTACTCCTAATTTCTATGACTATAAAACTTGTATATTAAGTGTAAGTATGTTTATATAGATAAAGGATGCCCAACATGGGTTGTATTTGTATTATTACCTTCTTTGAACTATAAAGTTGTTACACAATTTTTTGAAATAATTAATAAATGAACAATAATGTTTGGAAGAAAAGAATCATCTAAGTGAAAAAAAATGCATAAGTTCTAATATACAACATGATGGGACCATGTTTGTGAAAGATTAAACTCATACATTCGAAGGATAGGCTATCCAAGTAGAGACAAGCAAATGAATCCACATGCAATCAAAATAAGTTGAATGATTGAAAATGAAATAAGGTAAGCAATTGATATGAACCCAACAAAAGTCTACAATCAAAGACTAACTAATTCAATGGAAACCTTGGCGTTTGATTGATTGATTGATTCACCTTTCTATCCACAAACGAATCCATAGAAAGATTTGAAGCTGTCCAAAGGCTACAATCAAAGACCACTGAATTCCAAGAAAACCATTGAACTTCTCCTTAGCCTCATCGTCCATCTACATATCCATCCATCCCATCATCCATGACATCCAAATATGTTGACCAAAATTTAACTTAATTTGTGGCACCAACAAACTAATAAGATCCAATTGCACTATTAGAATGCAAAATGTTCAAATTGCTTAGTAGGTAGGTAGTAGGTACTTACTTTATTTACCTACCTAGTTGCTGCTTTTGCAAGGACTTAGTAACGTTCCCAGCTGAAGGGAACGCATTCATGGGAACAAAACTAGGAACACATAAACCCTTGCCTGTTTCTTGCTATCTTCATTATCTATCTACTTATTCATCCATCAAATTTTCCATCCATTCCATGACATCCAAATGGGTTGATCAAAATTTAGCTTAATTTTGTGGCACCAACAAATTAAAGAATTGCAACTAGAATGCAGAATTTTTCAAACTGCTTAGTAGGTAGGTACCTAGTAGGTAGGTAGTAGGTCCTTACTTATGTACCTACCTAGTCGCTGCTATTTCAGGGACCTGGTTACGTTCCCATCTGATGGGAACGCATTCATGGGAACGGATAAACCCCCCGCCTCTTCTCCTTATCTTCTTCCTCTTCTTCTTCGCGCTTGCGCACTTTGTTTTTGGAAGCTGGCGATTTTGCAGCAGCTCGGATTTGTGGAAGGTTTCTTGTTGCTGCAGCGGCTGTCACAATGAGAAGGTGGAGGAGAGGAAGGGACAAGGGCGATGGCGCAGGGAAGAAGGTCGCAACTGACGGGCCCAAAAAAGATGGCGGCGGAGATGAATGGAAGAAGAGGTTGGAGGCTTACAAGATGGAGCAGGAAGAAGGGCTTCCGGACCCTAGGTACTCACAAGAAGTGGAGGAAGAGCTGATGGACGATGGCGTGTTCGAGAAAGAAGGAGCTGCAACGCCAGAGCAGATCGCGGAGAACGAGAAGCTCATCGAGCAGTTCCGAACGTCGGAAGTGGCTAGGTTTCTGTTGAGGTCACAAGAGCTTGCGAAGCTCGAATTGCAGAAGGCGAAGAAGGAGAATGCAAACCCTACCCGGAAAGAAGATGCCAAGCTGTGGAAATCTCTGCCTTATGTGCGAGGACCTTATGGCGGTCCTGACCTTCCTAGGAAAGCTTTGAACAGCGAGGAAGAGGTGCAGTCCAGATTCTGGGATTTCTTCAAGCAGTTTCAGTTTGGTTTATGGGGTTATAGGCAGCGGCCTTACCCTCCTGAGCGCCCCATTGATGTACAACAAGTGCTTGGTTACAAATGGCTTGACAAGCGTTACTCTGATTGTAAGCAAGCAAGCTCCTTCTCTCTCTCTCTCTCTCTCTCTCTCTCTCTCTCTCTCTCACGTTCCTTCTCTTTCCATTCTGAAACCCTAGCCATGGTTTCTGAAACCCTTGAGGATATTGTTTTTCACAGGTTTGTTTGTGTTACTTCCTCACCCTCTCCTCTGAAAATTTGCAAGGTTTCTTTGCATCCGAAATGGTTGTGAAGGTTTTTTCAATGTGAGGTTTTAGTGGGGTTTTTGCCTCTGGATCTTGAATGTTTGTCAAGATATCTCTCTCACCCGTGTGCTGGATTTTTTTTCCTCCTCTGAATTTCCCTCAAGAGGCCCCAAATGTTTCGGATACAAATCCATCCCCATTGCATGGATAAAACCTACATGCTTTGTTAGCATCAAATTCTTTTTTGTTAGTTTCTGAAGATGATTGATCACAGGTATGGTTTGTCAGTAGAGGCTCATCTTCTGTCTTGTTAGGGTTACAACTCTTGCATGCATTAAAAGGTTCATGATCTTCTTGTAACAACTGCCAACGTGCCTTGTGTGTTGGATTTACTGCCTGTTTCTTCTGTTATGCTCTTACGAATCAGATCTTTTTGTTGTTCTTTCTTTCTTTTCCCTTTCCTTTTTGGCAATTAGAAATTCTGTGATATACACAGATTTTGGTTGTTGGGAAGGTTGGTTGCAATGAGTCACTGTAAACATTCTAGATGGAGCATGGGAAAGATTGGTGGGGCTACTCTTGAACTTTGGAATGGGTTCTTTTCAGATGTGATGAGGGCAGGTGGATGGTACTACAAGGACCGACTTGGCCGATCACGCGGCCCCATGGAGCTTGTGAATCTCAAGACGGCCTGGGCTGCAGGGATTGTGGACAAAAACACGTTCATCTGGGGTGATGACATGGATGAGTGGGCACCTATTGGCATGGTCTATGGCCTTGAAACTGCCATAGCTACCCCAGACAGTAATCTCCTCAACCTCATTTCCTTCCACACTGCTATATTGTTGTTCTTAAGAAACACTCATAATCTCTTCATAATATCTTTGAATCTGTCAAAATGCATGTTTAGCTGTAGGTTCTAAATTGTTACCTTGTGAGTCTTTTAAAAAGATAGGAAAAGCTTTCCATTGTAATTTGGAAAGGTTCAATTATTGTTACTCATTGTGAATCTCAGTCTTCATCAATTGTGCACATATTTAGTCACAAGTCTGAGTTATCTGAAGCAATATGGTATTGGTTATGAAGACTTTTGTCTGCACAGATTAATTGATGAGTGGTATGATTAAAGTGCTTTCGCATTTTCTGGTCTGTGTCATTTGGATTTGTGCCATGCAGTTAAGTTAGCAACCATGGGAACAGCCTTGGTTCACAAAGTGGCACGGGGAATTGCGCCATGGGCGCCCCTTAAAGGTCACGAATTCAAGTCATACAAGCAACTGCAGAATGAGGCAACAGAGAAACGGGAGCGTGAGAAAGCAGTTATGCGCCTGAATGGGGGCTTTTGGCCGGGCGAGAGTTCTCCCATGCACTCCCAGTTCCTTTGGGCCAGTGGATCAGAGCTAACAGATATTCTTGAGCAGGGGCAAAAGCAGACTATGCCTTACAAATTTATTTCTTATGAAGCAAGGTATGTGTTGTATGTCTTTATGTGCTACAGCATGAAATTTGTGAAATGGTTTGTACATCATGAGGATTCACAAAGGACTCCATAATGAAAGGAGATGACTAGGTTCAACCATACCTTTGATTTGTTATGGGAGAAGTAGTCCATATGGATATTTGAAGTACTGAACATTGAGAACAAGTTAGGTAACCTCAGATGAAATCACATATGTTCTATGGTATTTGCAGGAAGAAATTGGCAAAGGAGATCCCAGGACTACGGCCATGGGAGGTGCTGGAGGTCGAGCAAGTAATGGACCTGGTGACATACACCAAGGAATGGTATCGAGAGGATATCGGTGAATTTACCACTCGTGCTGATTATGAGAGAGAATGGTTTGAATCATTCCAGGTAACATATTGCTGCTCTTAACCCTGAAAGTTTATATGGTCCTTCATCTTACATCCAATTGTGGTTCGACCTTTTGATGGAATTTGTCACAATCAAAGTCTTTGATTCTCTTTGTTTCATCCTCTGTCTTACAATGCCCTCTTTGGATCCTGAAATTTTTTCAGGCTAAATCTATTCATGCCTTGTTTTGTCTGCTTGTTTAACATGTGTATATCAAAATGAATGATGCAGGAGAAGTGGGATGAGATCACAGAAGACATTGAGACAGTGTTTGGTCGTGGGGATGAAGCAAACAAGACAACATAATTGAGTATAAGAAGAGCATTGGAACCTAGGAATTTTTGCAGTAGGTCAATTCACATGTTCAGCAGGTGTAGGATTTTGCTCTCATTTTTATTCAAGCGTGGCTATAACAAATGGTGTAATACTTGAGAAATCCTTGGAAGACATCACCTGAAAGATAGGTGATGCAAAGAGTTGAAGTCCAAGAGTATCAGAATAAAATCTTGCTGAGAAGTCAGACTCCCTAAGTATCACATGTTTAGTGATATGGATCGGTTGCAGTAAGATGAGTGAGAGCCATACCCTCTTCCCACCCACATGCCCATTTCCTGACCTGCGCTTTTAGGGTAGGGTTGTATACATGTCAATTTCACAAATGCCTTGTATACATGTCTAGCTATGGATGAGGGATGTTGTGATTGTGTGGAAGCACAAATGCACAAGCCTTAGTCCAAGTAAACCAAACATTGCAAGAAAATATTAACATTGAACCAACAACTGTATAAGCCAATCCAATCAAACAATTGTTTTGCAAATGCCTTTGTATACATGTTAAGGTATGCATGAAGGATATGGTGATTGTCCAAAGGCACAAATCTCAATCAAAGCAAACTAAACACCCTATTAAAATACGAACCTTGAACCAACTTGTATAGTTGAAAGCAACCAATTTGAATTTTGATGCTAATATGATTTAACACATTGCATAAGGACCTCTTTAACATAGCAAAACAAAAAAAATCTTTGTTGAAACAATAGAATGTAGGCATGATCAATGCTATGCAACTTCCTTGTGATGCATGTTTTCACCAAGTGGAAGGCACATTGGGAGGGCACAAAGAGAAACCAAGATCATAAAATGTTTCCTCTTTTTCAAGGTAATGTATATGAAATTAATCATGCATGTAAAAGAGCACAAGGAGTTGCCAACCTAGAGGATTATGGTTTTATGCCAAGTTATTGTTTACAACTGTGTATCAATTTACAATATGTGATTGAAGAATTGTGTCACTTTCAAACTTTTGATCCAAGAATTATGAATGTTTACCAAAACAAATATATGATTTACAAAATAACTTTTAATGTACACTTGAATATTGTGTGTTAGACTAAACGTGTATTTTTAACATTATCTTTGAACAATTGATTGTCACTAATAATGTGTAGTGTTGACTGGTTTCATTTTTTTATGCACTTTTGATCCAAGTCCAATTCCCAACAAGTTAACACCAATCAAGACTCGCCAAAAAACTTAACTCAAGCCAAGATCACTTCAAGAATCCAAACCCTAACTCAATTTAAAGAAATCTAAGGTTAAGCAAACCTAGCCCTAGAATATTACAACAGTTTTTGCAAGGTCTAAATTTGGTCTGTCATAGGTTTAGTCTATGGTAGACCAAGTGAGAATGTACATCCCCAAGTTTGAATTTGTCACAAGACCTAACCTGAATCAAGACCATTTCAAAGACCCAAATCTAACTTAAGGAAAGCTAGGGTTAGGTAGACCTAGCACAAGGGTCTTATGACATTTTTTTGCAAGGTCTAAATTTTTAGTATAAGGTTTAACTTTCAATAGACTAAAAGGGGATGTTGTTACGAACATCATTTTCACATGATGAATGGAGTTCATTCATATAGATGTTCATTCATAATTATTAGTTAACTTTTAATTAATTTATAGTTAGCTTTTAATTCACTCCTAATTATTCTAGTTTGCTTTTAATTAACTCTTAATTGATTCACAATTAATTTTTAGTTCATTCTTAATAAAATCCTAGTTAATTCATAGTTCATTTAAGGTAACGAAGGTTTTCAAAAAGGTTCTTTGGTCAATGGGCATACAAAAAACCCCACAAATGCTTCTATGAACTATGTCTCCAAGGGGTATAAGTAAGAATAAAACCTTTTATTGTGTTTAGTTTATTTAACATTAGTTTGAAGTATGATCTTGTTCCATACCCTTGTTGTGTTCTGTTTGGGTTTATATTTTCACACTTTATCACAATAAATATTTGTTTACACATTTCATATTTTTATTTTTAACTTAGTGTGGTTTGTTTTGGTTTTATGTTTTGTGTTTGGTTATAAATTTAAATTTGTCTTTTCATAATTTTCATACCTATGACAAATGTAGTTCCCCAAGTTCAAGCTAACAACCTCCTTCATAAAGGAGATTGTCCCCAACCATTAGGCCATAAATAGATTTTAATAAAATATTAGTGTTAACTTAAACTTGAATGCCAAAATTTCACAATGCTGCAAAATGAAATTGTCAACCTTTCTTGTTAAATGTTTTTTTAATTAAAAAATGATTAATTTTTTAATTTTTCATTAATTTTTTCATTTATTATTATGTTGTAAAAAATAATGGTTTTAGGTAGGTTTTAGGTTAGGTTTAAAATAAGGTTTTAGTTGGGGTCCAAACATGGTTTTAGGTTTAGGTTTTGAAACCTTCAAAATTACAACTAGCCTTGGACTTAAAACAACTGAGTCTTATGAAGCTTAAACCTAATGAATTGAAGCATCAACAATCTAAAATACTTGACCTAGCCCTAGATACAACAAGTTTTTTTTTGAAAAAAAATGTTAAATTCAAAACCAATGGGTTCTACATTTATAAAAAAATTGAACTTAACAATTCTTCTAGAATTTGAATAATTCATGCACTATACCAATATATTAAAAATAGGGTGAAAATCGTTTAAGGTGTACCACCGAGGATGGAAAGGACCTAGTCCTTAATCTAGTTTTTTTTTCCCCTATATTTTGATCCCCATCAAAACTAATGAATCAAAAAACGTCAAATGTTTCACAAGTACCATATTTTAAATCATTACAATTCATATTTGACAAGTATCATATTTTAAATCATTCATAAAGGTGTTTTTACATGGTAAAAAAAGATTTGATAAAAAATACAAAAAATTGGTGATGTTGTGATAAGATTTGGTACGTTTTAAAAAACTTGGACCCAACAATAAATAAGTCTTATAATGGGTGTAATCATAATACAATAACATGCAACCAAATTCAATATTAAAAAAAAATGAAATCTTATAACATGTGCAATCACAATATAATGGCATGTAGCCAACTCCTCTACTCTAAATATTTAATCCAAGAAAAAAGAAATGTGCAAGGTGATATGACAAATTGGGATAGATTGTTATGTCCATTTTTTCCATTAGTTATACTACTTTAAATATGTTTTAAACATTTATTACAATCAAGTGATTTTCAATCTTTTAATATTTATTAAATGCATCACAATGTTGCTTTAAAAGTTTGAAACCTTTAAGATATACAATCTTTTAAATGTAAAAAAAAAGACTTTCAATCACACTAACTTTTGACATACATCAAAAACTTTAATATGGAAATTAAGCATATTAAAGTTATGTTATTTCTTCATTTAAGAATATTTTTCATTCATGCTAAAATTATAAGTTCAAGATTATTCCTTCACCTTCAAACTATTGTATACCTATTAAACATATTACTTATAAATGTTCCCTTGTTTATTATTTAATATTCATTATGATAATTGAGGATTTTATGTGAAAAAATAAAGTGAACACTTTAATGTGGGCCAAAAGTATGTCAATTATATATTTCAAAACATTTTAAAACCAAATTAAAAAAGAAATAAATTATTAATATGGAAAAACATTGACATGAAATTGGCACAAAATCAAACCTTCAAGTTTTAATTCATAGAAAAAAGAGAAAATTCCATTGATTAAATTTCCATCTTAATATATATAACTTCCTTAACTGTCAAATAAATGAATGAATTACATCTACATGTTCCAAATTGAGATTCATATTTTGTGTCAATTTCAATTAAATATCCCCTTTGTTAATTCCAATGGCAATGATTCACTAAAACTAGTCAAGGTAGGACAACTTTAAATTCCATAAATCAGAATTGTCACTTTGACAATTTCAAACTAGAATTTGTTTAGTCCATTCCTAAGTAAAGAGGCATGAAATTGTATCTAGGTTTTAAATTAATTAAATATTTCTTTGTAGATTATATCTTATAAATCATATCTTTCAAATTTATGGGTTTTAAAAGGTTTTTTTTTTGTTGACACCATAGATTTTCAATACCTTTTCCATGAATTGCATCCCAATTCTCTTCAATTGTATTTTAATCCAATTGTTGAATTGAATTTAGTTGAATAGGAATTAAATGCCAATTGAATTCAAATATTAGGTATTCAAATCAATAAATAAGAAATGAGGTATTATTTAATTTACATTGAAGTTTTAAAAATTATAAATAAGAATTGATGAAATGGGAAAGGCATTCATTAATCATTTAGTAATAATACCATACTTAATCATATTTTTCAATTGTAAAAGTAATATCAAATGAGAAACCTGACAAAAAAACTAGTAATATATATATTTAAAAATCATTTCCATATTTTTTTACATTTATAATTATTTTAATAAATGAGTTCCTCAATATTATTCAATTTGAAAATAATTCCATCATGTAACAGGTATGTTAAATTGCAATTTTAAGCTAATATACCTAATGTGGTTTGTGCCAATTACCCAATTTTGAACATGACCTTGATAATAGAGCTACATTGTCAATTTTAATATAAAAAAATATTAATTTATAGTGACGAAAATGACTCAAAATCCAATATTTCACTTGCCTTAGGTATAAAAATTGTGAATACCTACAATAAATCCCATTCATCAAGGGCTTTGCAATAGTATAAAAAGCTTGCCCTGATTTTTCTAATATATTTAGTTTTAATTTTATTGAATTTTGTTTGATAGAATTGTTCAATATTAAATAACTTTTGCACTATAAGTCTAAAACTACCAAACAACTTGGTGCACCCCTATTTATTGAGGGCTTTCAAATGGTGTCAAGAGCACAAATGGGTGGGTGGGCACGAGGGAGGGGGAGGGGTTTGAGATTGTGGTTTGGGAAATTTCAAAGTTTACAAACAAAACAATCAAACTACCTTCCTTAATAGATAGATTGCCAAGTTAAATAAAGTTATGCAAATGTTCAATATACACACAAATTAAATGTGTTCATAACAAAATAAAGTTACATTATGTCTTCATAGGTTTGAAAATCATGAAACAATCATAATCATTTTCAAAATACCTTTATAAGGACTTAGTTTATATATTAACATAAAATGAAATGATGAAATAAAATCTCACAAATTGGTCATTTGATTACATTATATTGCACAAAATTTCAAGTGCAAGCACATTAATAGAGTCACAACAAGTGTAATCAATGTTTTTTTTTTTTCATCTTTAAAAAGATTAAAATATTTTCAAAATGATATAATCATGTACAATAATTATTCAAACCTTTACATAATAATATAATTTCATAATTTAAATATAATTTTTTAAAACCACATGATATTTAATCCATCACGTTTTGTAACTAATCACATTTTTTCACATTATCTAATGATCATTCCCATCGCTTTTTAAATAGTCAAAAACAATTTGTCTTACTTTGGTCATAGCAACAAGGTTTTGATTCATATTATCCCATTTGCACCCATCAATTATGTGCATAAAAAAAAGAGTTTTGATTCTAAGCATTATAGGTTGTGACCTAATTGTTAGGACAATAATTGTTCTTTGAATCAATGAATTGGTGGTTTATTTAGTGGAACTTCCTACAAACATGTGAAAATGATTAGTAGATTGGACATTATTTTCATTTTCAAATCTCTAACTAAATTATCTTAAATGGATAGCATATTTCCAACTCTTATATATGCCATATTATTCTCTAAAGGCCTCCGAGGAAATTAATGGAATCATAAAAATCCATTGAATAACCTCAACAATACCAAGAGGCTCAACCAATGAGTTTTTTGGAGGTGTTTTTTCATCATTTTTCCAACTGAAAATTTGGATTTCTACCTACAAGAAGGATTTTTCATTATAAAATTTGACCCAAATTTGCCAGATTTCCAAGGAAAAAAAATCCAAACCATCCAATTTCTATAATAGGTTCCAGTAGGTGACCAAGAATATAAGGGATCCTTACATATATTCACTTTCATATCTAGTTTAGAGTCAATTTTGGCTAATATTTCTCTTGGATGGCTGGGAAATCCCTTGAGTGTAAAGTCTGCCCATTTGATTTTTTTAAAACAAATCTTGTGATACCCTCCGGGTATCATAGGAAAAAGACCCAACAGTTGGCATTCCGTTTTCAGAAAGGCCTAGGCGCTTTTATGCATTATAAGGTGGTCTCCAAATACAAAGGAAAAATTAGGTCAGGACTTTACCTTTTTTTTCAAATGCCCTCACTGTTTGTGGAGGACAGATTCACTGGATGACGTGTCCTCCAGGTACGCTAAAAATAATTCGGACGGACTCAAAAATCGTAAGAGCATCTCCAATGGTCGTCAGTATGTGACTCTACATAGTAAAATTTATTGTAAAAACGTCAGACTGTGCCCGTTTAGCTCAGGAAATTAGTTTTCCTGCACCAAATTCGTCCAGCTTGCCGTGCCTGGTAAAAGGCACAACACATTTGTGCACCTCCAAAAAAGAGTGTCATGAATTGGACTTAAACGCATCTCAGTATTTCTGATTGGTCAATCATAATGATTGGTCCAGGTGGTTTGCTAGTAGTAGTCCCCACATATATCCACTTCCAGTTACAGTTTTATTGGTGGGGTTGCCAAAAAAACACCAGCTAAACTTAGACATTTAATTTTATTATCTACTGAGCACCGGTGGAGATGCTCTAACACGTAGGTAGTCTAGGATAATGGACTGTACAGTCCAAGTCCACCTAGGGGTATAACGCGCGTCAACATTGTAACACCTGGACTAACAAACCCCTTTCACAATTGTTGGCCCAAAATTTGAGAGAATAAGATGACAACTGGCAGCACCTAAATGAGCTAACAGTGTGGTCTTCAATGCACGTG
>Ga0209208_10011672_pt1 | contig 11225 bp, 5 predicted proteins | sample S1TSphfallax_3_FD_187694 | JGI IMG/M metagenome (GOLD analysis project Ga0209208, IMG submission 187694) | Host-associated microbial communities from peat moss isolated from Minnesota, USA - S1T2_Fd - Sphagnum fallax MG (SPAdes) (version 2) | ecosystem: Host-associated > Plants > Peat moss >...
GAAAATTGGGAAACAACAAATGTGCATTTTGCCTCATTCAAGGTTTTCTAACTACACAAAAAGTGGGAGGATGGGCATGGTCACATCCAAACAAACAAGTACATATCTTAAATATATAGATTCTCGTGTATCTATATATTGCAATCCTTTTTATTTTATGTAAAATTTATTTTTTATGATTTAGTTCATTTTGAATTTGATTAAAACTATGTGAACTTATAACATGTGATTTGGTTAATCATATACCATCTAGTTGCTTACAAAAGTTTCCTTTTTCTTCTTTTTTTCTTTTTCTTTTTCTTTTTTGGTTATTGAAAAAAAAAATGTAAAGCCCAAGTTTAAAGTTTGGGTACTTAGTACTATGTTTTAAAATGTCCATTTTCTAAGAATTAGAAAAAATTGACACATTGGATTGTTTGGAAATATGGTTATTCAATGTGGTTCATTTGTTTAATATGACATTATGGTGTTGAGTGTTATGGAGCATTATGGCTTGGAAATTAACCTCTTGATTTATTGTGGCATTCTTTAATCTCATATAGGTCTACAACAAGGACAATATCTAAGAAAATATATAATAAATTCATGGCAACCAATGTATCTATATAGTTAAACATTTGTTGTAAACTTTACACAAGTGGAGAATTAGAAACTTTTCAACTTATAATGTGTTATTACAAGCAAGCCTATAATATCATGTTTAACATCTTGATCTACCCATCTTGTGCAATTCATAGGATGACATTTTTGACATGTCTAGTTGTCAAACAAAGAACGTAAAATTTAGAGTCCAAAGTCTTGGATCCATGGTTTTACTCATGAATTAATAACGATAGACTTTTTTCCCAATAAGCTATTGGGTTGAAATCACAACTAAGAAAAAAATTACAAAAAAATATCAAGTTTATAATTTATAGTTGAAGTCAATGCATCCATGACATTTTAATTTAATTAGTTATGGAACTACCTAGGGTTGTTAATTACTCAAGAATGTGTAGGAATTTTGTAATATTAGAAGTCAAGATGAAATATAATAGGTCTACTTCATAATATCATTTGTGTTTTTCAAACACAACAATTGGTGTTCTAAATTACATGTTGAATACACAAGAGTTGTGCAACAAAGCACTCCATCATGGAAAGGCATTGTGAAATGTCAACCCAAGGATGCTATGAAAACTCAATAACAAGGTCATTGTAAATTGTAAATTGATGTTTGCTTGTGTATTCTCTTCATATCAAATACCAAAGACTATATATGAACATAAAACTTTGTTTAAATTCAACCAATTGAATTTATCAAAGTATTTGACGAAAAATAAAAAATATGTTTTTATTATTTTAATAACAAATGAATACCCATTCCTACTCCATAAGCAAGACAGTCAAATTGCCATTCAAATGAATGTTAAATGACTTACCAAAGTTAAATCACAAACCAACATGTGTGGAACATCATGTATAAAAATGCCACAAATGATTTCAAACTTTAATCACAAGATTTTTCTTCTTCCATATTTATATGATGGAAGTTCAATGTTTGTTGAATGGTTTGTAGCTTGCTAACAACTGAAATAGAGGCCAACACATGTCCTATTTGTTTTGAATTCATGAATTCTCCAAAATATGCACCCATTCTTCTATCACCTTGTGGCCATACATTTTGTTGCCAGGTCTTGACTCTAAACACCACTTGCAAGTGATTGAATTAATATTATGTTAAATTATGGGCAAATTGAAATTTTCACATGTTTAATATATGTTTTAACATGAATTGAAACAAAATAATATTTATACAATTGAATGTAAATTTTTAATGATGATGATAGATAAATTATGATGTTTAGTGATGAATGTTATGTCTATTAGTGTGTGACTATGCATATAACAACACACCAAAAGGATAACTCCAACAATGGAAACCCTATTGATGTGGCCCGTTGTCCATGTTGTCGACAAGATATCTTATCTCAATCCTTGAACATTTCTTTGCAAACAATGATCACCAATATGATTACTTTAAAAAACAAGTTGCAAAAGGTTGAACAAAAAAACATACAATTTTCAAATAAGCTTTATGAAACACAAATGCGATGCAATATTTTGCAAGAAGAACTCTTGAAATGTACTAAATTCAAACAAGTAAGATATCAATTATTATGTTTTAGTTTCATCTCATTTCTAAATTTGATATTGTTGGAAATATGATATTTGTAATCTTTTAATGAATTGTATCACTACCTAAACAATATTAATCCTTTCAATTTTAGTGAAATGTAATATGATGAAGTCACAAAAATAATCATCTCATCAAAGTGATTATATTTTTCTAAATGAATATCTATAATCCAATATTATAATTTGTATCTAATAATTGTTCAAACCTTTATGCACAATATCATGATATGGTATAGAAGCTAGAAAAAGATATCACAACAATTGATCTTGTGATTCAACAATTACATTGCCATCAAAAGAATATCGTGGAGAGGTTTCAATTGGTGAGTTATTTTCATGTACATTTTGGAACTTTGAAACTCGAAATGTCCATGATGTTGTGCACAATTACAAAATCATATACACGTTGGTGATTATTGTTACTAAGGATTTGACATCAGCTAAGATTGGAGAATGAAAGTGTGTTACAAAAACTAAAAGACAATGAGGCAATGCAAAGTTCATTACAAAATCAACATTCCAAGATGATGGCTAAAACATATCTCATTGAAGCTTCTATTATTTCTTTACAAAAGGTAAGTGCATTTCCATATTCCAATCCACTTTATACATATGATAAGATTATTTCATTCATTTAACAATTATTTATAGATTCAAAAATCAATAGCTCCTTCCTCACAAATTAAAATTTATTCATTAAGGTATAATTAATTGAACATTTAAATTCAAGGTTTTTGTTGTGGAAATCTTTTGCCACTTGGTGACAAAAAAATTGGAAAATTTTAGAAATTTTCGTTTTATAATAAAATTCAACTAATTTTGCTATTAAAAAATGGAAAAAAAAAAGATTTGAACCCCAAAAAAAAGACATTTAGTTTTCCATTGAAGTGATTACATGCATAATCATGCTTAATGCACCTTAAGTCACTAAATTTTTTATGTGTGATTTTCTAATTTCATTATGATGACAACACAATTGTCCAAACCTACCCCAAGGTATCTTGGTGACATGAACCCACAACCATTTCTGAAGCAACCATGACTTTCAACTACTTGGCTATTAATGGCCATTGATTGACGACAATGACATAATATTTATAATAATGTCATGAACGTACACAAAACATGAATTAAGATTTTGTGAAGAAATAGTAACCTTCAATTATAGTTGTGTCAATGATTATAAAAAAAAAATCAATATGTAAATTGGTTTTTTAAAGCTAAGTTTGTTAAAACATTTTGATTTAATTGATGCACACTTGGACATTGCCAAATTCAATTGCAAAAATAAAGAATTTGGATCTCCATGAACAACAAACACCTCTTGATTTATTTTAATTAGGAGCCATGATGAATTAACTATCGAATCTTTTTTAGTGATTTACTATCCTAACATGTCTCAAGCCTTCCACTCATTTAACCGATCTTAGTAGGTCATGAGGAATTTATATTTGCATGAACCAAGGTTCCCCCCTTTGTTGAAACTCATGTTCACCTTAACACAAACTAGTCCACCATTAGATTTTATTTGGCCTCTGGTATCCAAATTTGCCCCAAACTATGGTCATTAAATAAATTGAAATGTACCATGATAAGTATCATTCATCCAAAATTACAATTGCATAAATAGTGGAACTTACACATGTTCTTCAATATTCATGTTCACCTTGAGCCACGATGAATCCCATTCAACAAAGATTTAAATCCAACCAAGTTCCTTATTATGCCACAAAACTTGACATCACAAGGCCAAGGGGATGGTTGAAATAATTTGTTTGTATTTGCATGGTCAAAAATTTAGAGTATCATTAATTTAAATCCTCCCTAAATTGCAAGTAAAAAAAATCCATGGTGAAAATATAATAAAAATTTAAAATTTATTATAACATATTGTGCATGGCCTACTATTTTGTAAATTCTAATTCCTTGACAATTGAGACCATTTTCAAGCTTGTTTTAGATTCTTGTTTGAAAATTGAGGGTAATTTGTAATACTTATTTATTCTAGCACACATAGCTAAATTTCACATATCTTTATTTTATTAAAATTTGCGTGTTCAAATGGTTTTTAAAAAACTAGTTTTAAACAAGATCTTTCATTCATGGCTAGTCCATTAGTTTAAATGTCACTAATCTCTATTGTTCAGGATTATGACAAGCTAAGTATGCTTTCTCAATATTATGAACGTGATGGTGCACATGTTTGATATGTATTATCATTCCAAATTTGTTGGAAACATATCTTTATCAACAAGTACAAGATTATATATTTGAAATGATTTCACAAGTTGAATAAATTATTATGAATATTCAAAAGTTTCAAGTATTGATTATGTTTGTGCAAGTCTCAGAGATTCAATATAAATCAATATATAAACTTTGTGCTAGTGAATAATGGTTGGAAAGGATGTTAGTGGCATTCACATCAATGTAAACAAGGCCATAACCTTATATCTAAAACAATAGGTGTATCACTTTCTAGTTTCAAAAACAATTGTTGCATGCAATTATTTGATTTGAATAAATAAACATATGCAAAACCAAATAGAAATGAACAAAAATGGATAGCTAATTATTACAATAAACACATTGTACCCATTCTTATATTTCAACCCCCAAATAAAGGACAAGCAACCTACATCATTCATTTATCAATCCAACTTATGGAACCCCAAAATGAAAACATAGTTTAAAGTTTGATAAAAAAAAACATGAACATTATCCAAAATAGCTCAACAATCAAAAAAAATTGAAATCAAAAAATCTCAATGTGACATCAATTCAAACAATTTTAATACTTTTATTTTGTGATCATAAAACTTGTACATAACTAACCTCAATATAAAATCATTTTACTATTTGAAACATAATTGAAACAAAAATCCCCACTTGTCATTTACTTGCAATAATTCAAATTGTACATTTAAGTTCTGATTATAACCAACTTCATCACATGAACATTCTAGCTATTGAAATAGACTTGCAAAACAAAGATCTCAATGTGTCCAAGGGGGACACTAAATGTTAAAATTCTATACTACATGTGTTAAACAAGAATGTTTTGGGGGAATTAGGTGAGGGAATTTTTTTCTTGCCCCATTTTTTAATTATTGTGCATGTATTTTAGCCATCTTATTTAATTCTATATGTTTTTCACTCAATTTCAATACCATATATTCATTAAAAATTTTAATTTTAGTAATCTTGGAATTTTAAAAAATCAATATTACTTTTTAAAAGGCGGATCATTTGCATAGTCAATTGGGGCATGCAAAAGTAGTTATGTCAATGCTTTTTAAAATATATTTTGCTATAGGCAAGGTTAGCAAATTTTGAACCAATGTAATTTCCATTACAACTTAGACATATGAAATCACGGGGGTTGATTAGAAAAATTTAATAACTAAAAATTTAGTGTAAACTTTGGTTATTAATTCATTGAGTAATATTAATTCATATATTAACTTGCTAATTGAAAATATTGAACTTATTAATCTATTTATTGAATGTACTAACATCTAATAAGTTTAAAATGTTTTTAATACATATCTTAAATTATATATGTATAAATATTTTGGATTAATGTGTGTGTGCGTGTGCGCGCATGTGTATTAACATAACCTTATTCTTAAATTAATTAAATTATAAGTTTACCCAACAACCAATATATGGGACTATTTTTTAAATTTCATATTTTGTAGATTCAAATAAAAGTGTTCCCCTTGGGCCAATGCATCATTTATCTCAATATTAATGTGTATATGTAGTATTTTATGTGTAAGTTAGAGGTGAAGTTTTGATATGTAGAAGAACTATTGAGAATTGCAAATGAAATGTTAATACAGTTGAGAAATTGTTGATAGCGCATGAAAGTAGATAAGGTGTTAAAAGTTCCACATTAGACACAATGTCAATTTAGAAATTTGCTAACATCAACTAGAATGTCAACATGGTAAAGGAACTAGGGCCTATGACATGCGATAATGGGGGATGATTTCTACCTCAAACATTTGAATGAAGTTTCTCCACTTTTTATGCATTTTGTGAATGTGATTTTTGGAGGTGAAAAGGGGTGTTAAGGTGATGGTGATGGAGCCCTTTTACAAGCAAAAAGGGGAGGTGTCACAATAGGATGATAAGGGTGTTTGAACTTCTTGAAGTGGGGGTTTATTCATGCTAGCCAACAAACATTAAAGATTGAAAAAAATAATAAAATAGAGAGGAACAAGGAATACAAATTTATAAATTGTGGGTCTTATTTTTTTAATGGAGAGAAAGGAAAAATACGAGGAGAAGAACTTCATGTGAATATATGTGAATGGTTTTTTCAAAATTTTCAATTTTGATTTTTGTGATTTTGAAGGGGAAAATATAAAGAGAAGGAAAAAAAACAAAAAATTTCAAGTTATAAATCTTGCTTAGGTTCTTAAAGGGGTTGAACCTCTTTGTAATTTGAAGTTCCCTTTATTACAAGAAGTTATGGGGCAAGGGATACCAGGTTTTAGTAGTTGTAGAACTTGAAATTAAGGGTCTAGAAGCTACAAATGTGGAACAAATATGAACTAGAACACAATTGCAGATTTTGTGGAATTTGATTCGTGTTTTGTCCCATTATATAGGTTTTCTTAGTTGTTCACTAAGAAAGTGCATGTTTTTCAATCATGTTGTCCATAAACAAATTATAGACAACATATAGTAATCCAAAGATCCATGGTGATAACTTCTATTAATGATTTTGCATGTAATCCAAGAAGGATAAATATAACATAACCTAAAATTTAAACAATTGTTAAATCTAAGCTTAACATTCTGGTGTAACATACATTAACATAATTGATCACATTATCCACATTTAAATTAATGGACCTTTGTGCTAGCCTAGCTACAACTATCTTCAAGGCTTTAAGGGATACAACTTTCCAAAAACCTTTTCAAGACTCTATGAAAATAATTTTTGAAAACTCTCAATCATCAAAAAATCAAATTTGTTGATTTTAATTAATTTTTAATTATGAAAAATCATTATAAATTCAATAATTTTTAATTGTGAAACAACAAATGTACACACCATCGCATTGAAGGCTTTTTGATGGTACCAAAATCACAAGGGGCCCCATGGTTTGAGATGGTTAAAGTGTGATCGCAAAACAAAACAAGCATTAATATTTATATATAAATTTGGTTGGTGAGGAGACTATAATAAACATTAAAAGAACATCTTTTCAAAGACTAGTGACCTCTAAAGTGATCACTTCTTACTTGTTGTAATAAAAACGTAGTATTGCCTACATGTTCAACATTTTGGTTAACCAAAACAATTTTTGAGATAGTTGATTCAATGATCATTATTACAATTGGTTGTGCAATAGTAGGCAACATTTAGCATGTCTTGGTGATGAATCAAATACATCACCACATATATATAATTCAAACTAAGTATTGATTTGATATTTTGACAAATTACAAAATTCATGATCAAGTTAAAACATGTAAGTTTTAAAAGAAAACTTAGAGAAAACTTGTTGAATGAAATATGAAATCTGAAGGATGTTCCCAAATGTTTTATCATAATAACTTTAAATAAATTTCAAATGTTTTGCAAGATTTCTTGTTTATATTTTGTAGGATTAGTTACACTACTTATTTGAATATAGTCTTCAATAAAATGGATGGTCATACAATAAACACTTTCATTAAAATAAATTTTTATCGTGGATTTTTTTATATGTTAAGATATAGATAAGGTTGCAATCAACATTGTTTGTTTATTTGATTTTGTTTTGGATGAAATTTTGCTAGTTGGTGAAAAAGGAGTTACAACTTTTGCAAAGGAGTTTTTGGGATAAAAGCCCTCAATTTGCCACATTCAAAGGAAAAACAGTTGAAATCGTAATATTTAGAGTATAGGTTCTTACATATCACTAGTAGTAGGGTTTTAAAAAAAATCTAGTTTTTTCTAATTTGCTCTTGTAGAGGATTACCAATCCACCTACTTCATGAAATTGAAAGAAAAAACCCCATGGCAATGGATAAGTTATGATTAGGATGTGATGCAACTTAAATAATAATGAGAACACTATCTATGTGACATCTATGTATTAATTACTAATATTGTGTGGTTTTACCTTTTTAAGAAAACCTCTTGTCTCAATTTTCACAATGTAAAATTTATTTGCAGGTTCTCTAGATAAGGGTTTGAGATTGGTTCTTCCATTTACTAAACCTTTTGGTTTTAATTATAGCACAAACTTTCAAACTCAAGAATCTTTGAACTTAGTTCAAAAACCAAGTTCAATTTTGTGTACATAATCCACATTCCCCAATGCTAGACATTATATGGGCATAAAGTTTTCCAACATTCCAATGCTTTGATGAGCATTGGAATGGGCATGGATTGTAATGCTCATTAGAGTAGCAACATTCAAGTATTAAAAGATATATTGTTGGAGCCAAATTCTTTAAGAAAAAGGAAAGACAACATAGACAAATATTAGGTAGGTACTCATACAAGGTTGAAATTTCCTCAGCGCATATGATAGATTGGATTCATGGATTGATGTTGCAACACAAAAGAAAACACACATACAAGTTAAATATCCAAATCGAACAACAAATGTTTTTTGGCACAATGGTGCAACAGGACTACAACAATAACAACAAAATCAATAGGTAACAAAATAACAAAGGTGATCAATGTAAGGGAAGGTGGGTTTTGTGTTTTTTTTGCTTTTGTTTTGTGGTGGTTCATTTTTTACGTTTTTCCAAGCCTAGAAGTTTTTTTTCGTCGAGGGAAGAGGAGAATCTAGTTATAAACTACAAATAAAGCACAACATAAGGTTTTTGCCACAAAAAAAGAGATTCAACCATGGTCCTAATTTTGCTTAGGTTCAACCACAATTCTAAAAAGATAACGAAGGAAAAAAAAGAAATAAAAATCACAAATTGTGTTGTAGGTGTGAAACATGTGAATACATAATGGTTAATCATTGACCAATCATACATTTTCTAAGGTTTCTTTTGAGCAAAGGATTGAATTTAGGGTGTTTTTTTTGTTATTGGGGTTAGGTGCTACTTTAGTTGGACAATCCAATGAATAAAAATCTAAAAGTTTTTGGGCCCTTAATCCTTCCACAATAGTTTTCAAAAGTGTACATGTTGTGTTGAACCTAATAGAGGAATGACAATGGTGTCCAAGGTTATGGAAAAATTAGGGTTCAATGATCTTAGAAATAAACTTGTTTTTTTGCATTGGTTTTTAAAAAAAATTTCCTTTTGATTCATCTAATTTTGTGTGGTTGGCCTTGTAGGTTTAAGATTGCCATGTTGAAGTAAACATTCTTTAGAAAATGGGGCTTATTTGTAATTGCATTTTTAATTAACCTCTTTCCTCATGGGCACAAAATGTCCCATGTTCTTTAGTTCATCATATATCATTAAATTTTGTGGTTTACATTGTTCATTTGTTTTTTCACACACCACCACAAAGCCATTTTCCAACTCCTCCCTACGAAAACCACACACCACCCATTAGCTCCCCCTATTAACCCCTAGCCTTTCATGTGAACATGGGGTCCCAACCCAACACTTTCATAATCCCCTAAATAATGCACATGTAAGACGTTTACCCCTTTCCATTCTATCAGCCTTTATAAATGTTCATGATCGGACCCCCCAATTTACTCCCATTTCCCAACACACCTACAACCTCCATTTAAAACCACTTCCCCCATGTGTGGGCGTTAATTTACCTTTCAAGGGTTAGCCCATCACCATTGTTTTGATCAAACATCTAATTCATCTAATCCAAATTAATTAGATTTCAACATTGAGTGTTTTTGGGTATTTCCATTTAGGTTTTCGTCATCCTTAATTGTATAACTACATTTTTATTGTTTTCTAACGCAATGTACAAGTGGCATTTTGTTTTCCTAGATGTAGGATAAATTAACACATTACCTTTATGATGTGGCTACTTGGCATTTATTTTTCTTGTTACCCCAATGGTGTTTTGTTTTGCCCTTTTGAGCCCCCCCCCCCGCAGCATAGGAAAATGAGGATTCAATTTAAACGTTTATTAGTAAGCAATTGGAAAAAAAGTTGTAGCGACAATTTTTCTTACAAGCCCAAGCTTTGGTGACAAGTTTAAATTTAATGCCTCTTCCTTAACATGATCCTCCAACTCATAAATGCTTTATTTGTAGTTTAGTTTTTGGACGTGAGGGGGAATACCATATTAACACCATTTTTTTTTACACCCATGTCCTTTTGACATCACCTCAATTTTCATCAATTTACATCTTGAATTAGATGATTTTTTATCATTTTTCTTGGAAGATTACGAATTAGATTAGGACTTTGAGTTTTTGTTTGATTTTAAGTTAACATTCTAATGCATACCAAATTTATTTGTAATTGGTTTTTCCAGGATAATTTTTGAACATTTTCGAAATTGTTTTCACCTAGAAGATTCCACTAATGTATTCTCACATTTGTTTCAACTTTGTTTTCATATCACACAATATCACACTCCATGTCAAATTGCGAATGTCCTTGGGGTGGCCCACCTTTTTACCATGATTAAACCTTCAAATGGAGCATGTTCCATTGTTGTAAGGGAAATGTTGTTTCAATTTACAAGTTCTGTTTTATGCCTCCAATTTCACAATGCCTTTATAACACATTTTTCCCTACACCGATTTAAAGTAACAACCATGTGAACTAACAATCTATAACATGAAATGCATTTTGAATTTTCACCCCAATTAAGTTATTTTCTAATTAGACATGGCAAATGCCTTCAATTTGGTGTCAAGAGAGGTCATATTTAAAAACTTTTTGTAGCCAATGTAAACATCATACAATTCATAGCTTTTGTTTGTGCATTCTATGCATTTGAATTTTCCCTATTTTATAATCATTGTAATCATGATGGTGATGCCATGGTCATCCCATCTACCATGGGAATCCCATTAAGGTGATTATTTGGGAAGGGCATTATTCACTTTAGTTTATTTTAGGGCACTATTTTTTTACAACTAACCATTTCC
>Ga0209208_10011673_pt1 | contig 11225 bp, 3 predicted proteins | sample S1TSphfallax_3_FD_187694 | JGI IMG/M metagenome (GOLD analysis project Ga0209208, IMG submission 187694) | Host-associated microbial communities from peat moss isolated from Minnesota, USA - S1T2_Fd - Sphagnum fallax MG (SPAdes) (version 2) | ecosystem: Host-associated > Plants > Peat moss >...
TGTTTGCTTGTTTTGTTTTGAGTTTGTTTTCGGTTCCATTTGCATTATCATGTTGGTGTTCAATGTCTTTGCTTTTGTTGTGTGTCACCCTTGTTATTTATTGTTTTTCACATTACAAGGTTATTCTTCCATGTATTTGTGTATTTACAACATTTTTACAATGTGTTTAAAATTAAGTGCTAACAAAATGTTAATATGATCATTGATATTATGTTGTAATGGCATTGTAATACATTATGATAATTTATCATTGTATTACAATGCCATTACAACATTGTATCACTTATTGATCAACACTTCATTAACATTTCATCTTGAACGTATTGTTGAAGTGTTGTAAAAACATATATACATGGAGGAAGAAAATTTGTGATAAGTTGTTACTCATTGTTTCCCTTATTATTTGTCATCGTTTTTAGGTTTGGATTTTTTTTTTAAACTTGATTCTTTTATGTGTCACATTTTTGTTACTTGTTTTCATCACAAACTTGCCCCCTCCATGTAGATGTGTTTTTACAACATTTTAACAATGTGTTCAAGGTACAATGCTAATGATATGTTGATACAATCATTGATGTGTTGTAATGACATTGTAATACAATGATCAATCATCAAAATCTATTGCAATGTCATCGCAACATCATATCCATGATTGTATCAATACTTCATTAGCATTGTACCTTGAACACATGATTAAAGTGTTATAAAAACACATCTACATGGAGGGGGCAAGTTTGTGATGTTATTTCCCTCTTTTTTGTGGTGATGGTATTTCCCCCCCTCACCTTTAATGTGCAAGTTATTTGTAACTAAAACATTATGGAGTTTATAACAACAACCTTTGTAATTCAAAAAAGTGAGATTTTTGTTCTTTGTTGTTTATAGGGGTTTGTTTGTATGTTTTATCTAGGTTTTGGGTTTTGGATAAATTTGGGTTGTTGAATTTTTATTGTGATTTTTTTTTGTAAGAAAATTTATTAGGAATGACACTTTGATTTGAAGTGCAAGGGAGTCATTTGCATTTGCATATCTTCATCAACATATTTTTTTCTTTTACAAAACATCTTGAAAAAAATGAATGATAGGTCAAAAGTGGATGTGGATGTCCCAAAATTAGTGCATTGTGTGATTTGTTATAGTAATCCAATGTTTTTAATAATTCTCACCAAAGGACAATGTTGAAGAAAACTCCGATGTCTTATTTCAAGAATAATGGTATAATTGCATTGAAGAAAAATGTGGATGTAAACCATGGATTAATTGCAAAAAAATTAAAAAAAGTGAATAACAACTTGAAAGGTCCAATGGAAAGAGCACTTGCAAATAAAAGGTCTATGGTAAATGGGAATGCAATTTCTAACTTTTTTGGGATAATGAATTTTTATAATTAAAAGGATAATGTGCAATAGAAAAGGTTTTTGGAGAATTTCAATTTTTTTATTGTCAAAATCCATGTCCTTATATAGTTTTTTAAAAGTATTTGGTTGAGGCATTTGGTAATGTATTAAGCTTTCATGTTGTTTTCCCTTCCAAAAAAACCTTCAATTAAGAAATGTAATGATTAATTGGAAGAAAACCAAAAAACACATATTACCGATTTTGGCATATTACAAGTTTTGATATTTGGATGTCCAAAGGAACACATTATGTTTTTGCATTGGTTGTGAAATTTTTAGGAAAAAAATAGGTGCCAAAACATATTATAATTGATTTGTTGGAAGCATTTAAAACCTTAAGCTCAAACATTGGCAAGAAATGTACAAGATCTTTTAAGCAATATGGATTACCAAAAATATCCTTGTTTATGTAAAGGATGAATTGGGTCTAATTTGAATACCATTCATAATAACCACTTTGGAATTAATAATCAATTGTGAGACTTTGGGCATGGCTAAAAGTTTTAAAGGAACATGTTTTGGACATGTCTTCTCTCATGTTTTGGGTGAATACTAAAAATAAAATGTGCAAATGCTTGAGATAAGTTTTAATGAAATTTGTTTTTCAAGTAGTTTACAGAAATGTCTAACATAATTTTAAAAGTTAGGAGAAGGAAGACAAGAATGGATAGAAGTTCTCATTACTACACCCCTTAAGCCTTGAAAATTTAACACACTACTCAAAACAAGGTGATGATATGCAAGTTGTTTCATTCTGATTTTTTTGGTATTTTTTTGAATTTTTTCATTGTAAATTTTTTCGTCATGAATAAAAAATTGACTTGTGTAAGTTTGCAAGCAAAGGGATCATGTTTTAGAAAATTATTTAATTTCGAAAATAAATTGTCCTTCATTATAGTAAGTAAATTGGTGTTAAGGTCACTAGCCATGTACCCTTCCTCTCAAATGGCGTACATCATAGATTATTCTAAACACTTTGTCTCTTGTTATCATTATTTATATTTAAATTAGTCAAGGGATCATTAGTTATTGAATGATGTTTTGAATGCAACCATTCCCATGAACTTTAAACTAAAGGAAAACATGAACCATCTTCTTATTTTGGATGCTTTAATGATGATGATTCAAGATTGGATATTGAATTAGAGGTCTTGCGAGGAACATAAAGAAAGAAGTTTGCAAGATCATTGATTCTTTCCTTTCTTTCTTGACAAGATATGATGAAAGGAAAGTTCACAATAAAGTGCAAACTATTTTATTTATAGAACATTTCAACAAAACTTTTAGATTTTTTTTCAAAATAATGAATTTTTTAAATAGCATTATGTTAAGGTTTGTATTAAAATTTGTCAAAAAAATGTCATTTTTGAATATTTTAAAGTCAATGAACTTCATTTTTCTACTTTAAAACATTAGTTATAGTGTTTTAAGAATTTTTTTGCATATGTTTTATTCATTTGATTTATTTCAAAGTTATTCATAAAACTTAGTTCTCATGATATATTATTAAATTTGTCATAGAAATAAATCTAAAATTTGAAGAACAAATTAATTGCCACTCTACAACATGAAAAATCAAGCTTTAATTATCCTTGTTGTGGTACCTATTGTTGTGATTACACCCAATATGCAAGGCTTAATGTTAAATTTTTTAGATTCAAGAGTTAGAAATTGATTTGTTCTTTGATCAGTCATGAACAAAAGGTGATCATATAGTTGAAAATAAGAAATCCTTGTTTTTTATGCTTGTCATGAGGTCTTATCATCATTGGCATCCATTATTTTAGGTCAAAAGTTTTTATGTTGACAACATTGATCAAGATAATAGTTTGGATATTTTTGACATGGTTACAAGCATCAATGAACTTGCAAAAGAACTTGGAACTACATATATTTCACAACTATCAAGATGATGCAAAAGATATTAAATGCCTTTTGGAGTGGGGGAGGAAACATGAATCCATGTTCCCAATTATTGACTTTTAACTAGACAAACATTGGGGATTGTAAGTTCTCAAATTGAAACTTTTTTTTTTCTTTGTTGGTATATTCACCAATTTGAAAGGTGCCACTTGCAATTAGATAACCTTGAGAAGTTGATCTTTGTAAATAAAAACTGACCAAATGATGAAAGGGTTGTTTGCAAAGCTCCTTTTAGATAACATGAATTTTTTAAAAACTATTCTTCTACTTTTTTATTTGAGTAGGTTATGTTTCAAAATGTGATTTTATGTTTTTGTTTTAGATATGAAATCTTTGTAATGAAGCTTGCTAATTTTTCTCTTGGCCCATGAAATATTTGAAAAGTTAAAAATCATCTTCATATTAAATATAAAATTGTAATTCATGTTAGAAAAGTATTTAAATTTAATCAACTAATCTAATGAACTAAGAACCAGTTGTGAAAGAACTAGTTTTGAATGAAGAAAAACAAAAATTTAAACCATGAAAGGTATTAAGATTGAGATTTTTTTTTAAAAATGAAACTATCTAGGTTATTTGATTATAAAATATCCAAAACCAAATCAATTGGTTATGGAAATAAATTAATACCTCGCCAACACTAAACATAACTTTCTGACCTTCAAGACTTGCATTGCATCTCTTTGCAATTCATGTACCTACAAAGTTGTGAGAAACAAGCTAATACCCAACACATCTAGAAGCGATTGGTGAAGAATGGTGGATTTGATAAATGTGTTTAGGTGGTTAAAGAATTAAAGCCAACAATTGTTCTGTCATTGAATTTATAATCCTTAACATGCAAACACAATGTTTCTTGTAGGGTTTTTCTTCCCGTCATTTTTTAATTTCATAGAAATGGTGAGTTTTTGTTGGTAAGAAAACACATCTTACAGTGGAAAAATCCATATTTTCCAAAAGTTTCACAAATTAACAAAAATTTGCCACCAAAAATCATGACTCACTTCCTACCCAATGCTATGGTTGCCCCAGCTGGGTTTTCAATCAAAAGAAAAATAAACCTTGACTTCAATGAAATTTAATGTGATCATAAACCTTTTTCCATTCACTCCAACTACAACCTCCCTCAAGGTTAAGTTAATTGACTCTACATACTTGTATCTCTGTTGATTTTTGGTTGGTCACCAAATGTTCGAGAACATTTTTGATAGAGCTATAGACATGGGGAATATGAAAAATAACATAATAGTTGGCGTGTTAATCACCAAAAAAGGTGGAAAAGATGTAATCACCAATTGACATTGTATTTTTTAATGATATTGTAATATTAATACTGGAAATAGATTTAAATCATTTTTTCCCATTCCCATTTGAAAGGTGGAATAGAAGGGTTGAACCCTCCAAGTTAAAGCTGCATGTGTGAACAATGTCACAAAATTGTCATAGCATCTCATGCAACAATTGGGAATGAAAAATGATATAGAAACTAATAATGAGTCTAACAAGCATAACAAGAAAATCTAAGCTTTTGAACTTTGAAGTTCAACAAGATATGGGGGAAATACTTAAATATTTATTACAATTTCATTCCATTTAAAGTATGGAGGAGGTTGGAGTTAGGACCTTTCACTTTACATGTCGTTCTATAATCAAATCAATTTAATAATTCAACATTAATCACCAAACACATAAGTACATATTGTTCATTTCATTTTTAAAACTATAACTCTATTTCAGTTTACTTGGCAAAGGACCTATTATATTTTTGATGACTTGATCATGAAGAGCATGTTAAGCATGATGTTAATTTAAGAGCTTTGATTCATGGTTTGAGTATAAGTGAGGATCATGATACAAGTATGGGTTACTCATTCACTTCCATATCAAGTATCATGCATTCTACATGGGTAGTGTAAAACAATGCTTTGAAAATTTACACCAAAATCACCTAAATAATATTCATGTTGCATGAACAAGATGTGATAACAAAAGAAAACATCAAAAGGTAGTTCAGTATGGGGTTGTTGCTTGTAACTCATTATGGTGGTATCACAAGAATGGTTTCCCATAACTCATCATGGGAAAGCTTTTCCCATGATGAGTTGTGAGAACAATGTCTCATGCTCACCTTGGACACAAGAGTTCATTTTGGATGAGCATAAGTGACACCCCCACATGGATATTAAGTGGTCCCAGAAAAAAATTCTACATGAGTTGCAACAAAGGGGGTGCTGACCTTGAACACAATGGTTCACAATAGTGGAACCACATGTGACACACTTTTAACAAGCTTATCAACTAGTGTTGTTGGTCATTCCCCCAACAGTTGCAGAAGAAACTTCTTGAACCTAGGTTTAACTCTTTAACTCCTTGCAACTAAGTTTAAGTAATGAGCATTTGGAGATACTTTGAGGGTATACAATTCCATTAATTGGATAGCTTCCACTTATATTCTATACACAAAAAAGTGAGGTAAACATTATAAAACCCACTTAAATCTTACAACCCAGGGCAAATATATCACATGATATCCTCCCAATATAAACAAATGCCAGGTCTTGAAAAAATGAGCAGTTCTTCCACTTGAATCCAAATACAACTACAGATATATTCACCATCAAACAATATATTGAGCACTAGGTACTAACTATCCAAAGGGATCTACCTACCTACCAGGGCGGATACCAAGTGCCTTACCTACTTATATAGTAACTGCTTACATTCCCATTATACTTATACTCACTTATTATGGAAAGCACTGGCAGGACTTTTTCAGTGTATGCAGAGGGTATGTTATGAAGCATAATCTATCCACATGAATGGTTAATGTGGGAACATTGTGCTGAAAGGGTGTTACTTGTGTTACCCTACACATAATAACTACTTACATTCCTCATGGACTTACCTATTTTATTTACCAACTTTCATAGTGCGAGGATGGAAGTTTACATGATAAGTGTTACCATGGTCAGTAGAACGTTGGCAATGCAGTTGTGGTTCAGCTAAAACTGAGTCATACCCCAGTTTCCAACCGAAGATGCCCTGGTGGGTGCTGGGTCACATAATTCCAACAGCAAGTCACATATCCACACAACAACACTTCAGAAAACCCACCAAGACTTTTTTTTTTGTTTTGGGTCTTTTAGTGTATTCGGACACCACATTACAGGATGAAAATTTTCATCCATTTCCTGCATGGGCATTAGGGTTTTCATAGAATTCACTTAGCTCTTCATAGGCTTTATGAAAATCGTAATAAAGCTTGAAACTTTTCATCCAGTTCCTGCATGGGCATTAGGGTTTTCATAGAATTCACCCAACTCTTCATAGGCTTTATGAAAATCTTAATAAAGCTTGATTCCAAGTCTTGTCATGGCCACACCACCACATAGCTGTGATATTAATGCATGGTAAACCCCATAGCCTCAAGGTTTTTACCTTTCATGTACACACACCTGACATACAAATCCCACACAATGTGTGGAAATGACAAGATGATGGTGTGTAAATTATTATAAAATGGAATCACAAGAGGAAGACTCAAGTTATTGCAGCCAGGTAAATTATCATTAAACTGGGAGTGTTTTGTTTTTTCTTATCGCCAGTGAAGCTTGGCTAATGGCCTAAGCACAAGGATCCGTCCAAGCAGAAAAGCTAAGTGGGTGAGGGACATCATCACCAAGGGAGGGATGGAGGGCTCTGTGGGGGTGTGGGATTTTATTTGGATTTTGGTGTGCTTACCGTGCTTTGAAAGATGTGTAGGTAATGTGGTCAGGCAAGGACCGACATGGAAGATCAAGTACCGGATCCTCTGCTTAGGAAATCCCCGAAAATGTGAGACCAACCCAACCCAAAGCATCCCAACATCATTTTAACAGATTTGGAATATGAATGACCATCATCCATCCACAAACTATTCATTTCTTTTTATTCCTTTTTTTATATCCAGTATAACACTTCTCAGAAGTGATTTTTCTTTTGGAGAAATTTCACAACCTGGAAAAAAGGAAAAAGAAAGGCTCTTCTTGTGACAAGTACGAATTAAGGCTTTTATTTGGGGAAATAAAATGGTCTACTATGGCCACGTTATGAGGGAAAAAAGATTGAAGTTGCCATATTTAGACAATAGGTTGTAGCATGTCATCAAAATATAGCATGATTCTTGAACTTTCTTACTCTCCTCAGATCTTATGTTTAGCCAAATTTGGCTAAATTGTGGATGTGGATGATCATGGCCATCTCACCTACCTTACAAATCTGGAAAAAAATAACATTGCTTTTGAGATCCTCAACCAATACTATGATTGACAATAAGAAATCATGTACGAACGAACCTGCTTCATTATTCATATGAGCAATTCAGATTACGGATGTTTAGTTTTATATTGGTATAGACATGATATAAGTCTTCTGTAACCATGTACTTGAATTTAGAGAATTTCTTTAAGCATCATCATGACTTAATTGACTTCGCATTTGTACAGTTGTTTCTATTAAGTTAAATATTTCTTTTACCTTGGGAAAAACTCAACATGCAAATGACAAAAACAGATTCACTTTGGGCTTCATCAAGGCTTCTTCAACTTTTAAGGGTTAAGTGTTGCAACTACCTACTATTGCGTGGGTACCCATTTTGGCAAGCAAGAGTCATTGGTTTCAGTTAAAAAGAACTGAATTCCCAATTTTATTTATGTGTGAAACCAAAACCAAGATACAGTTTTAAAAAGTAAGGTGGACCAGATCCAATAGTTAACTGGTTTCGATAACATTGGATCTGGTAATTCTTGTCCTGGTTATTAAGAATCCAATCCAAACTAGGACTGATTTTCAGAACTGGAACCCAAATCAGAACCACAACCTTCTAATTTACATTTAGAAATCTGGACCACAACCAGAACCAAGACAATTCTGATCTATTTCTCAGAACCAGAGGTTGCCAATGAAAGTAAAGAACTGTGCAACATTTGTTATGTCACCACCACTCACAACCCACATCCTTATATCTAAGGGAATTTATGTTGTAGGGGAGGTTCCCATATGAGTGGGTTCTCCTGAGGGAGGGTCACATGAGGGAGGTAGCCAGAGGGCGTTCCCGATTGATGGAGAACACACAAGTATAGGAACCTCCAAGTTGTAAAAATCTCTTCTTTTTCTTTCCTCCATTCTTTAGTTCTTGTTTTTTTGAATTTTCCTGATCCATCCCATCGAAAAATCTTTCCATGGGAACGCAGGAACGTAGAAATATAGTGGGATCTCCCCCACCACATAACTCCGTAGGGATCTTCTGCTGGGGCAGATCCCTCAAAATACAAAGAAAAATATAAAGAAGAGGTTCTTCCATAACTGAGACTTGAGTGTAAGCAAGTTGTTCTTTATCATCATCCACTAGCCTTAAATTCACAATCAGATCCTGATGTCTGTTTTGACAAAGAATACGAGGGCTTTTGTTTGGGCCAAATCCTGTGTGTGTACTCTGGAGAGTATGGTGAAAAGCAGTTTTGAGTACTTTTTTAAAGTTAAGTTCTCTGCCCAACAAAGGTTTGCTCAGATTGTGAAGACCCAGGATAAATGTAGAAGAATTGCAAAATGAACCATATCGTACCATACTCAATGCTATTAAGCACCCCGGGTAAATGGTGCCCAATTCACTCACAACTGCCTACTATGGTGATCAAGAATAGCAGCACTCTTCAGATGACAAATTACAATGATCATGTACCTATTGAGTGAGCTACTTTGAGAGCTTTTCATGGAGAAAAATTTAGAAATTTTTATTTCAGTGTAAATTTTTTATATATTTTCAGTGAAAAAGTTCCCCATTGTTGCACAATCAAAAAATTGATAAAAGAAAAGAAAACATGGCCTTCTTTTCATGTGCTTCTTCTCCAACTCATGATCAGACTTCAAAGATCTCACTCTTCACTATTGACACAATAAGTATCCAAGGCCCACACATGTTTCAGTGTAGCCACCATGTGCGTGGGGACTATGTTGCAATTGTTAAGTCAAATTGATGGCCTATGTCAAGTACCCTTATGTTTGGGGTTGTATAGTGGGTATTAGAAAGTCATGGATATCATCATATAATGAAGGACTGTGATGCCCTAATTCAGCTGGTATAGTACAGCCATTAGGAAAACAAGGGATGTGTCACACTGTGACCTTGCCATTTACATTGAAAAGTATCTTAAGTCAAAAGAAGAGTTATGGAAACTCAAATATTTCACCATGCAAAACTATACATGATCTTCAAAAAATCCTCTAAAAGAAACCAAAATCTTTCAAGATATCATAACTTTATAACTAATCTCAAGTTTCAACACAAGCCAAAATATCATCTTTCAAAAATCCTTATATAAGAATAGACATATTATTACCTAGGGGCCAAAATCCCGGAAGCTACTACACTCTTTAATGAATCCAAACACAATATCCTTGCCTGGGTAGGCAAGGCCAACAAAGTCATGGGTGCTCTGAGGTTGATGGTACATAAATGACTTTCTGGAGATTTTATCCAGTCTGGGTACTCATATCCATGTACTCTCTTGTGCAGATTCATTGCATTTGGATAAAAGTGATTAGTGTTCAAATAAAGCCTGAAGTTTGAATAGAAGGTTCAAAAATCCATTCAAAATTAAATATGCATAATTTCACAAAAGCATGTGAAATTGTGCATGCTAATAAGAAACAGTTTTAATGAAGTTACAAGGATTCAAAGGACCTACAAACTTGAATCATGATATTTGCAAAATGGTTTCTCCACGATATCACAATAGTTGGATATGTGAACCAATGTTTTCAATAGGGTCACAAATTTTTAATTCATAAAGAATTTTAAAATATATGTATTGAAAACATAATCAATTATTAATTGCATGACCTAACCTAACCTTAAACTCTAACCCTGACCTAAACCCTAATCTCCAGCGGGGCCAAATACTTGAGGTTGTTGGTTCTTTCTATGAACCAGAGTTTCTTTTACTGCTGAATTTTCTCCAAATCCCTACCAATAGCAAGGGGTTGCTACCCCGAAGCCTGAAAAGAAGGCAAATAATGTGTTAAACTTGCCCAATTGCAAGTTGGGTAGCTCAAGATCCACAAGGATGGGCCATCCAAGGATGACATGTCACCATCGGATGGCATTTGTCTTCAAAATGGGTTTGTCATATTGTTTTGTTTTAGGTTTAGGGTTTTGATGTCAAAGAACCTTTGTTCTTGCTATTTCCACCACCCTTTTCACCTCATTTTTTATGAGCTTTGACAAGCCATCATTAAAATGCACTAGTACAAAATGTGGGTGCAATTCATTAAACCAATGAATTCAATACTTCCCCATTAGTCCCCATTCACTACAATCAGTGAATTCATTCAAAATCTAGTGAAATCACTTGGCGTACAAGGACACCTTTTGTTGAAATGATAATTCAATCCATAATGCCCTTTTAGAATTTATAAGTTGTACAAGTGCCATTCTTAAATTGAGAGTCTTGAATGTTTTTGTGAATGTTAGAAATTATTATTTAGTTTATAGTTGTTCAAGTCTTGGAATTAAGAGTCAAAAATTGGAACTTGGAACAAGTTGAGAGGTTCGAGTTAATTGTTGATGGTTGAAAATTGAAATTTTGTTGCCAAAATTTGATGCCATTGAGCTTTCAAATCTATAAAGTGAGGTCATGATCAATCATCAATGGCCATAAAAGCCCCAATAACATTTTTAAGTTGTTTTTGCTATGATACGTACTACATTCCAAAGTCCAGAATCTTTCCCTTTGCATTCTTTCAAGTTTCACTCCTCTTTTTTTCTTGTTGCATTTCAATTTGTTGATTTTATTTTTATTTTTTCATTTGCAAGTAAGAGGTCACAAGTTTCCTGCACTTGTTTTTTTTTTTTTTTTTTTTTTTTTT
>Ga0209208_10011674_pt1 | contig 11225 bp, 11 predicted proteins | sample S1TSphfallax_3_FD_187694 | JGI IMG/M metagenome (GOLD analysis project Ga0209208, IMG submission 187694) | Host-associated microbial communities from peat moss isolated from Minnesota, USA - S1T2_Fd - Sphagnum fallax MG (SPAdes) (version 2) | ecosystem: Host-associated > Plants > Peat moss >...
TTTTGTGATTTTTTTTTTGAATTTTCAAGAATATTTCATTTGTTAAAATTAAAATATCAAAATTAATTAATTAAATTCTACAAACATGTGTCAAAGTTGCCAACGTATGACAATATTATCATTTACTAGTGTTTAAATATGGTTATGATGGAACAATATCCCCCTTCCTTTAGGTCAACAATAAAATGACTACCTTATTTGATATAGTGGTTTTGATGCCAAAAAAAAATGTGCCTTTAATTGTGAACTATCTTGAAAATTGTGCATCATTTTCAAAGCAAAATTTTAGAATGTGATATTGAATGATTAAAGGGTGATTGAAAAAAGTGTCCTCTAAGTTATTTCAAAACCCTTCTATTAGTGACACGAATAAGTTTAATTTATATTTTTTTGTTTCCATTTGTCAAAGTAAATTGTTAGAACAATTGATAAAGAAAAAACCTTTCTAAAAGTGACAATTTGCATTTGCTAGATAATACCAAGGGTGTAACACGATAAATGCAAACCAAACAAGGCCAATATTTGTTGCAACCACATGGACAAGTGATAATTATGGATAGTTCTTCTATTTTTCTATTTTTCATTAGTTTACAAAATTTTGTTTATACATAGAATTACTACATTGATCTAGTTTCAAAACCCTCTATTTCATTTGCTCCTTTTGCAGCATTCTTTGATAAACCATAAGAGTGATTATTTCCAATCTTTGTCATTATGTCACATAGATGACAATTTATACTTTTTTCTATTGGACCTACACTTTTGGTTGATAATACAAATATTTCCAATTTCAATTTGTTGATTTCCTTATGATGCCATTCTTGTGTGGGGATTGTACATGGTGCACATGATTCACAATTCTTTTGTCCAAAAGTTGTGATGTTGGAAGGAGAAATTAGTTATGCACATTCGTTAGGTATTTAAGGTCTAAAATATTTAAGGTTTAAGAGAAAGTAGTTGCATTCATAATGCTGAATTTGACTTGTCTGGTTTCATAAACTGGAAGAGGAACTAATTCAAAATGGGATGTAATATTGTTCTGAGTTAGAGACGCTTACACTCAAAATTGCAACAACTATCTGCTGTAGCATAAGTGACCATAGTTTTGCTTGCAAGCTTTAAACTACAAACCTACTGGTGCCTGAAATCCAATTGTTGTCTGTCTCATGTAAAGACATTCGGAGTGCAACTGACAACATCCATTTGCCACTTCAGCATCAATCCACCCAAGTAGCCTTTGTCATCTTGGCCATGAAAGAGTACGCATCACTGACTTCATTGATCTGCACAACCCATCTCCAATTTCCTTTAGTTTCTGATAGTTTTTGACAGGTTTGGGGTACCTAATGAAGCCAAACATGAGATACACTCTTGCAGAAAGATGGATGGTGATGTCTAACACGGAGTTCAGGGTTTTAGGGTTTAGGTTAAGCAATTACCATTTTTTGGGTTGGACGGCCAGCTCCATGGCCAGCCTTGGTGTCTATTCGACCAATGATGGGATTTGTCTGTGGACTGTTCCTCACACTCGTGCAAAGTTCATACTGCAGTGTCTGCTCACATTCATTCAACCACCAACCAGTAAATGGATTTTGTCAGTTACACTGAAAAGTTCAGTGTGCATTTTTATCTAAAAACATCATTTGACTAACAAAAACAAAGACAGACTAAACCCTAAACCCTGAATAAACATGGTGTTGTTTTTGAACTGTTGGATAAGAATTGTAGTCTCATCAGACCCTGAGAGAAATTTTGTTGCCTCTTTTGGCTACTGGACATTAATTGTTGCATACCGCAAGAAGTTTCAAAGAGTGTAGAGGGACCACACGGTCATCATGGTCAGCTGTCAAGAGCATTATGGGTGGGTACTGCACACCATTCATTCTGTCCCATGGCCTCCTCACATTATGTAGTGGTGAGTACCTGCAATAACAAAAACCAGGAAGAGATTCTTAGTTTGCCAACTAAAAGCACATGTTTTGGTGGTGACTCTTCACCCTAGTAGAACTTCCACACTTCCAGACAGGTGGTGGTCACCTTCCTATTGCCATAATGGCAACAATGCAGCTACCAAACACCTTAACCAAGGTCTAAACCCCAAGTATACCCACATGGTTTTGAGTGACCACCCAGATTTCCAGAAGATCTGTATGTTGAGCTAGTCTTGTTGTACATGATCAGAAAAAAAGAGTAAGAGGGCACAAGCACTCACTTGATGAGCCATTCAAATTCCTCCTCTTTATCAGAACAGCCATAATCTGTAGTCCATGCATGCCCTGCAGGTATGATTCCCCATGTCCCCATCGTCAAGTGCCATGCTTCATAATTGCAGGATTAGCATTCCATCTGGGAGAAGAGTAGTGCAACCCAAGAGGTCAACTGTGGGGAGTGAGTATTAATGAGATGTTTAGATCTCAAAATTAGCCAAAACATTGTAAACTGTCTAAAGTGATGATTGCTTTCCCCAAACCCAAAAACCCTAAATACACCCCTCTGTGTTTATTGCAGTGGGTGTGAGAAAATCATGAGGAAAATGCTGGCTGCTGGCTTACCAATTGTGAATTTGTGGAATCGCAGCATGTCCATCACACCTACATGGGCCAAAGCACAACCGAAAAGTTCTGGTCTCTGCACAATAAATGACTCGCTCCAAGTAAGCTCATTGAAGACAGGAAGGCACAAATCTTACTGCACTGTTTAATATGAGAATATGTGAAGTAGAAAGGACTAGACAGTTCAGAAATACAAAAAGCACCTGGTTTATGCAGGCAGCTACAAGTAAACCTCCATTACTGCCGCCTTCAATGCAGAGTCTGTTGGACTGTGTGTAGCCCTCCTTTATCAAGTACTCTGCGCATGACACAAAGTCATCAAAGCAATTCTGCTTCTTTGAAAGAGAGCCAGATTTGTGCCACTCTTCTCCATATTCTCCCCCACCTCTGATGTTTGCTATTGCCACAACTGCCCCATAATGCCGAGCGAGAACCAAGCGGGACACACTGAAGCTGGGAGTAAGGCTGATGTTAAATCCCCCATAGCCATAAAGCAGTGCTGGGTGGTTTCCATCCAGAACGAGACCTCTCTGTGTCACTATGAACATTGGGATCTTGGTGCCATCATTACTGGTCACAAACACCTGCTGGGTTTCAAATGCAGTACGGTCAAAAATGTCTCCACCAACTTCCCTTAAGACCTTGACCTTTGGTTCTTCCTTGGCAACCCTCAGATCACAGTGATACACAGTCCCAGGAGTCAAGAAGCTAGTGAAGTTGAAAAAAAACTCTGATTCCTTTCGTTTTGCTGATATGTCGATCACTGTACCAATCTCCAAGGGGATCCGGTGCTGCAAAATGCCAGTCTCCAGATCATGTATCTGAAGCAGATGCTTGACATCACTAATGTAGCACAGCAGCAGCTGTTGTCCATTTATGCAATGGACTGTTGATAGCACATCAGTCTTCGACTCGGGTATCACATCTATCCAGTTGCCTGGAGCATTCAAATCAACTCGAGTAAGTTTATATCTAGGTGCATCCTTGTTGGTGAGAAAGGTGAAGATGGGTCCATCATTTGCTACCAGCTGATACTGGGCTTCGAAATTGTCGACTAGTTTCTGAAAGGGAAGTAATTCCATACTTCCCTTGTTGTATCCTCGAAGACCTTCTGGAAGTGCTGCTGTGAGATCACAATAGTAGAGTTTGTTGACAGGGTCACACCCAACTCCAATTGACAAAACCAGATACTGCCAACCATACAACAAACCCATCCACACTAAGACAGTGCAATGACAAGATGGAGACCCTAAACCCATTGCACCATGCAGCACATATCAAAAGAGGCAAGGAGAATCTGCTCAAACACACTGGAAAACATTAAAAGAGCTTGTTCAATTGCTTTAAAAGGAGTACGAACAAGTAGCAGCCTAGTGGCAAGAGAGAAACAAAGAGCAACCTGGCCATCATCAGTAATTCTTGCAGAGGACAACCATTCTGGGTGCTCCAAATCCTTCCAACAGAGTATATCTTCTGATTGGTTAGTGCCCAGATGATGGTAGTAGAGCTCATGGTAGTGATTGATATTTGTTTCAGTTCCAGCATCCGCTCTCTCTACTTTCCTGGCATACATGACAATGTCAAGAAGGAAAACCCCAAACAGAGATTGAACAAAGAAAGACCACTCTCTTCTCTCCATTCTATTTTGTGGCAATCACGACCTGATCCCAACCAAGGTCTTCTATGTTGTGGATGGAAGAAATGCAACAAGAACCCAAACAACCAAATTGCCTACTCCACCATTCATATGCCACTACTGAACACTACAATCAGGAGATTTGGTTTTGAGGCAAGTGACAAGTACCAACACTTTTGGGACAAAGAAGATGCTGCAACTGCTGCTATCCTGGAATATATATATTTGTAGATTTGGGTTTAGAAGTTCTGTCTGGTTTGACAGATTCAACCTCTAAGCAACTGGTGCACAGAGCAGAAGAGACAACGTACATGGGTTCTGGATAGCGGTTGTAGAAAAAGCCTTGATTGTCATGTGTCCATGCTATAGATGTAAATTTGACCTGCGCATTGCCATTGACAAGATGCAAAACCCATGAATAAAGATCAGGGTCTAGGATATAGGGTTGCCAGTCAACATAACAAAAAAAGAAAAAAACATGTTTTCTTTAATACTTACAGCTGCTTGCAGATATGAATTTTTTTTCTCAGAAGAGCGTTTTTGCCCATCACTTGGTGACAACACTGTTACTGACAACTTGTGCAATTTGAACAACTTCTTCCCCCATTGCAGCAGGGTTTCAGGATAGAGAAATTTTAAGTAGCAAAAAGGCTATGTAGTACCTCACCCATGAGAGGGTATCTGGTTGCACAACTCTGTCCAAAACCTGCATCACTTTGATTGTGATCCAGTCACTTCCGCGCAAACTCAGCCCATAGGCCATGTACTTTCCATCCTCACTGAACTTCTTGGTGGAAAGGGCGACAGTACCATCCTCACTCAATGTGTTGGGGTCAAGCAGTACCTCTGCAACTCCATCCACAGTTTCCTGCAACAAACCATGCACAAAGAGAGTTGTGGAATGGCAAACACATATCAAAGCAAACAAAACCAACATCTACCCATGATGCACATTCAGCAAAATCTTTTGCAGTAACTGTTGTCCCGAGTATAAGTTTTGGAAATCTTGCATAGCACTGCACCACCAACACCATCAACATAGCAACCCAGCACCACCATGGCCCTTTGGGTACCCATGAATTTGACAATACCTGCATGTAAAGTACACTCTGGGCTTGCAGTCCAGAATTGTGTGAATAGAAGAAGTGGTTGCCAGCTTTGTGCGGGCACCCATATCGGGGGTAGTCATAGAGAACAGTCACTTTTGCCTTCAAAGTCTCACGTGTCTCACAATCCTTCAACACAGAGTTGCAGAGCTGCACTTGCTGTTCCACAAACTCTTTGACTTTGGGTGACTCTGGATCCTCCAGCCTGTGGTGGAAACCCATCCCTCCAAATGTTTTAGAGTAAAACTATAGAATCATTCCAAAGCCCTTAAGAAGAAGAAGAAGCTCTGAGAACCCTAAGCTGGTGGGTTTAGTATTTACTGATAGGAAGAAGAAAGACATCCTACCAGTACCTACTACAGGTTTAGAGTCTCTTTGTCAGTCAGCATCTACTACCCATATAAGCATCAATCAGGCTGTGTCCAGGCTCAAAGAAAAACATCAGAACATACCAACGGTAAGGGTCAGCAATTTCAGTTTTGTGGTAAACTTCTCTCACTGATTCATCCCGCCATGCATCTGGATATTTGAGAAGTCCTCCATTCACTTCAATGTGCTTTGGCAAAGATCCCATGGATGGATCTTCCTGGGTCTAGACTCAGTTGAGTCTAGCAGCACTTTTTCCAGGTGCAGCAAAAAACCCTCCCTCTTCAGAAAAAACCTGCAGTAGTAGTAGTTCTTCTTCACTTGCATGCAATTTGGAAAGAACAAAGCTCTGCAAAAGGATGGCTACAAACAAGCCATGTACCATGATTCTCATTCTGCAGAGAGAAAAGGAATCCTGTACCAAAAAATTATGTTAACACTGGGCCAGCAGCATTGTGCACTAGTTTCCAGGACCCTTGCATTTTGCCAGTTTTTCACATCATGTCTTCTTCTTAGCCATTTTAGTGGGATTCTCACAAGCCCTTCTTCTGGTGCTCTTTCTAGGTTTCTCTTGAGAACTACTGGAATGCATTTAGAGATGCTGCAGGCTCCATCCCACACTCACTTGATTCCATGAAGAGTTTTGCAATAGACCTTTCATTGCATGATTATGAAGAAGACTTCCATTCTCAACATCATTGTTGAGAATGCAACAGGACAAAAGACTAAAAGGGAGTGTTATTACTGTTTCTTCCCCCATTGCTTCTTCTTCTCTTTCTATCCCGGCCTTGGGTGGAGTCACCATTATACTCCAGTAAACGACAGACAATGGCTACTACCCGTCATCTCCACAGAAACCTCACAGCTGCGAAGAACATCATTCCAAAACCCACCCACCACGGCAAGAAAGCAGCTACCCCTAACAAAAATGCGGAGATATGGGGAGGAAGCAGCAAAAGCAAATTGATTTACACTGACGCACCAAATGGGTACCCAAAAAAACACTGCGAGCGTCAGCGAATTCAATCAGTTTCGTACTAAATTTGATCCTCGCCTCTTTATATTCACGACTGTGGGTGTGATCAGAAGAAGAAGAAGCAGGAGCTTTCTCTCTCTAATCAACCCGAGATGAACGAAGCTCACGACATTCCAACAACATACCGGTCGAGATTTTTTGATTTGTTTTGGTCGGTTTTGTTCTTCTGATTGGCGTCAGTGTGCGGTTCGTGGCGTCGTCATCAAAAACCTTTTTCTCTCTGCATCCTCATTACTTGCTCAAGCAATGCTGGAAGTATTGATTTCTTCTCAAATAATCTGTCTGTCTGTCTGTCTCTGCCTCTGTCTCTCTGTGTGTATTTCAGCATGCACCCACAAACAATAACCAATACAGAGTCAATACTCCTGAGACATCAATCAAATACTTCTTTTTTCATTTTGGAAATGCCACCTCCCTCTTTCAAAGCTTTTCAAAACAGACACACACAAAAAAATCAAATCTCTTTACAACAAACAACTACAACTCCTAACTGCCTGCCTAACTGAATCCAATCGAACACCAAAGGAAGAGCCTGCCCCCCAAGAAAAACCAAAACAAAACAAACACCCAGCAATTCCTGAACTCACATTATTTTTGTCCAACAATAGTTTGCACTGCTGCTGCTACAGGCAGTAAGGTAGTATCCTCCTCTACGACCAAACAATACGAAGGAACAGAAGAAGAAGAAGAAGAAGAAGAGAAACTCTGGGGATTCTTCAAAGGCAGTTAGTTACATGCCCCTTCAAAATGCATTGTCAGTTTGCATCAAAAGAAAGAACCCATCACATATACATTAGTATACATTTGGAGTAAAACACAAAAAACAAAAATGGGTTTAACAAATTTTTGAAAAGCAAACAAACTTGGTTCAAAACAGTTGTTTCCAAAACTGGAGACTAGACTTGACGTGAGGAGAACATAAAACCAAAAACAAAAGAAACCGTTCACGACCACAACACCCACAAAATGCCTGTTTAGTTTGTCGTAGGTAAACTATGCCTTTCTCGTGAAAAAGAAGAAGAAGAGTGTAGTGTAAGAAATATTAAGCTTAGTACTAGTAGTAAAAGAGCAAGCACCCCGAGCACGAGCGAGAGAGAGAGCGCCGGTGCAACGGAAGGAAGGAAGGAAAGTTTAGCGTCGCGAGCGTTGGATGTCGTGACCGTCGGCTCCGTTGGCATTCCCGATTCTCTCCCTCTAATTTATATTCCACCATCTATACCTACCTACCTATACCTACTTTCCTACCTACCTACCTACCCATATTTTCCTACCTGCCTACATCTACTTTTCTACCTACTTGCCTAATCAGTGCCCGCCCTATTAGAAGGGAGTGGGCCTATTAGCCCTGCCCAAAACTGGTGACCAAGATACCAATGTTTTAGGTATAGGGTTAAGGACCCACTTTGAGGCTCTTCTTCGTGCATTTGAGGGCCTTATCGAGGGTGTTAGTTAGTTAGTGTGAGGCTGCATAACACCCTCTAATGCCTTCGGTCAGGTCCCAAAAAATTCTAAGAAGTGTCAATTAGGCCTGGCCAAAAATTGGTGACCCAGAGTTTTAGATATAGGTTTAAAGACCCGCTTTGAGGCTCTTCCTGGATTTGAGGGCCTGGGAAAGGCCCTTAACCTAAGGCTGGGTAACGCCCTCTCTCTCTCTCTCGGTCAGATCCCAAAATCCAGGAAGGGTCACAAAAGTTGTTCCTTCCCCAGCGTAAAAGAATATTTTTAGAATTTCAAAAATGAGGCCCTAAGAAATGTACTGAATATTTAGAATATTTAGAAAATTTTCAAAATGAGGCCATACAAAATCTATTTTGGTCCTTATGATCAAATCTCGACCAAACATCCCCTTACAAAAGTGTAAGGTACTTTCTGGAAACGGAAGGTACCTTACACTTTTGTAAGGTCCCTTTTTTTTTTGAAATTGTGAACTTCTGTCACCACTAAAGGAGTAAGGGCCAATCATGGTGGCCAGGAGGAATCCAAAAAAATGTTAGATTTGAACTCAAAAGACCCCGATTGAGTGTTAAGAAGTAAAGGGATATTTGTAATATTTAGAAATTTTGGGGATTTCTTTAACCACGGTACCCCAATGTGGGTGTTGGTTCACCCAAGGCCTTGCTCAAGATTAGAGGGAAAAAAAGGGGAAATTTTTATTTGACGGTGTTTCAAATTGGAATGCCCACCAGAGTGGACGGGCATTCCAGTTTTCAATGGGCATTTTATTTTATAAAAAAATCCCCAAATAGTGGAGGAAAAATACAATGGGTAATATGCCTTCCAATTGCACCAAAATAATATTAATATTAATATTAATAATTGGAGCAGGTCTTTACATAGTAGAAAGCTTGTACTTGAGGCTCTTAGGAAGTGGTACTAGTCTAGGCCAAAAATGGAAATGAACAATTTTGGGAATAGAAATTTTACACAACCAATTGAAATGAAAGGAACATTGGGTTGTGGGTTGTGTAAAATTGTTGTGGGAAACCCTAAACCCTAAACGAAGGAGGGAGGAAAGGCTATTTTTGAATTTAGCTTTGGGACCCTCCTCACTTAAAACCCTTTTTTTAGGGTTTAGGGTTTAAGTTTACCCCCAAGGGCTTTGCAAAAAAAAAACTCTATTAGGTTTCCCACAACTTTGGAAGACATGTGCAAAGTGGCGAGCATATCGAAATCAATTATTGATTCCTATTTTTTTTTTAAAACCCTAACTACTCACAAAAATCCAAAATTCCTTCTCCTAAAAAGTGGGGCTTTTCCTTTGGCCAGCCTTGCCTGACAATTTTAGGCAGTTCAATGAACAATGACAGCTTTTGGAATCCAAGCAAAATTGCCAAAACCCTAAACCCTAAATTATTTTCCGTTTTTGTCCAATTTTTGAAATTTTATTTATTACTTTGTCCAAAAATATTATGATTATTTATTATAAAATTAAGAATCTGCAAGTTTTTCAACTGTCAAGTTTGAATTGCAAACTTTAAAATTCAAAAAGGTCAGATTCAGAGACCATAGACTATCCAATAAACATAATAATAACAAAGGTGTGTTTTTATTAAATTTTTATAACCATTATTACTTGCCAAAATTTTCAGAATTAAAAAACCAAGTGCCAAATTTAAGACTAAAATTTTTAATTAATAATTTTACAGTTTGTTGCCAGATCCAATGAGGGGAGTAGGATATATTGAATTTGTTGCTGCACCCTATGGAATACCCAATTAGCCATACTTTATTTACCATACCCTCATTGCATCAAGGAATATTTCATTAGCATGAGGTTGATTTTTTCTTTAAGCTCCTAAAGCCCTTTGAAAGCACGAGTTTTCTTCTTATTTCAACACCATACAAGTCATGCATGTGTTCCAGACTTGCACATGTTTCAAACCTCATGCTAGAATCAAAAACCCCGTGCTAGGGGCTTTGAAATTGGGAGCTTGGGGGAGAGAAGAAGAAAATCTAACCTGAGTTAATGGAATATTCCTTGAAACAAAGGGTATGGTTAAAGTATGATCCTTTTGGTATTCCATACCCCCCCCTCCCCCCCCCTTTCCAAAAAGTGTATGTAATGTGTACTCAAGGGATTCACTTTCTTCTAAAAGCAAAATAAAACATGAAGGTGAACCCTTTGGTATTTCCATTAGCATTTTTGTGAGGGAAAGAAAATCTCCATAGTTTTATGCTGATAAAATGGAAAAACTTCAAAGGTAAGGCACTCCCAAAAGAAGAGGCCTAGGATGCAATCATGCTTCTTTTAATAGAAAAGGTGTAGCATCCTTCTTCTTATATTCTAGGGCTAGAGTAAACCAGCACCCACCAGGGATGGATCGGGAGTGGACACCTAAAATGAGCAAAACATAAGTTCAAAGTATGTTGAGACATAATGTCATTTTATTTCACTCATGTGCAATAGTTTAACCACCCTTTAATCTTATGTTAAATAGCACACAGATTGTTATTTAAAAATTAACCGAACTAATTTGAAGTGCAATTTTTGTTTTCAATTAGCTGAAATAAATGTAAATATTGTGACATGAACTCTCATGTATTTTACACCTTTATTCATACGAAGAACATCCAGAAGTTTGGACGCAAGGGTTGAAAAACTTTAGTTAACAAAGTTACATAAATCTCACTCACACCAATGTATTGTTATGAACTGAAGCTGTACAGATTTACCTAAAGATAATTTAGGGCTTGTTGGGTTTTCCTTCACATGATTTTCATGCAATCCTTTGTTCCATCTCTTCTATATCTTGTTCAATTTTGGGAGCTTTTAAACGTGTTCCTAAAGCAGAATGATCCGACCATAACATGTGACCCCAAACACATGTAATGACACCACTGAAAACATATCATCCAAATATGTTTGGATTTGGTCACGTGATTAACCATGGTACCAAGTAAACCAAAACATCCCTTGATTGATTGTGTACTACTACAAATCAAGGCAAATTGGGCGGTTAGACATTTGAATGTCCTCACTCTAGCTTTCTCCTTCTTTCTTTTTTATTTACCCAAATGGACAACAATTC
>Ga0209208_10011675_pt1 | contig 11223 bp, 8 predicted proteins | sample S1TSphfallax_3_FD_187694 | JGI IMG/M metagenome (GOLD analysis project Ga0209208, IMG submission 187694) | Host-associated microbial communities from peat moss isolated from Minnesota, USA - S1T2_Fd - Sphagnum fallax MG (SPAdes) (version 2) | ecosystem: Host-associated > Plants > Peat moss >...
CCTTTGTCATCCTCGTTATTATAGGTCGCGCCCGCATCGGGGTTGCCGGGCAGGCCTGTATCCTTGGTGTAGCCACTATGCTGCGTGGCGTGGAAAGAGAGTGAAACCGCCGCCTTGTCACTAGTGCCGATCGCCGAACTCGCAAATCCTTGCAGCTGCCAATAATTATAGTTGCCATAGGATGCCGAAATACTCGCCTGCGGTGTGAAGCTCGGCGCCTTGGTCGTGATGTTGACCGCGCCAGCGACAGTGTTCTTGCCGAACAGCGTGCCCTGCGGTCCGCGTAGCACTTCGATGTCCTGCAGATCCGGCAGATCAAAATTGGATTCGGTGGAGCGGCCCAACAATACGCCATCGACATAAATGCCAACGCCGCCCTCCAGCCCGTCATAGCCAAAGAACCCGACACTGCCCAGGCCGCGGATATCCAGCCCGATGTTACGCGGATTATACGCGTTGATCGTCAGCGTCGGCACCAGCTGCTTGATCGTGTTCAGGCTGAGCGTATTCAATGCCTGGATCTGCTTCTGGTTGATCACGGTGAGCGACACCGGCACGGACTGCACGCGTTCCGCACGGTGGCGCGCGGTAATGGTCACGTCCTGCAGCGCCGGCGCGCTACTCACCGGCGGCGGCGGCGGCGCGCTTTGCGCAAAGGCGGCGGTGAACGCCGTGGTTGCGAGCAGCACACCCGCCGGCACGGCGTGGTGGGTACGAGCAGCGAACGAAGCGCGATTTTTTACAGACAAACGCATAATGATTCAGCCTCTTGATCTCATGATGGGGTTAAGCCGCGAGCGACAACGCGGGCGTCAACAGCGCGTCGCGCTTTCCTTCATGATCTCGTAACAATAAACCGCGCCAGATATCGTCTTTAACATCGTCCCAGACTCCGTATGCGTTATTCTCATTCACTCAAGGCCGCGGCCCAATTTCATGGTGTCCGCGCGATTTGGGCATGGCGCGCCCAAAGCCGAGCTAGATCCGCCCGGCAAAACTGCCAGGCGCCCCCGCCCGATGAACAAACCGATATCCATTTCCTGACGTTAAGTATAGTGCTTTTATAGGCTAATAGGGGGCAAAAGCTGAAGCGTTGCGGCCAAAAACGTGATTTGATTTATCAAACAGAAATAATTTATCCGGAAATGCCTATCTCGTGAGTAACTTTACTCAGTTTCTTTTATGTCTTAGTTATTCCCTTCCTTTTTCCGGCGCTTCGCTGCCTGGCTTGCCGAACAATGAGAATTTCTAATAAAGAAATTTGGTAAAATCATCTTTGAGCGGTTATCCGCGGACCGAAAACAGCAAAATATTCTACTTTCTTTGCTCACTGCCGCCGTCCTCCGCGGGGTCGGGCTTGTAAAGCCGCGCGGCTCGTTGTATCACTCTATAGAACAAGTAGGTTTAATATGAGCGCACTGATAACCCGGCGGTGGCTGATGCAGGCGGGTGCCGCCGGCGCCACCTCGCTCCTGGCCGGCTGCAAGAAATCTCCTTCCGCCATCACGCTGACACTGGGTGACCAAAAGGGCGGCATGCAGTCGTTGCTGGAACTCTCTGGCCAACTGACGAATCTCCCGTACAAAATCCAATGGGCGCAATTCGCCGCGGCCGCCCCGTTGTTCGAAGCCTTGAACGCCGGCGCGGTCGATGCCGGCATCGGCGGCGACGCGCCATTCGTGTTCTTTCTGGCATCGCAACCGGCCGCGCAGGCCATCGCCGCGCTGAATTACGCCAGCATCTCGCCGAACATCGCCGGCATTCTGGTTCGTCCCAATTCCGGCATCTCCACAATTCAGGACCTGGTCGGCAAACGCGTCGCGGCGGTGCGCGGTTCAACCGGCCAGTACGTCACACTCGCGGCACTGAAGCAGGCAGGTTTGCCTCTGGATGCTGTTAACTTCGTTTTCCTCGAACCCAGCGACAGCCTCAGCACGCTGCTCGCCGGCAATGTTGATGCCTGGGGATCATGGGAGCCTTACATGTCCCTCGGCGAATTGCATTACGGCTTGCAGCCGATGAATCTGCAGGTCGATCAACTGCACGGCGTCGGATTCATCGTCGCCACCACGCAGGCCATCGATGACAAGCAGGCGGCGTTGCAGGATTTCCTCTCCCGCTTCAACAAGGCCCGTGCCTGGGCGGAAGCAAACAAGTCTGCATACGCCGCGGGATTTTCAAAAGATACCGGCCTGCCTCTGGATGTCGCGCAGCGCTATGTGGCGGAGACCAATTATAATGTCGATCCGATCGACGCAATATCGATCGCCGATGTGCAGGCGCTGGCGGATCTATATCTGCAGGCCAAACTTCTCACCCAACCGCTCTCCGTGAATGTTGGCTTCGATCAGAGCTTTCTCGGCCAGAGCTAATCCGGCCCTAATCCATGAGCCTTGCCAATAAGATAAGTAAAAATTCGCATTGGACCAGGATAATTTGAAATCCTAGCATCTTGCGTTGCCAATCAGGCAAGCAAGGAAACAACCAACCCAAACAACATAGGAGCAGCCCCATGAGCGCCGCACAGGAAGCCTACCAGCTTACCGAAACACCCATCGCCATCCGCCCATTGCAGCCGCAAATCGGCGCTGAAATCGAGGGCGTCGATCTTCGTCTGCCGATCACAGACGCGCAACGCAACGCCATCAAGGCGGCGCTGCTGAAATACAAAGTCGTGTTCTTCCGTGACCAGCACATCAACCATGAACAGCACGCCGCCTTCGCGCGCAGCTTCGGGCCACTCTACACTCATCCGAGCACGATGCATGACGAGAAGGTCACCGCAATCCACAAAATCTCCGCGGAGGACTTCAAGACCTACGAACGCGTGCCAACGCCGACCTCGGTCGAATCCGGCTTTCACGCGGATACCAGCTGGCGTCTGGTCCCCACCTGGGGCGCCGTGCTGCGCGCCGTCAACCTGCCGGATGTCGGCGGTGACACCATTTGGGTTGATGGTGCCGCGGCCTATCATCATCTGCCGGAGGCTACCAAAAAGCGGATCGAGGGTCGCTTCGTCACGCATGACTTCCGCGAGGCGCTCAATCGCAAAGGTCTTGACTATCCCATCGTCGCGCACCCGATCGTGAAAACCCATCGTGAAACCGGCGAGAAAATCCTCTGGGTCAATTACACACAGAAGCCGCACATCATCGGGTTAGACATTGCGGAGAGCAAGGAAATCCTCAGTCTGATCCTGGATGAATATCGTCGCCCCGAAATCCAGGTACGCTTTTCCTGGGCGCCCGGCTCCATCGCCTTCTGGGACAACCGCGCCGCGGTCCATTACGCGGTCCGCAACTACGGCGATTTCCCGCGCTTGCTCGATCGCATCCTGATCCAGGACGAACCCCAATACGCCGATCTCTGAAAGCTATTGCCCTTCACGAACAAAAGGCGTTGCGGCGAAACACCGCAACGCCTTTAAAATGGTCCGTCACTAAGGCCCCGGCGCAATAGGATACGGCCTCGCGGCGAAAACCTGAGACAAATGGCAAGTCGGATCAGGGACGTTTATGACCGGTCAAGCGGCCTTCACCACCCCGACCAACTCTTCCACCGCCTGCAGAATCTCTTCCGCCTCGGCCCGCACCAGCCAATCCGGGCTGACCTTCGCGAACCGGACCACATGATCCGTGCCAATCACGATGGCCGCCGGCATCGGCAATTCCCATGTCCCGGTCCCGATCACCTGCGGCATGTTCAGCCCCCGCGCCTTCGCATATTCCTGGGATGCCGCGTTGGAGGTGAACGCAATCCCGAATTTGCGCGCCAGACCATTGTCTGTATCGCTCGCCAGGAAAAATGTCAGCGCATGGCGGTCCTTGATCTCGCGCAGCCGCTCCGGCACCTGCGGACTCACCGCCAGCAGGCTCGCCCCAAATGCCGCCAGTTTGGGGAACAACTCGCGCTGGTAGTTCGGCAGCGTCAGATTGCAGGCCGGGCAGCCGGCAAAACGGAAGAACACCAGCACCACCGGCCCGTTGCGCAGCAATTCATCCAGCGCCACCACGCCGCCATCCACATCCGGCAACAGAAAATTCTCCACCACGTCGCCCGCCCGGATGAAGCAGGAGCGTTCGGCATGGTCCACCAGATATTGCCGCTGGTTGATGTTCACCGCCAGGTCTTCCGGCTTCATCGTCGCCACGCGATGCGCATGTAGGTCGGCCAGCAGTTTGTTTACGGACTCATAAGCCATGGCATGTCGCTCCTGTTATTCCGCCGCCAATTGCTCTCGAACGGCGTAACGATTCTCCGCGAACGGAATCCCCAGATGCCCACGCAGCGTGTCATGTTCGTAGTCCTCCCGGAACAGACCGCGCTTTTGCAGAATCGGCACCACCTGCTCCAGGAACGTATCCAGGCTCTCGGCGATTCCCACGCCCAGGATGAACCCGTCCGCCGCGCCATTCTCGAACCAGTGCTGCGCAATATCGGCGATTTTCTCAGGGCTGCCCACAAAGCTGCCGCGCGGCGTGGCAAACCGCAGTGCCGTCTCACGCAGCGTCAGCCCGCCTTCCCGCGCAATGCGCTTGATCCGGTCGGAATGGCTGCGATAGGCGTTCGCGCCGATATCCCCCATCTCCGGAAACGGCGCATCCAGGTCGTGCTTGGTGAAATCGTAATATGCGAATGGCCGCCCCAATTGCACCACCGCATCCTCGATCGTCACCAGCTCGGCCAGCTCGCGATAAATCCGGTCCGCCTCTTCATCCGTCCCGCCGATGATCGGCGCGATCCCCGGCATCACCAGCGGCTCGCCGCCGGCCCGGCCGAGGGCCGCGGCGCGGCGCTTGATGTCCCGGTAAAACTCCTGGGTCTCCTCGAATGTCTCCAGCCCGGCGAAGATCGCGTTCGCGGTTCGCGCCGCCAGGTCCCGCCCCGCATCGGATCCGCCGGCCTGGAAAATCACCGGCTGGCCCTGCTTTGATCGCCGAATATTCAGCGGGCCTTTCACGGAGAAAAACTCGCCTTTGTGGTCCAGCGCGTGCAGCTTGGACTTATCAAAGAACACGCCCGTCTCCTTGTCGTAGACAAAGGCGTCATCTTCCCAGGAATCCCAGAGCCCCTGCACCACCGCCAGATGCTCGGCCGCCCTGCGATAGCGCACCGCGTGATCAAAATGCTTATCCCGCCCGTAATTCTGCGCGGCACCTTCCAGCCCGGTCGTCACCACGTTCCACCCGGCCCGCCCGCCGGACAACAGATCCAGCGAGGCAAATTGCCGCGCCAGCGTAAATGGCTCGGTATAGGAAGAGGTCGCGGTCGCCACCAGCCCGATCTTGGACGTCACGGTCGCCAGCGCCGAGAGCACCGTCAGCGGCTCGAACCGGTTCAGAAAATGCGGCGCGGAATCCGGCGTAATGTACGGGCTGTCGACGATGAACACGAAATCCAGCTTCGCCGCCTCGGATTTCCGCGCGACGGACGCATAATGCGCCAGGCTGATGCTGGCATCCGGCGCCACGCCGGGCTGCCGCCAGCCATATTTGGTGGCACCAGCCCCATGAATCGTTGTTCCCAGCCTCAATTGACGCTTCGCCGGCATGAAAACCTCCAACGGTCAAGTTATCCTATCTACATAGTAGGATTTTCAGCCGACGAAAAATCAGTTTTCAATGCCCGCCTATGAGCGCCACTTATTGTCGATTTCCGCCGCCGGAAGCTTGCAACCCGGCTAGTCCACCCGCCGCTTATACTTGCTCTTCGGCTTCACGCCCTCCAGCCCGCCATGCAACGCCGAGCCGCGACCCGACAGCGACGGGTTCGTCATGAAATACTCATGCGCGGAAGCCGGCGGATCGCCCGGCTTCACGCGCTCCCACGTCCCATCGGCGTGCAGTTCGGAGGATTGCGCGTCATCGCGCAAATTGACCACCATGATCTGGTCGAGAATCTGCGCATGAACGGTCGGGTTATGGATCGGCACAAACGTCTCTACCCGCCCATCCATGTTCCGCGCCATCCAATCGGCGCTGGACATGAACACCGCATTGTCGCGGGACGGCATCTTGTGGCCATCCGCGAAGACGCAGATGCGCGCATGTTCAAGAAACCGCCCGACGATCGACTTCACCTTGATATTTTCGGATAGCCCCGGCACGCCTGGCCGCAGGCAGCAGATGCCTCGCACCACCGCGGTGATCGGCACGCCGGCGCGTGACGCCTCGTATAGCTGGTCGATCAGCCGGTCATCCACCAGTGAGTTCATTTTCAGCCAGATGCCGGATGGCTTGTCCGCCTTCGCATTGGTGATCTCTGTGTCGATCAGCGTACCAATGGTCTTGCGCGTGGTCAGCGGCGAAAATGCCAACTGCTCCATCGCCTCCGGCTTGGCATAGCCGGTCATGTAGTTGAACAGCCGCGCCGCGTCGCGCGTCAGCGCCGGGTCGCAGGTGAAGAATGACAGATCGGTGTATATCCGCGCCGTGATCGGATGGTAATTGCCGGTGCCGAAATGCGCGTAGGCCCGCAAGCTGCCGGCCTCGCGCCGCACCACGTAGGACACCTTCGCGTGGGTCTTCAGCCCAACGAACCCGAACACCACCTGCACGCCGGCCGCTTCCATCGCGCGCGACAGCCGGATATTCGCCTCTTCATCGAACCGCGCCTTCAGCTCCACCATCGCGGTCACGGACTTGCCGGCCTCCGCTGCCTCGATCAGCGCCTTCACGATCGGCGAATCCCGGCTGGTCCGGTACAGCGTCTGTTTGATCGCCACCACCGCGGGATCGGTCGCCGCTTGGCGCAGAAACTGCACCACCACGTCAAAACTTTCGAACGGATGATGGACCAGAATATCCTTCGCCCGGATCGCCGCGAAACAATCGCCGGCGAAATCCCGGATGCGCTCCGGAAACCGCGCCGTATACGGCGCGAACAGCAGATCCGGCCGATCATCCACGATCATCTGCTTGACGTCGACCAGACCCATGATCCCGGTCTCGGTGTAAACCTCCTCCGCCGGCGCATCGACGGCGTCGATCACGAGTTCGCGCAGATCGTCCGGCATCTCCGCCTGCACGGTCAGCTGGATCGCCACGCCCCGGCGCCGCCGCTTCAACGCGCTCTCATAGGATTGCACGAGGTCCTCGGCCTCTTCCTCGAATTCCACGTCGGTATCGCGGATCAGCCGGAACAACCCGGAGCCTTGCACCTGAAAGCCCGGAAACAGCCGGTGCATGAACATGCCGACCAGGTCTTCGAGCATGATGAACCGGATGGGTCCCGCCCCCGGCGCGCCGTCGCCGGCAGGCAAACGCACGAACCGTTCGACCTGGCTCGGCATCGGAATCAGCGCGGACATGTTCCCACGGTCATCATCCCGCGCCAGCTTCAACGCCAGCACCAGCCCCATATTCGGAATGAACGGAAATGGATGCGCCGGATCGACCGCGAGCGGTGTCAGCACCGGAAACACCCGCTCCATGAAATAGCCGTCCAGAAAATGGCCGTCCTCCGCGCTCAACGCCGCCGGCGCGCACATCGCGATCCCAGCGCTTTCCAACAGCGTCCGCACATGCGTGAACGCACCCTGCTGCGCCGCGATCAACTCCCGCGCCCGCGCGTTGATCGCGACCAGTTGCTGCGCCGGCGTCGCGCCATCCGCGGAACGCTCCACGATCCCCGCCCGCGCCTGTCCGATCAGCCCGGCCACGCGCACCGAATAGAACTCATCCAGGTTGGATGCGCTGATCGAGACGAATCGCAGCCGCTCCAGCAGCGGATGGCGGGCATTCTCCGCCTCCGAAACGACCCGAAAGTTGAAGTCAAGCCAGGACAATTCCCGATTGATGAAGCGGGCCGGATTGTCGAGCGTGATGTCGGCGGCCGGCGCCGTTGCGAACTGATCCATTTCTGCTCCTATAACAGGCCATCTCCCGCCGTAAGATGACGGTTGGGTAACATATCGGGCGCCGCCGTGCCGGGGGAAAAAATATCTTCCAGCAGACCGGCCGCCATCAGCCGCGAAATTCTGGCGCCACGCTCGAAGGCGGCGCGGTCCAGCCGCGCCACCGCCTCGCGCAGCGCGCCCGCCGTTCGCGGCAGCCGACGCAACAGGAATTTCCGCACGCTCGGGCTCAGATTCAGCTGCCGCTCGGAGGCAAGCCGGCTCAACAGCAGCTCCAACAGGTCATCCTCCGGCGCCCCGATCTCCACGGCCAGACTCGCCCGCAGTCGACTCGCCAGATCCGCCAGCTTCAACGCCTGCCGGGACGGCGGATGCCGCGCCGTCAGAAGAACCTTCCGCCCCGCCTCCGCCGCCGCGTTCAACACATGCAACAGCGCGCGTGGCTCTGGCGTCGCATCCGCGTCATCGATCGCCAGCGGCCCCTCCGGTGCCATGACCGGTCCCTGAAGCTGGGCACCATTCAATACCAACGCGTTCTGGCCCGCCGCCCAGATGCGCAGCAGATGCGTCTTCCCACAGCCCGTTGCGCCCCACAGGATCAGCCGGCCATTGGTCCAGCCCTCCGGCCGCGCCAGCCATTCCCGCGCCAGCGCATTCGAAGGCGCCGCGCAAAAATCCTCCGGCGCATAGTCGGGCGCCGACATAAACGGCAACGACAGCTGCGACTTCATTCCGGCGGCGCGTCCAGATACAGCGGACTATGCAAATACCGCCGCAGCCAGAACCGCGCCAGCACGCCCAGCGTCGCGGTCACCGGCACCGCCAGCATGATCCCCAGAAACCCAAACGCCGCGCCGCCCGCGAACAGCGAGAAAATCACCCACACCGCCGGCAGCCCGACGCGATCCCCCAAAAACCGCGGCTGGATCACATAATCATTCAGTGCCTGGCCGAACCCGAACACCAGCAACACCAGAAAAATCCCATGCCACCCCGGCGACTGCGACAGCGACAGCAAGATTGCCGTCACTGCCCCCACCAGCGTGCCGACATACGGAATGAACGACAGAAACCCCGCCGCCAGCCCCACGATCAACCCAAGATCAAGCCCGACAATCGTCAGCCCCACCGCGTAGACCAGCGCCAGCACCAGGCAGCAGATCGCCTGCCCGCGTATCCACGCCGCCAGGATCCGGTTCACCTCGATCGCCTGCGCCCGGATCACGCCCTCATAAGGCCGCGGCAGCCAAGTATCGACATGCCTGACGATCCCCGGCCAGTCTCGCAGGAAATAAAACGCCACGATCGGCGTGATGATCAGCAGCGTCAGGATGTTCACCACCGCAAACCCGCCGCCGATGATGTTGGACGCCGCGGAACCGGCAAAGCTGACCACGGTGCCGACCTGATTGGCGGCGATATCGCGCAATTTCTGGCTCATCGCGCCCGGCCCCAGCCGGTGCTGCAAATTCAGGATCAGGTTGGAAAAATCGATCTGCGCCACCTTGATATAATCGGGCAGATTGGTCACCAGCGCGCTCGCCTGCCCGGCGATCACCGGATACAGCAACAGGACGAACAGCGCCACGAACAACAGCAGCGCCGCCAGCATCAGGAACGCGCCGATCGAGCGCCGCACACCCAATTTGGCCAACCGGCTGACCGCCGGATCCAGAAAATACGCCACGCCGGCGGCGGTCACGAACGGCATCAGAACCGAGGAAAACAGCCGCAAAAACAACCACAGCGCCAGCAGAAACGCCCCCACCAGCGCCAGTCGCTGCCACTGCACGCGGCCGCGGCGCGCTTGGGTGGGCGCGATGTCGTTCAACGCCCCGGCCCAGGCGATTGCGCTAGAGCCGCGCCTATGGTGAAAGCCGCGGCGTGATCTGCCGCGCTGGAGCGTCGGAACGTCATGGCTCATCGCTTAGCGCATCGGAGGCTGACATGACCAGCGCGACCTACCGGAATGCCGGCGTCGATATCGCGGCCGGCGACGCATTGGTGGAGGCCATCAAGCCGCTGGCAAAAGCCACCAGCCGCGCCGGCGTGCTGGGTGGCATCGGCGGCTTCGGCGCACTGTTCGATCTGCGGGCCGCCGGCTTCAAGGACCCGATCCTGGTGTCCACCACGGACGGCGTCGGCACCAAGCTCAAAATCGCCATCGAAACCGGCATCCACGCTTATGTGGGCATCGACCTGGTGGCGATGTGCGTGAACGACCTGATCGTTCAGGGCGCCACGCCTCTGTTCTTCCTGGATTATTTCGCGACCGGCGCGCTGGACGTCGCGGCCGCGCAAACCATCATCGCCGGCATCGCCCGCGGCTGCCAGATCGCCGGCTGTGCCCTGGTCGGCGGCGAGACGGCGGAAATGCCCGGCATGTACGCCGCCGGCGACTATGACCTCGCCGGCTTCGCTGTCGGCGCGGCAGAGCGCGACGCGCTACTGCCCGCCAATGTCACCGCCGGGGACAGCATCCTCGCGCTGCCCAGCGCCGGCATCCATTCCAACGGCTTCTCTTTGGTCCGCAAAATCATCGCGGATGCCGAACTCGGCTGGGATACCCCCGCGCTCTTCGTGGACCGGCAAACCCTCGCGGAAACGCTGATGGAGCCGACCCGAATCTACGTCCAGCCGCTATTGGCGCTGCACAAGGCCGGACTCCTGAAAGCCGCCGCCCACATCACCGGCGGCGGCCTGCCCGGCAATCTGCCCCGCGCGCTGCCGGCCGGGCTCGGCGCGCAGCTGACCGCTCCGTGGCCGATGCCACCGGTGTTCCCCTGGCTCGCCCGCACCGGCGAGGTGACCACCTCCGAAATGCTGCGCGTGTTCAACTGCGGCATCGGCATGGCGCTGATCGTCGCCGACGCCCCCGCCGCCATCGCCCTGCTGCGCGAACATGGCGAATCCCCGTTCACGATCGGCCATGTGGCGGAAGGCAGCGGCGTCACCATTCACCACCGGGACAAGCTGTTCGCATGAGCAAACGCCGCGTCGCGATTTTCTTCTCCGGCCGCGGCTCGAACATGAAAGCCTTGATCGAGGCCGCGAACAGCCCGGACTATCCAGCCGAAATCGCCCTCGCGCTGTCCAACCGGGCCGACGCGCCAGGCTTTGCCCTCGCCGCCGGCCTTCCAAGCGTCTGCATCCCCAGCAAGGATTTCGGCGGTGACCGCGAAGCCCATGAACGCGCCATTGACGCCGCCTTGCGCGCCCACAACGTCGAAATCGTCTGCCTCGCCGGCTACATGCGGCTGCTCACCCCTTACCTGGTCGAGCGCTGGGCCGGCAAAATGCTGAACATCCACCCCAGCCTGCTGCCGGCCTATCCCGGCCTGCACACCCACGCCCGCGTCCTTGCCGCC
>Ga0209208_10011677_pt1 | contig 11221 bp, 10 predicted proteins | sample S1TSphfallax_3_FD_187694 | JGI IMG/M metagenome (GOLD analysis project Ga0209208, IMG submission 187694) | Host-associated microbial communities from peat moss isolated from Minnesota, USA - S1T2_Fd - Sphagnum fallax MG (SPAdes) (version 2) | ecosystem: Host-associated > Plants > Peat moss >...
TTTGAGCGCCCGCGTTCGTTACGGGGATGTACTTTTATAACGACTGCACCCTTCGCGCGGGTTACACCGCCAAAAAGTTTTTAGTCAAACATTCCTTCAAACAAAGCCGAGGTCAAATACCGCTCGCCCGCATCTGGCAGAACTACCACGATGGTCTTACCGGCAAAGTCATCATGATGCGCCAGCCTCAGTGCCGCCGTCGCCGCCGCGCCGCAAGAGATACCGCAAAGAATGCCTTCCTCGCGCGCCAGCCGCCGCGCTGTGTCAATCGATTCTTCGTTCGTCACCTGCTCTACCCGGTCAATCAAACTCACATCCAGGTTGCCCGGCACAAAGCCCGCGCCAATGCCCTGAATCTTGTGCGGCCCCGGCTTCACTTCCTGCTTGCCCAGCGTCTGCGTAATCACCGGGCTGGCCGTCGGTTCCACCGCCACCGTCACCAGCTTGTGCTTCTTCTCGTTCTTGATGTAGCGCGAAACACCCGTCAGCGTCCCGCCCGTTCCCACGCCCGCCACAAAAACATCCACCACGCCTTCGGTGTCTTCCCAAATCTCCGGCCCGGTAGTGCGGAAATGAATCTCCGGATTCGCCGGATTGTTAAACTGCTGCGGCTGAAAATAATGATCCGGATCGGAGGCCCGAATCTCTTCCGCCTTCGCAATCGCACCCTTCATCCCCTTCGCGCCTTCCGTCAGCACCAGGTTCGCGCCCAGCACCTTCAGCACCTTGCGCCGCTCAATCGACATCGATTCCGGCATCGTCAAAGTGATCGGATACCCCCGCGCCGCCGCCACAAACGCCAGCGCAATCCCGGTGTTGCCGCTGGTCGGCTCCACAATCTCTTTCCCCGGCGTCAAAAGGCCTTTTTCTTCCGCATCCCAGATCATCGCCGCGCCAATGCGGCATTTCACCGAATAAGCCGGATTCCGCCCTTCAATCTTCGCCAGCACCGTCGCCTTCGCGCCGTTCGTGATGCGGTTCAATTTCACCAATGGCGTCCGCCCGATGCTCAATGAATTGTCCTGATAAATCATCGCTTCTCCTCTTTCTATATGTCCCAATTCGGCACGTAATGTGTGTTTCTCGCCTGCCACTCACGCGCCAGTTCGCCAAAACTTGTGTGGTCCAAAACGTCCGACACCGCTTCATCCACCCGCTGCCAGATGCCGCAAAACGGGTCTTCTTTCAGCCCCCGGCCGGAACCTTTCATGCTCTCCACCGCCCGCAATACCTCGCCCACCGTGATGGAATCCGGAACTCTCGCCAGCAGATACCCGCCTTCGGCCCCGCGCCGCGAATCCACAAATCCGTTCTGCTTCAAGCCCGCCAAAATCAGCTCCAAAAACTTCTGCGGAATCTTCTGGCGGCGCGCAATCTCGGCTATCTTCACCGGCGGCATCGGCATCCCGCGCGGCGCTGCCTGATACTGCGCCGACAAGTCAAATACCGCCTTAAGAGCGTACTCACTCTTCACCGATATGTTCATGATTCGTCCACCTATGATTCTAATCCCACGCCATGATCGAATCCAGATCGGGTAACTAGGGTTGCCCGCATCGGCGACTCGGCCGAAAGTTTAGGTATAACAATAAGGGCCATCGGCCACTCTTCCTTGTAGGAAAACCATCATTGTCTAGACAGTTTTTTGGAACCGACGGCATCCGCGGCGTAGCCGGTGCCGCTCCCATGGACGCCCGCACCGCCCACGCTTTAGGCGTTGCCCTAGGCCATTGGGCTAAGGATCATGCCGATGACTCTGCCCCCGAAGTTGTCATTGGCATGGACACCCGCGAAAGCGGCACTTGGCTCGCCGAGCAAGTCGCCGGCGGTCTCGCCCGTTCCGGCGTCTCCGCCCGTTTCGCCGGCGTCATCACCACCCCCGGCGTCGCTTATCTCACCCGCACCGGCCATTTCGTCGCCGGCGTCATGATCTCCGCCTCCCACAATCCCTATGAAGACAACGGCCTGAAAGTCATCAGCCATTCCGGCTACAAACTCGCCGATGACGTGGAACTCCATCTGGAGTCGCTCATGCTCCACTGGCTCGATTCCGGCGCGGAACCCGCCCCGTCGCCCTTATCCGCCGACGCCACCCTCGACAACCTTTACACCGACTATCTGGCCTCCACCGTCACCGGCCTATTCCCCTTCAAACTCGTCGTCGATTGCGCCAACGGCTCAGCCACCGAAGTCGCGCCCCGCCTCTTCAGCCGCCTCGGCGCGAAAGTGGATTGGATCGGCGCTTCCCCCAACGGCCGGAATATCAATCTGAATTGCGGATCGCTGCATCTGGACAACCTGCGCCTGCGCGTCCTTGAAACCGGCGCAGATCTCGGCATCGGCTTCGACGGTGACGCCGACCGCGCCCTTTTCGTCGCTGGCAACGGCCAAATCGTCGATGGCGACGCCGTCCTCTATCTGGCCGGAACTTATCTCAAGCGCGCCGGCCAGCTCCCCGCCGATCTCGTCGTCGCCACCGTCATGTCCAACCTCGGCCTGCAAAAAGCCCTCGAATCCCAGGGCATCCAAATGCTCCGCACGCCCGTCGGCGACAAATACGTCCTCGAAGAAATGCGCAAGCGCGGCGCGGTCCTCGGCGGCGAGCAATCCGGCCACGTCATCTTCCTCAACCAGGCCACCACCGGCGACGGCCTCCTCACCGCCATCCGCGTCCTCGAAATCGTTCGCGACTCCGGCTCCTCTCTCGAAGCCCTGGTCGCGGAAATCAAAAACTTCCCGCAAAAACTCGTCAACATCCGCTTTAAAACCCGCCGCCCTCTCGCCGAACTCGACTCCGTCCAAACCGAAATCGCCGCCGCCGAACGCGAATTCAACGGCAGCGGCCGTGTCGTCGTCCGCTTCTCCGGCACCGAACCCCTGGCCCGCGTCATGATCGAAGCCAAAACCCACGAAGCCGTCGACAAATGGACCACCCGCATCGCTGACGCCATCCGCGCCGAATTGGGCTCCATGTGATGAACATGCCAAAAGCCCCAGCCCTTTTCCTTCTGCTCCTCCTCGCCACCCCGCTTCTCACCGCCCAGGACTGGCTCTCCATCGGCATAAAAGGCGGCGTCCCTCTCACCGGTCCCCTGGAGAATCGCACTTTGAATCAGGTGTACGTCTTTAACTCTGAATTCTTTTCGTTCACCGAATCTCAGATAACCACGATCAGCGGCGGAGCCAGAACCATCCTCATTGGGCCTACCATCGAGGTACGCCTGCCGCTCGGACTTTCCGTGGAAGCCGATGCACTCTACCGGCAAGTCCATCTAAGCTCGCTGAACACCACAAATGACATTTACCTCTTCGGCGAGGAGTCCTTCCCAACCTACGGCCTCTCCAGCCGTTTCAACCTGTGGGAGTTTCCCGTGCTTGCGAAATACCGCCTGCCAGTGCCGCTGATTAAGCCCTACCTGGAGGCAGGACCCTCATTCCGCGCCGTTAGTGCCTCCTTTGCCGACCGCATTTCTCCATACGGAATAACCGCTGGCATCGGCGTCGAGACTCACCTAGGCCCCATTCGAATTTCACCGGAGGTCCGCTTCACGCACTGGGGAGACGATCCGGCAAACAGTAATCCTCACTCGGCGTCGTATCCGAATCAGGTAGAGGTGCTTACCGGCTTTGCCCTGCCATCAACCCGCCCACCCGCGCCGGTGCCGCCATCCGGCCTCTCTAAGTATCTATCGCTGGGAGTGAAAGGCGGATTCCCTTTCACCGATGCATTCCTGACGGATAACTACACGGCGCTCGCCAGACCCAATTCCATCGCGAGCTACCAATCTCACTACGCCTCGCGCGGCTACCTGGTCGGACCATCCATCGAAATCCGCCTTCCCCTCAACCTCTCACTCGAAGCCGACGCACTCTATCGCCCCATGCAACTGGCAGCCTCCTCGGGGCTTGCCGGCCTTTTGCTTGGTCAGCTTCCATCCCTCACCACAACCCACGCCTGGGAGTTCCCTATCACCGGCAAATACCATTTCCATTCCCGCCCCGCCAGTCCCTACCTCGAAACAGGAGCCGCCTTCCGAACCGTCTCCTCGCTCGGCCAATATCTCTCACCCGCCGGGGTAGTCGCCGGGCTAGGCATCGAAGCCCGCGTCCTGCATATCCGGGTCGCCCCAGAAGTCCGTTTCATCCACTGGGGCAAAGACGCCCCCGACACCTCCTTCTCCAGAAGAAACCAAGCCGAATTCCTCCTCGGCCTCTCCTACTGACCCGCCACAGTCCACAAACCACCTAAGCCGCAATATCGTAGGTTTAAGCTCACGCTAAACCTCTGAAAACACGCCCAACCCAACCCTAATCCGTAGCGTCTTCAGCCTTCCAAGACAGACCTCATAACCCGTCCAAAATACGGCTAATGTGTTTCCTTTTCAACAGCTTACGAAAACTCCTGGGCCTTTCGCAACCACTCGAAAAGCCGCATATTGGTAATCGCAACAGCACTTAAAGGAAACACAAAAACAACATGAATAAATTCACCTTCATCTCCTCCGTCACTCTTGCTCTGGCCCTCGTCAGCCAGGCTGGCGCAACCACCATCACCCTCGGCGGCACCACCGTCGCCGGCCAGGGCGTGGAAACCTCCGTCGCGGGCGCTACCACAACCACCTTTAACGGCCTCACCGCGCTGCCCACCGGCTTTGTCGCGCAGGGCACCACGCCCACCGTGCCCATCGCCTCCGGCAGCACCACCAGCGTCTACCTGGCGCCCACCGGTGACACCTCCACCTACCTCACCACCGGCACCGGCTTTATCCTCGACTACGCCATCCCCGCCGGCTCCACCTACTTCGGCTTCTATTGGGGCTCCGTCGACAACTACAACACCTTCCAGATCAACGAAAGCAACGGCACCGACTTGCAAATCACCGGTGCAACACTGGCCTCCACGTTCGGCGTCACCGTCAACGGCAACGACTCTTACTATGTGAACGTCTTCGCCGACCCCGGCACCACCTTCACCTCTGCCGGCTTCGCCTCCTCCATCAACTCTTTTGAACTCGATAACGTCGCCACCGCCACCGCAACCCCCGAACCCGCCTCCCTCGCGATGCTGGCCGGCGGACTCCTGATCGTCGCTGGCACCCTGCGCCGCCGCAAAGCCTAATAACGAGTTATCCCTACTCATCCTTCGGCCGGAGAGGTTGTCACACCTCTCCGGCCGAATTTCGTTGCATAACTGCTCATCCGAGGTCCTGTAACTCGATTACTGGTAATTTTTCTTTGCTCTCGCGAAAAATCTGTAATAAACTGCTTTCGCCTGAAACGAAGCAGACTAAGTCGTCACACAGTCATAGCTTCCGCCAAGAGAGGACCCTGACAAATTCCCATTCATGACGACGTGTCCATTCCCCACGCCGATACCAAACCGCATTCCGACTCCACCACCCCGCACAGCGACATAGCTGCGTCTCACACCGATACCCAAACCCATTCAGATATCGGAAGGCACCACATTGACACCGTCATTCAAGGACCTCCCGGCGGACACGCCGACACTAGTGTCGGAGGCCGCCACGTCGACACCCTGCCTTCCTGACAGCTCTGACTAACTCGCCCGCCGACCATCCAAACATCGCCGCCGCCGCCCGCCTGCTCGCGCGCTGGCCCAGCGTCTACCACCAGTTCACCCGCCTCATCGACACCGTTTATGTCTACACCGACCCCAACCAGGCCCGCCTGGGCGATCAGGCCCTCGGCTCCTCCAGCCACTCTTATGAGGAACATTTCGGCAGCCTCCACGCCACCGTCGACAATGCGCTAGGCTTTGCCCAAGCCCTCGTTCACGAAATGGCCCATCAAAAGCTGCGCGCTCTCGGCGTCTCCTTCGAATCCGCCCGCCGCATCGTCGCCAACAGCCCGTCCGAACAGTTTGAAAGCCCCATTCGCAAAGACCGCAAACGCGCCATGACGGCCGTCCTGCACGCCCAATATTCCTTCATTCACGTCACCGCACTCGACCTGAAAATGCTCGCCGAACCCAGCAGCGAGCGCGAGCGCCAGCACATCCTCATGCTGCTGGCCCGCAACGTGCCGCGCATGAAATCCGGTTACGAAGTCCTGGCACAAAACATCAAAACCGACGAAGCCGGCCGCCTGTTCATCGACGCCTTCCTGAAATGGTCCTGCGCCGTCCTGCAGCAGGGTCAGGCCGAACTCGACGCCGCCGGTTACGGCGATTAGCCAGGTCTTTTCCCCCTCCGCTTCCGCCCTGTGCTAGCCTAAAGGCGTTCTTGAAAACACGCTAAGCCTGCGAACCTGCTAGGCCGCTCAGACCTCTTTTTGCCATGTCGCTGCAAGTCTTTTTGCAAGCCCAACTTTTCGGTTCCGAACAATTCCTCGGGGTGCATTCCACCCAGATTGCTTCCTCAGATTCCCATTCATCTGACGTCCTGGCGAATGATTTGGTCGGTCGCTGCGCTTGGCTCACCCTCCTCTGCGAAATTCTCCCGCGCGCCCTTCTTTCCGAACTCAAGCTCTCCCGCATGCTTCTCGGCTCCAGCAGTGCTGAGCAATTTCTGCTCGTCCTGGCCGAAGAAGACATCCCGCGCGCCAACGAATTTTTGAACCAGGCCGCCGCCGCCATCAGCCAGCTTTCCGCCGACACCCTGCGCCTGGTCTGGGCCAGCACCGAAAATCTGGGTGCTTGGCCGGTCGCCCGCAAGCGTCTCGACGACGCTCTCCAAGCCCGCGTCGCCGCGCCCCTGTCCCACGCAGCAGATATTCCGCAAGCCTTCGCGCCATTCGAAACCTCGTGGGATAGGCCTCCAGGCCTGTCGGCTGACCTCCAGGTCCAGCCCACTGAAGCGTGGGATAGGCCTCCAGGCCTGTCGGCTGACCTCCAGGTCCAGCCCACTGTAAAATCCTACTTCGTCCAATTCGCCGAAGGCCTCGCCGCCGCCAAACAAATCGGCTGGTCAGCAGCGAGCCCCGCCCATCTCACCTGGGACTCCGGCGATTACACCTGGCCCCTGACTGACCAAACCGTGGCTTATACCGGTGACGACGCCATCCTTTTCCCGCGCCGCGCCGCCCTCGACGATAACGGCCATCCCGCCACGCTCGCCGAACTCGCCGCCCGCGCCGAAGGCGCAAACCGCTGGGGCGTCCTCCGTGGCGACGTCGACCACTTCGACGCCCACCTCCGCCGCGCCAACTCCATCGAAGAGCACATCCACCTCTCCGTCCTCTTCAAAGAATTCTTCGCCGGCGAACTAGCCCTGCTCTGCACCCTCCCCGATTTCTGGCGCAAAGTCACCATCCTCTATCGCGGCGGAGACGATTTTGCCGTCGCCGGCGCCTGGGACGCCCTCGTCCTCCTAGCCCGCGAAATCCAGCGCCTCTTCGAAAAATTCATCGAGCAAAACGCCGCCTCCTTCCCCGGTCTCGAAGCCCGCACCATCAGCATGTCCCTCAGCATCGCGCCCGAGCTCGAAACGCCCCTGGCCGCCGTCTTCCTTGACGCCGGTGCCGAACTCCGCACCGCCAAGTCCACTGAGCCGGGTTCTTTCCACCTCTTCGGCCGAACCCTCGAATGGAAGCGCCTCGCCGACGCCGAAGAGCTGAAAGCTGGCCTTATCCGCCTGGTCAAGGACTTCAAATTCTCGCCCGCTTACATTAATGATCTGGCCTCCGTCTACCGCGAAGCCTTTTCCGCCCGCGCCAGCCGCCGTGGCAAACCCGTCCGCGTCGAAAAACCCTGGCGAACCTATGTGCGCCTGACCACAATCATTCCCCAGGCCCGCGGCAAAGAATTAAACAACGTGCGCAACGCCATCATCACCAACCTGGTCGGCAAACGCACCACCGGCCTCAAACTGCGGCCCTCCGCGCGCGTCGGCCTCGAATGGGCCCGGCTCGCCGCCGGGAGCACGTTCTAGAACGCCGCTTCAAACAAAAGGAACTCCAATGGCTGAGACAGAAGAAAAGAAAACCGAAGAACGTCCGCCCGATGCTCGCCCAAAAGGCGCCGATCGTCCGCCCCGCGAACAACGCGGGCCCGGCGGCGGTCGTCCGTCCGGCGACCGTCCCGCAGGCCGCAGTGGCCCACCCAGTGGAGATCGCGGTCCCCGTCCCCAAGGCGGCGACCGTGGCGACCGCCGTTCCGACGGCCCGCCCGAAATCGACATCGACAAGCTCATCGCCGACAGCCTCTACCTCGACAACCAGGCCCACGTCATCGTCAGCCGCATGCGCGACATGGATTCCGGCACCCGCAGCCAGCTCCGCCGTCTTTACAACGCCGTGCGCCGGGCAACGCGTGCCATCGAAACCGAACGCCAGCACGAATTCGTCATGGTGCGCGCCCGCCTCGCCTACACCATCGCCCGCCATTCCCTGCGCAGTCTCGACCCGCTGGAGCGCCTGCTCCTGCAAGTCACGCGCAAAAACGACAGCAAGGGCTACGAGCGCTTTCGCGACCTCTTTGAAGCCATCATTGCGTACAACGAATAGGAAATCAGCATGAGTTCTCATACCGCCCAAACCGAATTGACGTTCCTTGGAAAGCTCATCTTAGAAGGGGAAATCCACTGCCAGACCGGCCTGCACATCGGTGCCGGCAAAGGGTCGCTTGAAATCGGCGGCGCCGACAATCCCGTCGTCAAAGACGCCTTCGGCATCCCCTATATTCCCGGCAGTTCCCTCCGCGGCCGTCTCCGTTCGCTGCTTGAACAAACGCTCGGCCTCGCCGTCCCCAGCGAACTGGTTTATCTCTCCAAGCGCAAAGGCCAGGAAGTCCGCATCCATCAAAGTGACCGCCCCGACGACGAAATCTGCGTCATCTTCGGCCGCAATCCCGGCCGCGTCGAAAAGGTCACCGGCGAAGCCATGGAAGCCCCGCTCGCCACACCCGCCCGCCTCACCGTCTACGACGCGCCGCTGCTGGTCGACAGCATCACGCCCGCCATGCGCGAAAATCTGGACGACGAATTGACCGAAGTCAAAAGCGAAAACGCCGTCGACCGCATCACCTCACAAGCCAACCCGCGCACCCTGGAACGCGTTCCCGCCGGCGCCAAATTCAAGTTCCGCCTGGTGCTCGACGTCCTCTGCCCCGAAGACAAACCCCTGCTCGCCCGCATCGCCGAAGGCCTGCGCCTGCTTGAAGACGATTCGCTCGGCGGCGGCGGCAGCCGTGGCAACGGCCGCGTCTCCTTCGGAGCGCTCACCCTCGCCTGGCGCAGCAAAGATTATTACGCCAAAGGCGCAGCCGAATCCAGCCTCCTGACCGCCTCTGATCTCGCCTCTCTCCAGCAATTGGCCAGCGCAGAAGACTTCGCAGAGAAAATCGCCTAACAATGCAGCAGGCGTTATTAGTCCGCCTCCGGCCTTCCGGCCCCTGGCGTTATGGCCCGTCCGACGGCGCTCTCGACCGCGTCGATACCCTCTATCGCAGCGACCGCCTGTTCTCCGCCATCACCCTCGCCCTGCGCCAGTTGGGCCATCTCGACGCCTGGCTCGACGCCACCGCGCGCGCCGAAAAGCCCGCCGTCGCCTTCACCTCGCTTTTCCCATTCCAGGGCGACACCCTCTTCGTCACCCCTCCCGCCAACCTCTGGCCGCCGCCTTCTTCGCTGGTCAATTCACCCAGCCCGGTCTTTCTGACCAAGGTCCGCTGGCGCGCCGCCCATTTCGTCCCGCTCTCTCTGGTGGACGCACTGCTCACTGGCCAATCCGTCCTCGCCGACCAGTGGATTCCCGACCCCGACAGCGGTTGCCTCTTGCGCCGTGACCGTCCCAGCACCAGCCCATTCCGCACCGTCACCCGCGCCACGTCGCCCGTGGATCGCTTAAGCCTCACATCGAACAGCGCCGAACCCAACGCCTGCGTCGAATTCGAACCGGGCAGCGGCCTCTGGACCGCCATCCGTTTCCTGGACGATGCCGCCCACGAAACCTGGGCCGAACCCCTGAAATCCGCCTTCCGTCTCCTCGCCGACACCGGCTTCGGCGGCGGCCGTTCCAAAGGCTGGGGCCAAGTGCAACCGCCCGAATTCGAAACCGGCTCATGGCCCTCGCTCATCCTGCCCAAGACCGGCCGAGCCGCCAAAAACGACACCCACGAAGAACAAACCGCCCGTTCCTACTGGCTCCTCTCTCTTTACTCGCCTGCCGCCGCCGACACCGTCAACTGGTCCGGAGGCCAGTACGAACTCACCGTCCGCAACGGCCGCGTCGACGGCTCATCCGGAGCACTGAAAAAATCCGTCCGCATGGTCACCGAAGGCTGCATCCTGGACGCAACTACTGAACCCATCGGAACCGCCGTCGACGTCGCCCCCGATGGCTTCGCCCACCCCGTCTATCGCTCCGGCATCGCTCTCTCGCTCCTCATTCCGCCCATGGAAGCCCGCAAAGCCGTCGAAGAAATCGTCCCGCCCGAACTCGAAGCCACCCCCTTCCCGTTCCCCGCACCAGACGTTGAACCCGACCCCCAACCGGCCACCCCAGACCAGACCGAACCCGAGGCCCAACAGCCTGCCGCAGAGCAACTTGAACCCGAGCCCCAGTCACCCGTAGCGGAGCAACCTGAACCCAAGCCTCTGCCGTCCGCAGCAGAGCACTCTGAACCAGAGATCCAGCGGCACGCAGCAGACCAAGCTGAACCAGAAACCCAATCATCTGAAGCGGAGCAACCTGAACCCAAGCCTCTGCCGGTTGCAAACCAAACCGAACCCGCGCCCCAACCAGCCGCAGAAGACCAAGCTGAACCACAGCCCCAGCCACCCGCCGCAAACCAATCTGACCCCGACTCCCAACATCCCATGGCGGAGCCAGGTGGGGCAGGTCTTCAGCCTGCCGAAGAACCCATCATCGAAGTCGTACCCGAAGATATAACCCCCAATCCCGAACCCGAACCTGAAAACCCCTCCAAGGACCCCGGCTATGAAATATAAACTCACAGCCCTAACCCCCCTGCTCGTCGGCGACGGCCGCGAACTCTCCCCCGTCGACTACATGGTCTGGAAAGACCAGGTCAACGTGCTCGACCAGACCCGCATCTTCAAACTCCTCGCCAAAGGTCCGCGCCTGGAAGGCTACCTCAGCCAGCTCCGCAAAGCCACCCGCCTCGATTTCGCAAGCTGGGGCGGCTTCGCCCAAAGCTTCTCCCAGCGCCGCATCGCCTTCGACAATTCCGATTCCACCAGCATCTGGAACGCCGCGCCCGTCGAAGCCCTCTTCATCCCCACCTTCGCCGCCACCTGCC
>Ga0209208_10011678_pt1 | contig 11221 bp, 11 predicted proteins | sample S1TSphfallax_3_FD_187694 | JGI IMG/M metagenome (GOLD analysis project Ga0209208, IMG submission 187694) | Host-associated microbial communities from peat moss isolated from Minnesota, USA - S1T2_Fd - Sphagnum fallax MG (SPAdes) (version 2) | ecosystem: Host-associated > Plants > Peat moss >...
TTCCTAAAGGAACTCTTGGTGCTGGCATTCAAGTGCTGAAAAATGCAAGAAAGTTCAACAAATGAAACATGTGATGAAGAAGACACAAGATTCTTGGCACGGCAGCCCCTTTCAAGTAGAAAATCACACTGAGAAGGAGTTGAGACATAAAGTTCCCTGGTTTTTGGAGGACAAGTAACTCAATGTTCACCAAGCTTCCTCTCCCAAGGACAGACCTTGACATGATGTTTACAACTAAGTGCAATCCAACAACAACAACAACAACAACATCCAATTAAAGCTTGTCTTGGGTGGTCCTTTGCAACTTTCACCCTTTCGCACCGTCTGAGCAGCAAGTCCTTCATTCCAACAACATGCATTGAATCTCTTACAAGTCTTGGGTGTCCTCTGCAACAACTTCACCCTTTTGTACCAGAGCAGCAAGCCCCCTTGAATCATTCCATCTGGGGAAAACTGAAAAGTAAGGTACTCACTTCCGCCTCCCCCACAGATTTAACAAGAGCCATCATCATGTGCATGAAAACAGAAACTGATTTTGAAATGAAATTTTGCTGATTTGCATCTCAAATCAATTAGTACCTGAATCAGAATCTCCTCATAAATTGCATTCAAATTCAGGACTTTCTTTTCTCTTCCATCTTCTTGTGTCTAACGAGAAAAAACCTTGCTCAAGTTATTAAACAGCATTCACAGCTAGGTTTACTGGGTCTTCCAGATTTCGGATCCTCAATTCGAACCTCCTACAAATAAACAAAAACCATTAGAAATAAACACAAACAAAAAAAAAACTAAAAACTAAATTAAAAACATGTTTATTCTCACATGAATTGAAACCAAGGACTAACAATCCACTTCTATGGCCAAGAAAATTTTCATTAATAAAAACCATATCACATTATTATCTTCAACATCAATGTCCTACACAACCAAAAAAAAAAATTCAAAATTGAACACCCAAAATATATATATGTGTGTGTGTGTGTGTGTGTGTGTGTGTGAGAACCAACACTCAAAAAATAAAGTAAAATAAATACCTTTATTTTTCCAAATGCCTCCTCTTGGTTGGAAGCTTTGTCATAATGAAAGAGACAATTGTCCTTAAATCTATGACTAATAATACGTTGGAAAACTTTGTCTTGCAGGTGTGAATATTAATTTGATTGTGCCTACAAACAAAAGAGTGCAAAACAAAGAATTGAAAAACAAAGGAAAACACTTGAATTGCAAAAATTCAAGCAAAAAGAATGAATGGAAAAAAAAAAAAAACCAAGAACTCAAATCCAAAACAAAAACCAAGGAACAAAATTTAAAACGGGGAAAAACTAGTTTCTCGTATGAGATTGGGTCTCAATGACTCATCACCTCCATCATGTATTATTGTGAAACGGAGCTTCCTCCATTCATGCAATCCTCATCCTTTTTCCAATCTTGTTGGATAGGGTTTTTTCTTTTTAAAAAGGAAAGCTAGATGTTAAGGTATCAACAATTAATTGAGGCTAGTTATATCCAACAAAAGAAGTAATTAATTAGGCTTCATCACCTTTTTTTCACTTAGGTCCAAGGTATAAGAAAAGGAAGTGAAGACCTAATGTTACAGAAAAGAAAAGGATGGTTGGGAAGTTCTTAGGGGTACTATGTGGACACATTGATCTCTATCAAAGTCATGGCACGGAAAATTGTTTTCTATTTTGTCTATTATTCGCAAAAAGGTTTTATGAAGGAAATCTTGATATGATGATAAGCTTGTTTTTAAGTTTGTGTGAAAGTTTAATAATTAGTATAATTTTTATTGTTTTCCTCTTGAATGGAGGAGAATGGTGCAAGCTATGGAACAAAGGAGGCAACACAACTACAAAGGGGATGCAAGATTTGAAACTAAACACACTAACCAATTTTGTGTGGATTGTTTGTTGTAGAGGTTGCATTCAAAATGGTTGAAACACTTTTGAATTGTGATGAAGGGATGAATGTCCAAGATAAGTAGGTTTTGGTTTGTCTTTCTAAGAGGTTGTTATTGTTCTTTTCACTATGTAGTTGACCTCTTAGAAAAAAGTTGGGTATCTTTACAAACATAGGTTAATGATCAAGGGAATGATGAAGGATATAGGGATTTTGTGAGTGACTCATTGGCAAAGGAGCATGTGTGAGTGAGGATTACAATGGGGGAGTTAAGTGTTTTGGATGAAGGAAGTGAATACCTAGTAGTCTACAACCTCCAAATGTGTGCTTGAATTACTTAGTTAGGTTCTGTAAATTATTCCAATGTGAGTCTTGTGGCAACATTTGTCAAACTTCTTAATTATGTTTTATAAAGTGAGTGGGGACATCAATATTCTAAGATTGATCTTTATGTATTTTCTTAAAATGTAGTTTGTTGTTTGTAAGGGATTTAGTGGCAAATTATAATGTGGGATTTGTTTGAGTAACATTGGGGTATTCTGCTACAAATGTTATTGTTATGGGTGTGTTGATGTTGAGAGAATCTCCTAATGTGCCAATTTGGTCAATTATTGTTCAAGTGAGTGAAATCAAAGTGGTTTGACCCATGTAGACCTATATCTAGTAGATTTGATAACCATGAAAAATCCAACCTTCATAATTATGTACCATTGGAAATTTGATGGATAATTTTTTAAGGTTGTGAACTTTGCATATATAGTTGATGTTGGGTTGTTGGTGTATAGTTAATGTGTTCTTTGGGAACTTAATAAGCCCATCTTTTTGGTATTAAACCAAATTTTTTTGGGTATTCATAAAAGCGAGTAAAATTATGAATAATGTTGAATACTTATGGTGTTGGGGAGAAGGTATAATATTTGCAGCACCATGAACTAAAAAATAAAAGATCAATTGCGAAATGTTCAACATAGTTCGACAAAATTTTATCCATTAATGAGGTTGACTCTCCATTCCTAGGTATGACCTTTTACATAGGGAAAGAACAATTATTTTGAGGCTACAAGGGTTTGGTGTGGTGAGTATCATTGGACTCAATCTAAACTTAATATGCTACAAGTTATTAAAAACAAAACACAACATGACAACATGAAGAATTTGGAAAAGGGGATGTGAAATGCAACCATCAATGTTGAGGAATCATGTTCTGCTGAAGATGTAAGATGGAACAACTTTGACAACAGTAGGGAAACATTTGATGATGAAGAATATCAATGGAAATTCTTTGAGATGACTCGGACAACAAAGGTGAATCAGCAAGGGGTGAGGACCTTGTTAGAAGAAATCGAAGATGATGGAATGGAAGACATGGTTAAACAAGAAGGACCAACTCAAATCATAAACCTACTTATTAAAGACCAAACTAACAATATTATGTTTGGATAATTGTTTGATTTTGATGATTTGGGGGATTGGATGCGATGTGTTGGAAAAGAGGACGAAAGAAGGAACGACATATTCTTGAATAAACAACAAGATGATTATCCAAAAGTCTTTCAATTGGATACAAATAAGGTTGAGAAATTGGCAAAACCTCAACCAACAATTAATCATCATAATAACAATGATAGTTGTTAAGAAAAAATTAAATCAAAGATCAGTGTTGATCCCACCTTTGACCAAGAAAAAGGTAAGCAATTATGGAATCTCTTGGATCAGTTTCAAGATGTATTTGCATGGAATAAAAAAAAGTTTGTTGTTGCGATGTAGCCGAACACATTGTTGATACACAAGGTTTTCCACCTTGTTGCACTACACCAAGCAGTTGTTTTTCTAGGAAGAAGTAAAAGTAAAATGTTAAATAGATGTTATGGTTTCATTAAGGAAAATGAAACCAAGTACATCAGAATATGCATGCAAAATAACAATCTTGATGAAGAAGGATGGCAATAGACGGTTTTGTGGGGATTACCATCCGTTGAAACTACAGACCAAAAAAGATGCATTGCCAATGTCGTTGGTTGAAGACATTTTACACAGCTAGGGAAATCTCAGTGGTTTTTAACACTTGACCTACAATCTAACTTCTGGCAAATAAAAATGTCATTAGAAAATGTGAAGAAGATAGCTTTAATCACCAAATTTGGGTTGTTTAACTAGAATGTTATGCTCTTCAACATGAAGAATGCCACTAGCACCTTTTCAAGAACCATGACAGAAGTGTTTGAGGGATACATCAACAAATTTTTTAAAGTTTTTGTCGATGACCTTAATGTTCATAGCACAATGTGGGAAACTCATTTAAAGCATCTAAAATTTGTGTTTCTAAAGTTAGGGGAAATAAACCTAAAATTAAACCCTAGCAAATGTGAATTTGTTAAAATTAACATCAAATTCCTAGGTCATATAATGAGCATAAATGGCACACAACCTAATTTGACGAAGATCAAGGCAATGACTAAATATCACGTGCCTATTTTTGTCATTAATGTCAGGGCATTTCTAGGTCTCACAACATATTATTGAAACTATGTTAAAGGATACTCCTACATTGCCATCCCACTTTTTGAACTTACAAAGAATAATACTATGTTCATGTGGACTCCACAATGTCAAAATGCATTCAATGTTTTAAAACATGCATTGGTGAAAACACCAATTTCGGTTAGACCAAACTTCACTAAAACTTTTATTCTAGATGTTGATTGGTCAACTAAAGGAGTGGATGTTGTTCTATCACAAAAGGAAGGAAGGTTTGAATGAGTGGTGGCATATGCTAATAAAGCTCTATCACCAGTATAGAAGAAATTCCACCCCATGGAACGTGAATGTTACGCATTGATCTGGGGGATTATGCATTACAGATAATATCTACACAGAAATCACTTCACTTTGAAGATGGACCACAAACCTTTGGAGTGGTTGGCCATTGTTTCTATCGCATATGGAAAGAAGGGCAAATGGATAAACATGTTGCATGATTTCAGTTTCAAGATTGTTCATTTTCTAGGTTCCAAACATACTAATGCAAATGTTTTAAACAGAAACCCAATGGATGGTGTGGATGCTAATGATTTCCAAAAGGAAATTTAGGACTGTGGATGGATGCAACCCCTATGTGATGTGGGTGAAATGCACTAAAAGTTCCAAGATAGAAGAAATTTTGTAACAATTGGGTAGTAGAAATCTTATCAACCAATTGTTCATGGTTGAACATGTTCAAAGGGCAACAACCACTTAAAATATTGATATAGTTCATACATAGTCTATGGAAATCCAAACTAAAAGTATAGGAGGAAGGGTAAAGAATTATACTTTCAAGAGAAGGAGAAAGGAGTTGTGGGACACTCATGCATTTGCAGCTTATAGACGAAACATAGGTTATGGTGGATAAATAAAAATTTAATGGAACCAAATCTGATTTGGAAATAAGTTGTGAATGGAGTAATGCCAAGAATATGGATGTGTGGCAAGATGAACAGACTATGATAGTCTTGAATGGTGGATAAATCCATGTTGAATGGGTTGCAAAGGAGGTTATTAAAATCAAGAAAAGGATTTTGCATTACAATTAAGACCATGAAAAATTAATGTTCAATGACCTAATTCTTCTTAAGCAAAAAGATCGCAAATAGATCATCCTTGATCTGCATTTTGAAATTGGACACTTCGAGGAAGGATGCACACTTGTTGAAATAAACAAACGTTATTTTTGGCATTACATGACTAATGATGTACAAAAGGTTGTTTGTGCTTGTACACAATGTTGACAAATTGGTAAAAAAAACTAGCAATATTAAGACAAATCTAGAGGAACTCAAAAGTATACCTATTTGGGATCAATTTCACTAAATAATATTAAACACAATTGGATCATTACTAGAAAGACACAATGGCAACAAGTATATTCTAGTTGCTATATATCACCATTTTAATGGGTAGAGGCTCAAGCTATTATGGAGCTATTATGATGTTAGGACTACTGCCAAGTTTTCGGAGGATGAAATCATTTGCAGGTTTGGAATACCCAGATATATCTTGACTGATAATGGAGGTGAATGGGAAGTTGAATTTAATCAGCTCTATAAGAATTACATGGCATTACACACCAATATATGGCATTTCAATGGCCTACATGTAATGGCATGGCAGATTGATTAATGAAATTTTTTAAGCATGGACTAATAATGTTATTTGCCATAGTTGAACATGCACAAGAATGGGATGAACATCTCCCACGTATCCTATTTGGTTACATATGTGGTGTGCAAACTAATACATGTTTCTCACGGCACATGATTTTTATTAACCAAACTTCAAGACTAAGGGCTAATAACTTTTTAAACCTATTAGTTAAGGTGTATGATGAAGATGATGATCCAACAATGTTTGTTGAATATATGATTGAGAAATGTAATTGACTACAAGCATACATGGTCAAATGGTTGAAAATGTGAGTCAGGATCAAGTAAATAGAAAAGAACATATGCATCAAGAAAAGGCAAACATATGTTTTCTAGTTTTGCTGAAGGTGCAACCTATGTCAAAATGAAGAAGCTTCGAAAGAAAAAATCATCAACTCCTAGTTGGGAAAGGCCATTCTTATTAATGAAATATTTGGACAATAACGGGTTTCAGGAACAAGATGAAGTTGGTAGGACATGTGTTATTAAAGGTATTGATGAAAAATTGTGGGATAGGTTTAAAAGGGATCAACAAAATTTTCATATTCCACCTTGAAATGGTGATGACTAAAGGACTTAGTCAATTTTTTTGGGAATGCTTACAGATGTTCCAAAAAATGATGGATGGGAAGTTTTTAGGGGGGTAGATGCAAGATACAATGGTTCAATATCAATAGAAATTACAATCCCTATATATAAATCCATACAAGATTCTTTAAAATGATTCAAATGGACATGGTTGTTACTTTAAAAAATATTTTTATTTTAATATTTGAATAATACATGTTTAATCACCTATAACCCTTCCCAAATCTATATGAAAACTTGTATTTAATGTAGTTGATTTATCATTTTTTAATTTGGAAGTCCTAAAAGGAAAACCCACAAAATCCATAAGAATAATGCCAAATTTAAAATTTTCAAAAAATATGCTTTTTGGGATAAAGAAATTAAAAAACAAACAAAAATTATAACTCATGGACTTATGAAAATATGGTCAAATTTTAACCATTCAAAAGTCCCTAACTATTAAACAATTAAGGTTTTCAAAGAAAAGATTCCTCATATGAGTTTATGATCTTGCATTACATTATATATTGAATCCCAATAACAAATTTGGAATGTGAATTAGTATATTTTTTCCATTTTGTGATGTTTTAGTTAGACGACTAGTCCATATTTTTTGATTTCAAAAGTCCACTATTACTAGCAAATTATTTTTTTATCAATAAATAACCATATAGTTCTTTTCTTAATGAAATTATTAATTTAGATCCAAGTCCCAATTAGTAGATCTAAGGATATATTAATCACCGTATGCATTTGGATAAAGGGTACCTAGGGAAAAAACATTATTTTGTCACAAAAGTGAGCCACATTAGCTTGCATCTACCGAAGGTTACTATGTGGACAAACTAATCTCTATCAAAGTCATGTCGTCAAAAATTGTCTTCTGTTTAGTTGTTTTGTTATCCATAGAAAGGTTTCATGAAGGAAACCTTGATGTGATGATAAGCTTATTTTTAAGTTTATGTGAAAGTTTAGGGATTAATATAACGTTTGTTGTTTTATTCTTGCATGGAGGAAAATGGTGCGAGTTGTGGAGTAGGGGAAGCAACGCAACTATGAAAGGGCCCTGAGATTTGAAGCTAATTAACACAGTGACTAATTTTGTGTGGATTGTGTGTTGTAAAGTTTGCATTCAAAATGGTTGAAACACTTTTGAATTGTGATGAAAGAATGAATGCTCAAAATAAGTATGTTTTGGTTTGTCTTTCTGAGAGGTTGCTATTGTTCTTTCCATTGCGTAATTGACCTCTTAGAAAGAAGTTGGGTATTTTTACAAACATAGTTCAATGATCAAGGAAATGATGAAGGATATAGGGATTTCGTGAGCAACCCATTGGCAAAGGAACATGTGTGAATGAACATTATGATGGTGGAATTAAATGTTTTAGATGAAAGAAGAGAGTACCCATCAGTCTAGGACCTCCAAATGTGTGCTTGAAATATTCAGTTGGGTTTTGTAAAATTATTCCAGTGTGGGTCTTGAGACAACATTTGTCAAATTTTCTTAATTTATGTTTTATAAAATGAGTGGGGACATCAATATTCTAAGATCGATCTTCATGTATTTTCTTAAAGTGTAGTTTGTTGTCTGTAAGGGATTTAATGGCAATTTCTAGTGTGGGATGTGTTTGAATAACATTGGGGTATTCTACTACAAATGTTGTTGTTATGGGTGTGTTGGTGTTGAAGGAAGTTCCTAATGTGCCAATTTGGTTAGTTGATACTCAAGATAGTGAAATTGGAATAATTTGATCCATGTAGACCTATATCTAGTAGATTTGATAACCCTGGAACATCCAGCCTTCATAATTATGTATCATTGGAAATTTGATGGATAAATTCTTGAGGTTGTGAACTTTGCATATATAGCTAATGTTGGGTTGTTGGTGTATAATCAATGTGTTCTTTGGGAACTTAGTAAGCCCATCTCTTTTGGTTACACCAATTTATCATTAGGCCAAGCAATAGGCCCCCAATGGGTAAGTTCTTTGAAAGTGAAAATGACAACTTTGACAGTTAATAGTGAATCTATGCATATTAGTAAAACATTATGTAACATCAATACACCAACTCTTATAAACTCCTTGGTGAAACCTTAAAACCACCCTAGTAGGCAAAAAAACATAGGAGATTTTTTCAAAATCAACCTTTCACAATTCAAAGCAATCGCTGATAAAAAAAATTCTTATACAAAAATAACAAAACCTCATATTAAGTCCAAATAGATATGTGAACTGACAAATATCTTGAAACAACTTCATATGTTTTTATTTAATAGAAAAAACATTTGATTTCTCAATAGATTTTTCAAGACCAACATTAAATGCTTACATTGCACCTTCATCAATGACAAACTTAACCTAATGATATTTTGCATCAATAAAAACATTAAATGTAATTGCAAAAGCAATACCTAAAACAACAACATGTTGATTTTGCCACTACCAAATCAACTTGCCAATACTCTTTATCAATGACTTGACATTACATTACAACTAATAAATAAATAAAACCTAATGAACAACATAAAACAAACAAACCACATCATCATAAAATAGGAACAAAATTATTATTAAAAAAATCTGAAACATGCACAAAATTTAAAAAACAAATAAATTAAAAAGTTAAATCATCGCACTTATCTAGCAGGTGGATAGAAACTTTAGTTTTTTGTTGCAACTTGAAGAACAAACATTGACAACATGTCCACAAGCCCTATAAGAAATCTTCATATTCAAATAAATTGACAACAAATCTTCTTTATGTCCTAGCCTTGAAACTTGCACCATTCATTAAAAGTGTTCTTAGCCTAAACTACCAACATGTTTATTTGCTTTGCACCCACTTCTATTAACATTGTCCAACTTTGTTCATCAATATTAAGAAATTGAGACTTGCAAAATACCTCACCAAAAGCTAATTCATCATCAATGCAAGGAACCATCTCAACTTTCCCCCCATTGTCATGCCTTACAACTTTTGCTCATGTTTCAATTCAAAATGACACATTTTCCAAGGTAAAATATCGGGTTAAACCACCTTGCCTTTTTTTTTAACTTGGAAAATAATGTTGTGAAAAGTAGTTATATTAATTTTAAATTACCTTCAAATGTTATCCATGTTATGTTTTTTAATAGTAGTGGAGCTTTTGGATGTGTTTTTTTACCTCAAATTCAATTTTGGAATATTCCAAATTGAAGATAGGGTACACACATGCTTTTGAACACACTTGAATGCATTTTATTTTTATTTTTATAATTATAATATTTCTAGGTATGAATGTTTAAGTAAAGCTTTAAGCTTGGATGGTTTCAAAAATTCAAGGTTTCAACCAGTGTTGGTTGGGTCCAAATTTTCTATCAAATTCAAGTCTAGGTTCAGGTCTAGGTCTAAAAATTGAACCCAATGGGTTTCGATGGAGCAAGACCCACCATGGAACTAGACCTTCTAAGCTATAGGTCCATGTCATAGGGGTTAAAGTCCTAGTTTAAATAGGAATCATGGTTTTAACCTTACATTACATATTTATAGTCAATGAGAAATGTGGTAGTTGTAGTGAAATATAGTTGGAATTTAAGGTTCAGGTTTTAGGTCTAGGTCTACGTACCCTAAACAAGCTTTCATTTTTTTAAATGCACTATGAAAAATTGTGTCAATCGAAACCACATTACCTTGCAACTAAAACTCAAAAAACAACTCATTTTATAACTATTGTGCAATTATCTCTTGGGTATTACAACTAGTGTGCAATTATCCCCCTAGAAATATGATATATTAATAAATAAATTGCCACATTAGAAAATTAATTAGTTGTATTATAGTTGCAAGTGAGTTGAAAATGAATCTTCTATACAATAATTTATACACATCATACATATATATGTAGTTAACCATGTTTGAGATTTTTAGGAATTGCATTGTAGTTGCATGTGACAACTATTTTAAAACTATTGTAAATGTGTCACTAAAACAACAACTATGTTGCAACTATGTACAATCTATATACATGCAATCATGCCACGTGTCCACATTTCCACCACCCATTATAAAATACATTTGTAACTAGTTTTCAATTATGATTCTCATTGATACAATTAATATAGCCACTACTACACCACTACTAAAGTACTATTATTCAACTATGTTATGATTATAATACAACTATTTATAACCTAATAAAGATACATATTCATTAGTTATTTATATTTTCATTATATGCGTTTCATTTTGAATGATTTAAAGTGTCATGGGAATGCTACCTCAAGCTTTAGAAATCATTGTTGAAGTGTGAAATAAAAGGAGTAATGAAAAAATAACAAGAAGAGAAATAAACTTTCCAACTTACAGTACACATTATTTTCCCTTTTTTTTTTTCCCTCTAAACCCTAAATCCCTCCTTTATAACCTCATAACTTTTTAAATTTCTTCTTCATTTAAAAAATATTTTAAATGTTATAAGAGCACCAATTAATATCTACAAATCATCTTTGAACTCTAATAACAACAAAACAACATACAAGTGTTATTTTAGGTGTTCGGGAATTGGCCTTTATAACATTCGGTGGTTTTAA
>Ga0209208_10011679_pt1 | contig 11221 bp, 10 predicted proteins | sample S1TSphfallax_3_FD_187694 | JGI IMG/M metagenome (GOLD analysis project Ga0209208, IMG submission 187694) | Host-associated microbial communities from peat moss isolated from Minnesota, USA - S1T2_Fd - Sphagnum fallax MG (SPAdes) (version 2) | ecosystem: Host-associated > Plants > Peat moss >...
TGGTCATCTCCAGACACATCTTGAATGGGCAGAAGGGCAGCCAGGGAAAAAAAGAAGAAGAAGTAGACATTATTACTTTTGTTTGTTAAGTCTCACAAGGACTCTTTTGCTTATTTGATTAAGTAAGTACCTTAATCTTGACTTCCTTATTGAAGTGGGTAGTTATTGGGCCTTGCATGAAGGCAAGCAAGGACTATGCATTCATTTGGGTCTACAACAAACACATTAATGCTTACAAATAGCTTGAGCCTTATGGTGGTGAGATATATAGATGATCTCCAATCAAAACCCAACAAAACAAAACAAAACAAAACAAAAGTACTTAGTCATTTATAACTAGTTTTAAAAGGGCTAAGATCTTTGAATCTAGACAAAGTGTGGGTAAGAGAATGCAAATACTTTCATTTATTTCAAAGATATATTCTTACTATATTTTTTTAGGTTTCTCAATCTATTTTCTTCTTGTGCAAATATTGGGTAAGCTGAAAATTTTAGTATTTCTATTGAAGTAATATAAGTTGTTCCATACAAACATATGTATGTGGTGGGTACACACTACACACACACACATATATATAGATAGATAGAGAGGTATAGTAAATAAAGTAATCTGAAAATTATTATTATTATTTAAATTTTAAAAAATTAAAAAATTATATTTCATTTTAATTTAATTTTTTTAAAAATAACTAAATAATTAAAAAACCTTGATATTCAGGACCAGTCTGGTATGGTCAAAAGTTGGGTACCAGTACAACACTGGTTTATACCTAGATGAAGCCCACTTTGGGGAATTAAACTCAAATTTATTTATTTTTATCCCCAAGTATTTGAAATAAAACAGCATGAAAAATAATTTTAAGGCCCACTTCTGAAATGGAGAAAAAAATTAAATAAATAATATATCTATAAAGCCCACAAGTTGGTTTGTATAAAAGTCCCACTTTGGGGTTGAAGTAGAGTACCCGGTTCATAACCTGCCCGAAAGGGTAGGAACTACGTCGCCCTTGCAAGCGATCCAGATACCCGGGAGGCCAGCAAGCCGGGCATGAGGGGGGCTTCTTGGCGTCTCTGGCGTGCGTTTGTTGTTTCCGGTGCGCTTGTTGTCTCGCGGGAGTGTTTGTTGTCGTCGTTTCCCTTGCTTTGCTCGTGCTGCTGCAGCAGCAGGAAATGGGACTTGTCTGTGTAGCTCAGACCTCAGTAGTGTACTACTGTAAGTGGTGATGGTAGCGGTGGCGGTGGTAGGATTTTTTATGCATGCGGGAGTTGCAAGAAGAAAGAAAGCGGCTGGCTGGCTGGCTGGCGGCTGGTTGGCTCATGGTTCGGTCCCGAGCATCGCCATAGTTCATGCACGCGTAATTACAAACACCAGTGTATTTTTTTTCGTGAAGCTAGATCAACGAGACTGGGAGGAGGGATTTACAGTAGGAGGCTGACTAGAGATTTTCAGTACTTCCTGTAGATATAGATATAGATATATTGATCATGGCGAGTGTCTTTCAAGTGTTTGACTTGAATCATGAAGTAGCTCAGGGGAACAAAGTTGTGCACGAGAAGAAGAGGAGATTCAGCCATGCAGGTTCAGGTATGATTTTATAATGCAAGCTTAACGTCGTTTTTGATCCTAAGTCCATGAGACCCCAGATGCAAAACTGTCAATGCCTGCAGCCAGCGCTCTACAGAATCTATTACCAGCTTATAACATAGTATAGTAATTCCAGCAGCTTGACACCAGCTCTGTGCACAGCAAGTTGTAATAGCAAGTTCTTCACTGTTTCTCCACAAATCTCGACGTTAGAATCCGACATATATAATACATTTTTTTTTCAACAGCAGCAGTATTACATGAAAATCATTGCTCCAAAATTTGGCAATGTCACACTGAGCTTATTACAGACTCCAGCCATGTTGTCTCGATACAGATATCGATTGCTTTCATGCAGACAATTTCTAAGACTTTTGGACCGTCAGAGAAGAAATTGGCTCCTGCATAGCCTCCACTTTGGCTGCATGAATGAAGAGTTTGCTGCAACAGCAGCTTTCAAGAACGTACCTAGACTGCACATGAGAGTTCACAAACACATTTTCTTACTGTTTAAATCCAAGATGTTATTGCACAAGAAGCTAGACTTCTTTGGTCATCTCCAAGGTCGTTGCACTGGGGTACCAAAGCTCTTGGGGTACTAGTAGCTAGGGTTACAAGCTCATACCCCAGAATTCCAATGCTGACAACCATGATGGCATCCATCATATTCTGTTACAGGTTTGGAGGCTCCCCGAAACAGCCTTGACATTCCTCTTCAAGCTACTGAAACATGGGGTCCAAGAAGCTTTACAGTTCCTGAAGATGTGCCAGTAAGTCATCTTGCTGACATAGCAACTGCATCAGGAGGCTAGACAGTGCTGGCAAAGGATGCCTGGATTTCTTTGTCTGTTGTTGCCATAGATCAGTGAAATCATGAGGAGGAGGATCATCATATGCTTGTTGTTGTTTAAGCTTTTGTCATTTGCTCAAATGTGTGTGTGTGTGTAAGCAGTTTGGATATGAGCTTCACAAGTCACACCTCTCTGCAATTGCAACAAGGTCCAATGCTAAGGAAGGAGCTTTGATGCGATCATCCACGGCAGCAGTGCCACATGCTGCCTTCTCAGGAGAATCAGAATCCAAGCGACGTGCACCTAGTGTGGTAGCCCAGTTGATGGGACTCAATGACCTGCCTGATGACTTCCTTCCTCTTGCACCCAGGAAATCATGCCATGAGCTGCGCTCGTACATCGAAGCAAGACATCTTCCTTATAAGGAGAATCGGCCATTCCTCTTCAGACAACAGTCACAGGGCTCCTTAGCTCCTGCATCCATGTGGCCCCCTCCTCTGCCCAAAACTATGTGCCACATCCATGCCCTTTCCCAGGACAATGAAGGTGAGGAACGTGAATCCCCTGTCAAACTTCTCCCATTCCGAGAACATCCCCAAGAGAAACAGCTCCAAGAATTCAAGAAACACTTTGGTGCCCAGTTTTGCATTCAGTCACAAAACCATCATGTGCACCCTCAGCCTGTGGAGTTCAAGTACATGAACCACCACCAGCTTGAAGAGAAAAAAGCTCAGAAGATGCGTGCCACTCTTGACCAAGCAAGGCTTTCCATTGCCCATGGCAACAGTAGCAACCCAAACTGCCAGTTGAGTTCTGGGAAGTTCCAGGAATCCAAGGAGTTTCAGGAAGCCATGGAGTACCTGCAATGCAACAAAGATTTTTTCTTTGAGTTTCTTCAGCAGCAAAAGCCAAACACAGTTTTCAGTCATCAACCTCTCGAGCCAGGTTCCTGGGAACTTACTGAACACTTGGCCCAGTTGAAGCCCTTGAAGAAAGCTAGAGGCCAGCAGGAGCAGAGCCCTTCTTCAGTGGGTACTGAAAGGAAGAAGGAAGCATTCAGTCCTCGAGCTTTTGCTCGCCAATTTTTGGAATCTCTTAGACGGCATAACTCAAAGCTTAGGCAGGCAAAGACAGCACCTGGCAATGAGCCAAAATTTTCTGTGGCTTCTCATCATGAACTGAGTCGATGTAGCAGTGGAAGCACCAGGAGCAGGATTGTGGAAGCAGACCTGTCTGACTCCCATGTGACAGCTCCAAAGGCTCTCTTGTCTCTGAAAATGTCCTCCAACCCCACTAGGAGGTCGGGTGATGGCAGCCATTGTGTTAAGGAGAGTGCCCAACTCCTTATTGAAGACGTAAAGGAGAGGACAAAACAATGGAACAGAGATCAAGCAAGGGATGAGATGAGGCATGCTAAACAAGTTCAAGGTTCATCAAAAAAGGTTAACCAAGAGATTGCCAGACTGGCACAAGAAGCTGCTGCCTCTTTTGCCTCACTTGGCTCCTCCTCCTCGAGATGTGAAGTCTCTTTGACCAGGAGCACCACAACAGGGAAACGTGTAACAATTGACAGGGAGATCCATATGCAGGCCACCAGCTCAGATTTTTCTGCTTGCAACAATGGAGAATGGACTCTGACACCCACTCTTAAGGAGCAGCAGGTTAGCAGTTCCTGCACCACCAGCCTTCTGAATTCTCCACATCTCATTCAGAGACATGATTCAACTGTGACCAGAAAATTGACCAAAACCCACATGATTGAGAAAGCCAAAGCCATATTCCCAGATCCTGTAGATGTGGCAAGCCTTATGCCCAAAGTGGTCTCAGTAGATCCAAAGTCTGGTGAGGTGGTGGAAGCTAAATGCATACAAGAATCTCCCAAACCTGGAAGTCTCAGTAGCAATCAAACCATAGATAACTTCAAATCAATTGTTTCTAGTGAGAACTTTGTGGCTGGAAAAAATGCTCTATCAAAGTCTTGCAGAGTTGATGTGGCCAACTCCACCAATTTGAATTACCCAAACACTGCAATGGAAATGGAGAAGGGTAATGATTGCCCTGGCTGGAAAGGATGCAGCAGAGATCAAGCAAAAGAGAGTTCTCCAAGAGATGCAATGCCTACAAAGGGCTGTTCAGTCTCTAATGCATTAGTGTCTTCTGCACACAAGCAAGAAACCCAATCTGGTGATGGATCAAGTAAGAAACCTATGAGTTCTTTAGGACCACAGCAAAAACGCAATCAGAAAATCAGTGGGAAAACTTTACTGCAGTCACCAAAGGCGGCATGTGCCAAGAACACACGGGGACAGACAGTCGAGGGGAGAAGAGGACTTCTCTTGCTTGCTAAAACCAAAACCTGCAACATTGTTGATGAGTCCAGCTCTGTAAAGAAGCATCGCATCTCTTGTCATGATCCCTCTCCTGTTACACCCGACATTGTTCAACTTGCAGAAGCCTGTGTCCTGCACAACTCTGTTTTATTTGATGCAGACCATGTTGATGATGGAGGATCATCTCAAGATAAGTTCTGCAGCTCATCAATGGAAGCCAACAATGCCAAAGCTTCAGCTACAAGAGCTCCCTTTCAAAGGCCCCCTTTCTGGGACAAAAGTAATGGTGCAGGTGCAGCAGGGGCGTGTATTTGTGGGCAAAATTTCCTGGACGATTTGTCCCAGACAACGGCGCCACAAGCTCTGGCAGAGTGCGGTCATGCTGCTATTCCAAGTACACAAAATCAGGTGACCATGCTTCAGGTTGACATTATTTGTCGATGCTGTGGATAATTGCTTAAGTTAGAAAGTACTGAAGAAGTTCTGTGACATAGAACATGCCATTGTAGACTTTCAGGGGTGTACAACAATGTTGGAACTAAAACTGGATTTGATCTTCTTGCAGGTTGAGCCCCAGAAGCAATCAAGAACTCAGGAAAGGCCATGGTTGATGTCAATGGATGTTGAAGGAGCTGACTTCACATTTGACAAAAACGAACAACCAAGCCCTATCTCTGTTCTGGAATCACCATTCAAGGAAGAGAGTCTTGGTGCTCTTGAGTCAAAGGAAATCACCCATGACCTCCAAGGTCAATAACTGGCCATTAAATCAACTTATGTTTTACTTGCATGGTTTCTGTGCAAAAGTTGAGATGAAAACCTGTGCATCTATTAAGTATCATTGTTGTTTTGTCCTTTGCCAAACTGATAATTTGCAAATTCTAATGGGTCTATGCAGGGTTGCGGAATCAGCTGCATTTTTTGAAGGTGGATGGAAGTAATAGGCCTAGAGCTGCCCTAGTGAAGAATGCCCTTCCACTGAGGGACCTCGAGTTTGCAGAAACTTTTTCAGCCACGGCAATACCACCAAGGGTCAGTGGTTCAACCTCTTCAGATGCTTCCCCAAGAGAAAGCTTGAACAACAGATCTCAAGAGACCACCACCAAGTCCCACATGATTGATAACTTTCTGACAACATCCCCAGAAGTATGTCAGAGGCCAAGCTTTAGAAAAACAGTCTGCAACATGGGCTGGAAAGATGACCTGACCTACATGTATAACATGTTACATTCCTCCGGTGTCACAGACAACACTGCATCAATTGTGAGCAGGTGGCATTCTCTGGCATGCCCACTGAGAAAGAGTATATTTGAGAGGCTTGAAGCTTGTTACCCCAGCAGCAAGAGGGAATCCTCCAACAGATGGGTGTTATTCAATGCAATCAATGAAATTCTGTTCAGAAAATTGGATGCTGACCACAATCTGCATCCTTTTCTGGCCTCAAAATCAAGTTCACCTCCCATTGGGAAGAAAATTGCCAAAGAGATTTGGCTTGAACTCTACAACCAGACATTTAATCTGCAGCATAGGGATCTGCATGATGACTATGTTGAGATGTTGGTGGCTCGAGATGTGACAAACTCCCAGACATGGTCATCTTTGCATCTAGACATTGACAGCATCAGGGTAGACATAGAGCATGCCATCTTCAATGACTTGATTGAAGAGGTAGTTCAAAACCTCATTTCTTCATACTCAACACTTTCATTAGAGAAACACATGCTTGAAGACACTACAAAGGTGTACACAGCATTATTAGATATTTAGTCCATGAAGAGTCCTGCTTCCCCTGCTTCTTGCAGGTTGTCCAAATCTTTTACTGCCGAAAGAATGGTTGTGTTTTGCACACAAAACTAGAGGCGGCTTAAGAGTCTTGAGTATTTTTCAACATATTTCCTTGCAATAAGAAGGTAGGTGTATCAATGGTCAAATAACTCTGCTCCTGTACACTCCTATGAAGTTTGTCCTGCAGAGATCTTCATGTTACCCAATACCAGCTATCTAGCTTCTTAAGATGGGGAGCTGTTGAGAGATAAGGATGTTGACACAAGGCTGTCCTTATCTGTCAATAGCCTGGGACTAATCCTACTTATTTTATTCATAAAAGGATAATTGACAGCTTCTTTATACTCATCTGAATGACCACTGGCAGTCAAGTAGATGCCCAATCTTTTTATCCTCCACACTTATTAAGAGAATGCTGGTGGATATGAAAGAAAGCTATCTGAAACCATTGTACAAGAAATGAAAAGTGAAGGAAATTTACAAAAGTGATTCAAATTAAGTGCTCACAAAGGAAGGCATTCCATCCTCATCCTGTCACAGACCTACACTTGTCCCTCTTCTGCAATGCGATTGCTGTAGTTGCAGCGTCGTAGAGTAGGCCACGACTCCATGGGCTGCTGCAAATATAGCTTGGTGGGATCATGTGGATCAATATACCTGCATGCATTACAAGCTTAATTTCAATGAAAAGCATCTGTGCCTCCAGTTGCACTGGATGTGAACTATACATTTCAGATATTACCATTGGTTGCGGGGAAAATTCAGGCATGTAGATCTTATCCTTCAGCGCCCAAACTGTTTATTCAATACCTAACATGAGAAAATCAATAGTGGTGCAGTGGTCACTCTATGCAGAAACTAATCCATCACAAGGCTCTTGATCAGTTGTATAGCCACTGAGCCCATGGGAAGAAGATAAATATGTGCATTTGCATAAAAAGAGGAAAGAGCACTTACGCATGCTGCATCAAGTCATCAATAGGAGACTGAGCTGTGGGTAATGGATCAAGAGGTGGTGCAGATGGTTGTGTTGCCTGTGACTGCCGTTCAGCTGCCCTCGCAGATTTTATCAAGCTCATGAACAGGGGAATAAAAGTGGCCACACCACCCTCTATGAACATGATTTTGAAAGGATATGGTGCATACATTGCACTACTTGTCCCCTTTGGTATCACCTGATCCCATAACACTAGTAGCACCTCAAAACCAAGACAAGAAGCTCCTACACACTTCAGAGTTGGCTTGGACCCTTATATGACACCACCCTAAGTTATCACTCATACCTCCAACAATATAAACAGAGTACATGGCAATGAAGTATAATGGCTTGTATTGCCTATTCAAGAATCTAGAGGAAGCATCACTTACCGAATGAACTTTGCCAAAGAGATTGTTGCAGAGAAAGATGGGCCGATTGAAACTCTTCTCATGTATGAACAATTGCATAGTCATGGTGTGAGCCATACTGACATAGCCATGGCCGGTAGTCTCAATTTTTAAAGAATTGTGTAAAGGATATTCAAGTGTGATGAGGTTATTAGGAGTTTTTAACAACTTTGTGTTAAAATAGGGGTTGATGAATGCGCATAATTGTGTGAAGGTTGTTTCCTTTTTTGGAGTACGATATTGGTTGGGTTAATTCTTTTCTTCAATAAAATTTGGTAACCATAGATTTAAGACCTCAATGGTGTAATTAGGAGTGAAAAATCTCTTAAGGGTTGGGGTAGAAATAGACACCAAATTTCATGGCGTGCAAGAAAATAGTAGTCTTGTTCTAATATTTAATAGCAAGGATGTTTGGGATTTATGAAGCAGGTGAGAGGGGGTCAATGAAACAACCCAAAAGAAATAGAACAACCTTATAAACATACGATTAATTCAAAATAACTTAACAATCAAATAAACAGGGAAGATAAGGTGGTAGTGGCAACTTTAGTTTCATGATGAATGGAACATTTATTTAGATTAAAATTAAGTTCCACAAGGAGTTGCAATTACATGTAGAGTCCTAGTTTATATCGTAATGATAATTCATAACTGCAGGAAATCTAAGATGCGTCGAATGGTGCGAACTAAGTAATTTACTTTGGTATTAAGAAGCAATCAATGAATCAAATCGTGCAACCAACGATAATGTCCAACACCGGGAATTGAAGACCATGCGAAAATGGAGGTGACTTCAATCTCATAACAACTTTCACAGACGGTTTTAGGTTCATCACCAAAAGCAAGGTCGACCTGAAACAAAATGACCAGGGTGCGAGAGTTCAAAAAAATGCCATAGTACCAAACTCGAGGGGGATCAACTTCAAGACGAACGCACACCTCTCGTAGTGCAAGGTTTTCATCACGAAAATGTTGCGTCAATGTCAAATTTTAAAATGATTCAGAGGCCGACTCTTCATTCATTTACGCAGCTTGAGGCCCATAAAACATGGCCATGCATGACACCATAATCTCAAACAAAAAAGAAGGGATTTTCAACCAAACTGAATCAACAACGAAACGAATGTGTGGAGGACTTGTGACATCGAAAGGCACATCATAATTTATAGGCCAAGGACAAAAAGAGGGAATGCGTAAATAATGACCTATAACTATGGTAAAGTAAAACTGTGAGGTCAAAGGAAAAGGACGAAAGCCTAAGTAAGTTCTTTGGGGGAAAGTGGAAAAAGGTGAAAAGGAAATTTTTCCTTCTCCTTCCATTGGCCTTCGAGCATTGGAAACTTCTCTTTCTTCTTCCATTGGCCACCAAGCTTTGGATCTACTTTCACCTCCCTTCTCCTCTTGAAAAAATGATTTGGATCAATGGAGGTCTCTCTTGGATAAACGTAATTTTTTACTCAAATCTTGAGAGAATTTGTTCTCACAACCTTCTTTGGTAGGAAAAAAATGGGTACTTTTGAGTAGATGCTAGAAAAAAAAAATAGATTAGATGGTGGGAGTAGTTTTGAAAGAATGGAAGTGAATAAAGATATGTTAGAAGCTTGAAATCCTAGAAAAAAAACTTTACAAAACCTCTCAAGTTTTATAGCATAATTTATTATTGGTTTTGCTATAAATCTTGAGATTTGGTATGGAGGTGCGCCTTGTAGTTAGTTTTCTAAAAAGCTAAGGCAAGCCAAATTTGGAGAATACATGTGTTAGAAACAATGTTTTGAGTGTAGTTAAACTTCCTACCTTTGCAAAACCCTCTCAGGTTTGGTGGTGTAACTCTTCACTGGTTTAGCTATAGATCTTGAAATTTGGTAGCAAGGTGCACCTTGAAGTTAGTTTCCTAATGAGCTAAAGCAAGCCAAATTTGAACAACCTATGTGTTAAAAATAATGTCCCAAGTGAGTAGTGGTATGTAATCAAGTGAACCAACTACCTTCGTAAAACCCTCTCAGGTTTGGTTATATAACTCCTCACTGGTTTAGCTGCAGATCTTGAGATTTGGTAGCAAGGTGCGCCTTGAAATTATTTTTTTAACGAGCTAAAGCAAGTCGGATTTGAATAACGTATGTGTTAGAAACAATATTTTAAGTGATTGGTGGTTGTAGCCAAGTTGAACATGGTGTGGAGTCCTTAAAATTTTGGTTAAATGAATGAAAATTTAACATAAGATTCCAAAGCTTGGAGTGTTTGAATCTAGAAAATATATCTATCAATTCTAAGTTGTGAACGATGCATAAGAGGCAAGGTATTTAGTTTCAACTACGAACACAATCTAGCATTTAAAAATATACTTGCATTTTATTTTTCCTTCATAAATAACATTTGTGCTTTCAAGCATAATCACCTTGTGAAACCGGGAATAGAAGTACAAAAACTCACCTCACACATGGAAATGGGCTTCTTTCCTCGGACAGACTTTGACAAACAAAAAATTATTTTTCTTACTATAATTGTGATACATCAACCAACAAACAAAAATGGGTAGAAATTCCTACTTGACAAAAACTACTAGGTTTTGTAACTGCACCCCTCCACCCAGGGATGCCCAACTGAATTATTCAAATCCAGTTATGAAGGATGCAGTACCAAAGGCATATCAAAGGCAAAAATATCCCCAACAAAATGGTTCAAAACAAGCACAATCCGACATGTAGACATGTAAATTATTCATTTCTTAGATAGCTTGCCTCTAAGAGCACTACACTACATGGAAACATAATTCAGCCCATCATTGTTGACAATGTGAATACTTTTTCTTCTTATGACCATTGTCACATGACACAAAGACCCTAAAAAAATTCTCCTCCAAATGAGAACTAGGGTTTTTTGGAACAATGACAATTTTTGCAACTTGCCAAATATTTGCAAATTCATCAACCTCCTTCCAAAATTCTTTCTTTCTATAGTTCCAAAAAGTGAATTTTGTTGTCTTCCTTCACCCTTGAGTCCACAAGAGGCTTAGTGCAATGTGTGAATATCAACACAATAGTAATTGACACAAATTGTCACAGTTTTTTTAGCTTCAAAATTTCAAACAACCAAATAAATTATTTGTTAAACCACAAACGATGAAACCATCATGAACTGTTCCATCCATTACTCACATTAACCAAATCCTAAACCTTAATTCTTGAAAGATATCCTCCTAAACCCTAATTATTGCGATGAAAGTAGCCGCAAAATTCTACAAACTGACTCAATTTCACTAGTAGAAATTGGCCAAAATGTAACCACTCTATTTACGACTACATGTGACTATTAGTTATTTGCAACTACATTTGGACATTTTTGCA
>Ga0209208_10011680_pt1 | contig 11218 bp, 6 predicted proteins | sample S1TSphfallax_3_FD_187694 | JGI IMG/M metagenome (GOLD analysis project Ga0209208, IMG submission 187694) | Host-associated microbial communities from peat moss isolated from Minnesota, USA - S1T2_Fd - Sphagnum fallax MG (SPAdes) (version 2) | ecosystem: Host-associated > Plants > Peat moss >...
TAAGGGTAAGATCCTTCCTTTCTACTCATATTGGCTTCGTTATCTACATATGTTTAGACTTACAATAAGGTTTGCCTTGTGCTTTACTTTGGGAAAGGCCCACATCTATGGGACATTCCTACTACCACCATGTCAATTCCCCTTGTTTTGAGAATGCTCTCACCCTCGGGCTCTACGCAACACATTGTCCTTGTTAAAATTGGTTGCCATATCAATTCCCCCTTGTTTTGAGAATGCTCTCACCTTAGTGCTTTACCCAACACATTGTCCTTGTCAAAATTGGTTGTCATGTCAATTCCCCTTGTTTTGAGAATGCTCTCATGCTAGGGCTCTACCCCCACACATTGCCTTTGTCAAAATTAGTTTTTTGCAATGGGGTTCACCATTCCATATTATGAATAGGATAAAGCTCCACAATATGGCCCTAATTTTATTCTTCAATGGTGAAGAGCTTGATCCTTTCGTCGTTTAAAAACAAATGTAAGCTTTTGAAATGCTGCAAATGTGGTCTATTATAGGTTGCACCCAAACTAGATTTAGTCTAACAAATTAAATTCTATTTTTTAACCTCTTCGAACCAATGCTCTCCTTCTTCATGAACATAAGCACATGAGCATTGGCATGCATCCACCCACAAGGCCATTAAAGCCAAGAAGTGCATGAATCTTCAATTATTCCCTCAACTACCCCCTAACCTTAATGCTACACATCACCACATGAACCATGGCAAGGGACTTGCCTAGCCCTCACTAAAGTTTTGAAGGTGTGACAAACCTTAATCCTACACTCTTGAACAATTTATCACTTTAGAAATTAAGGATATTCTACATCTTATGTAACATCTTATTCTACATCTCATGAACTTTGAAACTTTAAGGTCCATCAATAAATGTAACATCGCACCTCACCACACATTAATTTGAATGGTCATATAAGGACATCAAACCTCTAAACCACAAGTTTCCTATTTACACAACACACATATTTCACCACACATCTATAATTCAAACATTATAAAACAATTAATCACCATGGTCATCGAAGACACGTTGGATTTGTACCATCTAAACTTCAAAGTTTAAACATTTAAATTATTGTAATCACAAAAGGACCAAGGGAAAGTTTGGATTCCCTTCCACAAACCTTCCTTCTACTACAAAGAAATTGAAATCTCACTTTTACAACTCACTTTCCTCTTTCAGAACAAAAGAAGAAAGAGGATGGTTCTTTCTTTCCATAAATGGACATCTAACTAAAAAGACAAACTCAAGGACTCAAAACTATAACACCACACAATGAACACATAAAACATATTTTTGAATCGCAAAACTTTTCTTCACATCTTGCCAATTACTCAATGCCCACTGGCTACTACAAAAACTTGCAAAAACCAATTCACACCAAGCATACACTAGTTTTTCACTTGTTTGCTTACTACCTTCTTGGAAGGCTATCTTTAAAAAAATTAAAATTTACAAGTTTGCACACAATATTTTTAAATTTAAATGTTTGTTAACTCAAGATCCTAAGCGGTGACACTCACAAATAAAAGTAAAAAATATGTGAGTAAAAATATAGGGTGCAATATATTGGTTGTTGGGTAAAAATAATAAGTTAATTATTTTTTTAATATAAATTTTATTCAAATAATCAATTTAATTATAATATAAGGTATGTAATAATCTGAAATAATGGATTATAATTAATATAAAGTGACTTTTAAATGTATATATTAAAAAATTAATTAATACCCCCTAAAAATGGTTGTTTGACACACATAGATCTCAAAATTTACACTAAGTATCCCCCCATGCTCAAGATAAGCACATAGGCTTTTGCCAAACACGCAGATTTCTCACTAAGCTCATACCAAGTTTTTAACTCACAATCTTCCATTTGAACTTATTAGAATTTAGACTCCAACCTTCACACATGAAAGGATCGACCATTATGTAATGGAATCAAAACTTGATCAAAACTTCAATTGATTTAGTTATGAACCCTCTTTACTTGTAAAAAAAGTCCTATTTTAACACAAATTTCTTAGATCATCTTAGCCCATGCTTCTCTATCTCTACTCTTTCCTAAAAATATATTTCCTACTTACTAAGTACAACCCACTTGCTTTCCTTCCTCTCCAAAAATCATAACATCAAAAGAAAAATTCCAAAAAGAAACCAACATACCATAATAAGCACCAAGTATATACTAAAAGCTCCCCTTGAAATGCAACAATACCATAGTTGTTAATAGCCACAATGCAAAGCTCTAAACCAAAGCTCAAAACTAAGCATGGATCTTGTACAACAAAGGCCAAAAACTACACATATTTTAGTGTCACGTAATATTTGACCTTTAAGTTTGTTATCAAAACTTGGATTTCAATGTTGGCAACAAATGAAGAGTTTATAATGTGGCTTTATTGCTCACATATGTGTACACGTTGCATTTCAAAACACATTTGAGCATAAAAACATAAAAAAATCTAAACATGCAAATTCAACTATATGCAATATTGCCTATATTATCATAAAATTCTATTTGATTCAATTTGAATAGCACCAAATAATGAATTTTTTTTCAATTTTTGGTGTTGTGTCATTGGCTAACATCCCAAAAAGGATTTAGCATTAAATGGCATTGACTAAGTAATATATGTCTAAATGTACTTTTACATTAGTAAATTTAATGATATTATAAGTATTTATTAAATCAATGTATGAAAATCATTATACATTATTTGAGGGAATCATTAAAAGTCTTACTTTTTCTTTATTAAAATACACTTGTCACCTATACGAAACAAAGTTTTCATTACAAAAAGTAAAGCTTGCAAATAAATGTTTTTTTAAAAAATTACTGGAAAAATATATTTTTTGAAAATTAATTCACATTTATAAAAAAAATATCTTATAGTTGATCATTCAATTAAAAATTTAATGTTCCACAATTTTATGATGAGTTTTGTTATTACTTTACATCAACTTGCATCTAATATTAACAAAGTAATCCAAATCTTCCCTTACCTGGTTACACATAAGCCATGTACACCATTTTCTTTTTGAAAATTCATTCAATGGAACCAACAACATAGGCCACATTATTTTATCTATATTATAGAAGGCCTAATCTTGTTTGTTTTATTCGTCAATCATCTTCAAAACCATGATGCCCCCATCAAATTCTTGGTAGTATCAAAATACCCTTATGAGTATGGGTGCACTAAAGTGATTTCATAGTGTTTAGACCTACAATGTATGAGCTATTGAATATTGAATAATTTTATTATTTAAAATTCAGTAAAATAAAAAAACAATGAGGGAAATTTCAAGGTGTGTTCTTCATATTGTTGGAAAGCCCTCAATAACAAGGATTTGATGAAGGCAATTTCATTAATATTTTTAGACCTAACATATGTAAAATATTAAAATTTCAGTAGATTATTTTTTTGGAAATTTCTTAAAAGTTCGATATTACAATTTTAATGAAATTGTATTCCAACTTTATTTGGCTAAAGGACCTCTAATTTTCACTTTCAAAGTTCATTCAATATTACAATATGTGCTCATTAGCACAAACCACACTAGTGCAAATATTTGTTACAAGTAAATTTCTTTTACAATTGCAAATCTTGTCAAGTTAACAATAAGTTATACTTATTATTGAAATCAATTACAACTTATATATAGGAGTATCAAAATTCATGTATGAAAACAAAAATGGACTAAATAAACTATCCAAACAACTAGGATGTATTTGCAATCAATGTAGATTAAAAAACTAATTATTATTGATTTCAGATCATCATATTGATTGGTGGTCATAATTAATTAATCAATTAATATTAGTTGTCATAAAAAACCTTAATTTCTAGAAGAAATTTGTATCAATTTTTATTCCAATAAATATAACATGTATAATAATAATTACTATGATCAATTATGGTTGTTAATCAACACCTAAGGGTTCAATTTCACTAGTAATTTGGGATCAAATTATCTCCAAATCAAGAAATCTTGTGCTCATTGGAAAGATCTCAATAGGAACTATAAGATAGTGAGGTTGCATGTTCGAAGTTAACCTATTTTGAGGGAGTTAGGGTGTTCCAAAGATGCAAAATACAACGTGTCCCAATTTTAAGAATCCTTTTCTGGCTTTTGAAAATTTTAGCCATTTCAATGTAATCCTTACTAACTCCAACCTAAACCCTAAACCTGGGCAACCCTTGGGAGGGCGCAACCGACATAATCTGCCACGGGCAGCCTGCCCGATAATGTTAGGAACATTAATGGTCAGATTTGGCATGCAGAATCTGCCTGTAGCTCCTATTTCCTATTTATAAGTTGAGGTTTTTTTTTTTTTTTAAATGGGTTTCTTTGCCTCAGGAGGGATTTTATTTTTCCCCATTTTTTAATATTAGGAAATTGAAGAATTTCTCCAAAAAATAAGAAAAAATTCTCAAAGTTACACTAGAAAAACACATTTCTCCCAGAAAATTAAGTACCTCACTTTGAGCAACCCCTTTGCAGGGTTTCTTTTTAAGGATTTTGTGATGTAACCAAAGTGGCAATCATCCAGAAAATAATTTAGCCAAATTTGGCTACATACTAGATATGAAAGTAGGGGAAAAAAATAAAAAAATAAAAACAGAATACTTCTTTATTCTTGGCTGGAACTTATCATAAAAATTTGACGATTCGAAAAAATAAAATAAAATAAAATAAAATCTGACATGGGCAGACCACTCTTTAACATGACAAGGATTCTCGTGTGGTTCTTTGATATAGTTGATAACCTTGGCTTTTGGGTAATTGAAAATTTTCAAAACCAAAGAACCTTCAGTTCAGGGTATCTGAAAAGCTTCTGAATCAAACAAGCTTGGGTTCCGGGTTTTTGAAAAAGTTCAAAGAACCGTTGGGTTTCACAATGGAACTGGCAAAGGAGCCATCAAGATTAGGGCCCCGGTTCTTTGATTTGTTTTACAACCCCAGTTGAGGGTCGAACTGGTTTGATCACTTTTGAGAGTTGCCAGTGAATCTCAGAACTGGTTCTTTGATTTTTGAGAACCGCCTATGAAGGGTATAAATGTACCCTACCTCCCAATATGACTAGTGAATTGCATCCACATTTTATATAATAGAGTCATTTCTTGATCGTCTTGTAGTGTCTCATCACAATTTTGCTTGTTCATTGTCGTAGCTCAATTCAAATCCTTTGTTTCAGTATTGCCCTTATTAATTTGCTTGTGTGATGAAGTTTTTGTGTGAAGTTCTTCCTACACACACAAACATTGAGCTTGATGAAAATGATGTTGAATAATATTTTGCAATGCAAATCTTACATGTGTTTGGGGACAAACTTGATGAAGACAAACATAGTCGTTGAAAGTTAGGAATTGGTCGTTGAATCAATGTGTGGAGAATTGATTGCTTGTTGGGTGAAAATCGCATTCATTGAAACTATTTTGTAAATGTTCTTGTCTACGACATGAAGTTGTTTTGACGTCATTATAGAATGAACTATCACTTGTTCTTGTGCATCATGGAATGTTTTGGCATTCAATTTCAATAAGGATTGTCTTTTCTAACATTTAAACAAGGCAATAAAGTCATCGAAAATCTGAACATTCATTAAAAACTATACAATGACCTTATTGAACACACAATTGAAAGGCACTCATTGAAAAAATTGCACATTCTTTTCAATTTTGTGGTGCAATTACATATGCATTGTTGTTTTTTTATTGTGTTTCTACAAATGCATTGATAAATTGAGGGGTGGGATTTGAATTTGAGGGGTCCAAATTTGTCATAAAAGTCATATATTGCAATTGCTAAAGTCATGACATTCATAGGAAATTCACAAATTTCAGCATAAGCTCTTCATTGAAAGTGGTCCTTGAACTTTTTGTAGTTCTTCAAGTTGTCACAATTTGAATATTCATTTGTGTGTTCAAACATTGTGTTTCTAGATGCTCTAGCATTGTGATCACCTCTTCTAAGATTGACACCTTCTTCAAAGTTGTAGCCACCATGTTGGTAATTATTTTGGCATGGGCTTGTAACGTGTTTTTTTCTTACCTTCATTTAATCAAAAGAAAATTTGTCGTTGATCCTCATGGTCTCTCTATATGTGTGTGTAGAATTGGTATGTGATCTTGTGATTTTGGAGCTAATTACTTTGATTACACTAGTTGAAATTTTTTGGTTGCCTTGGAAGTTTTGTACTTTGGAGGTGGTGTGTGTTTCAACTCCTCTTGAATATCATCCCACCAAGGGATATCCTTCAATAACAACAAACAATGGATGAAGGTGAAAATTGAATGCTTTGGGTGCCATTACTTGTACAATTCCAAACTATTTTATAACACATTTTTAAGTGAAGATCTCAACTTATTTAGAGCTGTACCTAACCCAAAACAACCCACAAATTTTTTAAAATCATGTTTTACAATTCCCCATTTTAATTTCAATAATGTAGTTAGTCTTTTTTCTCTTGTAGGTGGTTTGTGATTGTTGTGGTGCTCTTCAATCTGCTTCCAAAACATGTGCACAATTGAGCTCTTCATCAATGACACCAAAAAATTCTTTTTCAGATTGCAACACTTGTGCAACAATCTTTGAAACCAAGAAAGATGTTGTGCTTTTCATGTGCAATGTCACATATTCCCCTTTTGACATCATGAAATTTGATGTAATGTCTTGCACAAGCTTCCTCTATGTTGTTGTTGTTGTTCGATTGTGTGAAGAGGGGAGAAATTAGATGGGCGTATTAGTCTTCTATAATTTAGTGATGACAATAGGCCGAGCTCAACCACACTTTTATTACCATTTACGATAAGATGCTATTGGCAAACTATTTATGGTAGTATCCCATTGGAGATGATCTTACCACTCTATGGTATAGATTTGACCAAGGGTCATATCCAATGTTAGGTGGGTATTTGAAATATTTAGGTTTTTTTTGTAAAAAATTAGAATTGTTGATTTTTGGTTCTTTAAAAACTCTCAAAGACATGTCAGGTTTCATGAAGGAACTGGCAATATTCTTGGCGGTTATTTGACCTTCTCAAAAAATAAAATAAAATTTGAGAACCATGATTATACATCAGAACCGTCTATTTGATTTTGTTGAGAACCATGGTTATGAAACCTAAGAACCACCGTGAAATCTGGATGGGGTTAGGCGGTTTCTAATAACCGCCCTACTACACTGGTCTATTATTAGGGCCAGGAGTCATAAGGTTTTGGTGAATAATTCTCTTAAGGGTTTTGAGAATATTCCTTGCAACTAAGTGGGTTTCCATGAGGAATATTCTCAAGCCTCACTAGACTACTTGATGCCTCATAATAACAAAATATTCTTATCAAAGTCGGTAAGGGAGCCAACAATTAAGAAAACTTAATTACCAAAAAAAAATTAAAAAAATCCATAAGTGGAATGATTCATCCATAGTCAATAGTATATATACGGGATGTGGCTTATTATTAAGCTATAGTCGTTGGATGTGAGGGAAAAGGGGCATGAGCAAATTGGGACATTCCATTCCTCTTTTTTGTTGCAAGTTGTTGTTGTTGTTGTTGTGACAATAGATACTAGGTTTATGGAAGCTTGTCAGCAAAGAACAATGCCAGGATCCTTTCTTTTCCTTTTCTTCTTGTCACTATAGAAAAACCCTAAACCCTAAACCCTAAACTTAACCTAAATTTTTTTTTAATTTTTTTTGGCTTGGAACCTCCTCATACAGCATAATCTTCCTGCTTGTTGTTCTGGCAGGCATCTAACAAGATATTGTGTGTTTCCTTACAAACAGCCCAGGCCTAAGGTTTTCCTTCAACAACCCACTAGGAGAGCCCATGTCTTGCTTGAGACATGCTTAGAATAATGGTTTTCCATTTGTTGTTTTGAAGTTCTTGTTTTGGAAATTCCACCAGTGCATTACGTGATGTAATGCCCTCAGAATGGGGCATTCCGAAAGCAAACAACCCTCAACTCTACCTAGGGAGTGGGACATTCCGAAAGTAAGCCCAACCCCTCGACTCTACTTAGGGAGTGGGACATTCCCAAAGTAAGCGACCCTTGACTCTACCTAGGGTATAGGGTTTAGGGTTTCCACCCCACTCCTGAAGTGGGTACCCTAGAGTAGTTTTAAAGTCTTCAAGATGGGGCAATGGCTATGGTTGTTATGGGGGATTAGCACTAAAAATGATTTGATTAGTAGAAGGGATTTATTTGCAGATATGAAAAGGGAGAAAGGGAGGAGGAAGAGGAGGAGGAGGAGGACAACAACAATCAAATGTAAGTTATAGAGGAGCTTGTCCCTTATGTTTGACCAGACTATGTATTTTAACATACTTAGAGGCTTTGTTGTATTGGGAGTTGGGACACAAAGGGACACCAGAAGATCATGGAGAGAATATATGACTGGGGGGGAGTTACAGAGGAGAGAGTAGGTACTATACTAGTAGTAAAGGGGGTTTATGCTGGGTGGGGAGAGAGAGAGAGAGTTGTCCTGCCATTCAAAACTCTGTGCACAGACTAGAAAACATCACCCATTTGAGGGGGGTACACACCTGATCTTAGAATCTGATGAGTGTGGACCAAGTACCAAACTACTTGTGCAGTGCAGCATGGTTGTAAGTAAGTTAACATGATGTATCAACAATAATGACCCCCCCCCATGTTTCCTCCCCAAGACTCTGCCCCAAGGAACTTAAAAGGACTCCATGACACATTTACCCTATCCAGGTTCCAACTTCCAATCCCCAAGTAGTAACCATGTTTGCATATTATTATATATCATTTTTGTGGGAAAAATTGAATCCCTAAAGTATTAGAGTTATCTGTAAAGTCTTCACGATTAGGGGGTGAGAACAGCCAGTTTTTGCATAATAGTAGCATCAAACATGTAACTGGGAATGAAAATTTTACAAACTGAAATAATAACTGGGGGACCCAAACTAGTTTTTTCCACCAATTAGTCTCCAGCCTTGTGCATTAAATTAAATGCTGTGTTTGAGTTAAAATTTCATACTAAGATTTAGTAAAATTTCATTACTTTGCGGATACCACTGAAAAGAGGGTATAGGGAGTGAAAGCAGGCCCACAAAGACAGGGTGAAAGACAGGGTGACTTTATGGATAACTCTACAATATTTTGTGGAGACTCATTTGGAATCTTTATTAGTTCGGACCCATGTTCGAAGAGATGGATTCTTTAGGGTAAACTAGCTAGCCCCTAATCCCTCAAGATTGGCCCAGTATCCTAGAAAGTGGATTGAAGGCACACAAAACCTAAAAGCCAAATCAACTAGCATCCTTTTTCAATTCTTTGTTCATGAATAAAAAATATCAACATATATACATGATATATAGCTTGATTCAACTAAAGCTTTTCATGTATGAGGAATGTTGAGCACGGCATTGAAACGAGCACTACAATGAAACTTTTCATGGCCATATCCTCCAAATTTTAGAAGCTCTATATCAAAAGTATAGGGAAATTTTCAATAAAATACAATTGCCAAAAGGGTGATGATTTTACATGAAATTCTTTTATTCGATTGGGTGAGTTTTACCTATGGACTATTTCCTAATAATTAATGGTGCGGTTGATTTAACTCATTGAGAGACAAAACCACCTCCTTTCAATTTGAAGATGGGTATGTATATGGAGGGAAAACTTCAACCTGTTGGATCATCATGTCAGATTGTGCTCATTTGAAAGTTGGTTGGAGGTCTGATCAACCTTTTGAAAATTGATTTTTTGGTGAAGTAAACACAACAATTTCATGCACATTCTGAAAGGATTGTCAGGTGAGAAACCATCTTTGCACATTGGACAAAGTAGGTGTTTTCTAGGTGTATCACACAAACAATCGTCACAGCTATGAAAGATCAAAAGAAAGAAAGTAAGTTCACCATCCCTTGCACCCACCCCAAACAATGGCCCCATCACTACCCACTCCAATCCTTTTTTGGTGAACACTCAACCCTAAAACTCAAAAAAATGCAAAAAAATATGATGAGTAAGTAAGTGTTGGACAGTTGAAGCACACACTTATGACTACAAAACTCATAACCTAAAAAAAAAAAACTTGACAAAATAACTTAAACCACTTGATGATGGGTGCTTCTTGATTCTCACTACCTATTCTACTACCTAGCATATCATCATTCCAAGTAGCATAATATCATGGGATCCTCTCTCCTCTAAGGGAGTGTGACTCTAGTAGGCTCTTTGTGTGTACATTCCAAGTCAAACATTCTAACCCATCATTCCAACATCAAATTGGGAACCCACCACCGCCAACAACATTAATAAAAGTTTGTGCAAAGTCTAGCAAAAGACCTCCTCTACTACTATATACTCTACTTTGTTTTTGTTTAAAAGAAGTGAAATAAGAAGTCAATGATGGGAAGGAAGAAGAAGAAGAGTCCAAAGCCTCAGCACATTCAGACTTTACTTTAACTCACTTGCTTTTCCTTCCTTCCTTCCTTCCTTCCATCCGTGGTCATCATCATCATCCATCCGTATAAATAGGCTGTAAGTAAGTTTGTTTTTGTTACAATTGCAGCTCTTTATCCGCTTACATCCTTCTGGAATGGATATGAAGAAACTTAGCAATAATTTATTTTTTAATGTTGTCATCATGTTAAGAAGAAGATGACTGACTCCATGCTTCCTTCCTTCTTTCTTTCTTCTTCATGAAGAAGGCCTGGCCTGGCCTGGCCTTGCTTGGCTCACCTTTCTGAAACCCAATACTTAGTATGTACATAAAAACATTATAGTGGGCCCCTTTGATGGAAATGAAAGGCTTTAATTGTTTATTATGGTTGATTATTAATAGTAGGATTCTTTAAAAAAATTTACATTCCTCTTTGACCTGTAGCCAAATTTGGCTAGTTCATCTTGTGAGTGATTGCTAGCACAGTTTCATCACAAAATTGAAAAAAAAACAAAAACAAAAAAAAAAAAAACCATGACTTATCCCCTGAATAACATAATTTGCACATTGAAGAATAATTCTCTTTATTTCAGCTTGAGTTGAAATTAAAGAAGGAAAAAGAAGAATCTATGTGATTGAACAAGGATCATGGCCTTACACCAGCCATCATGCCAAGAAGTATCATGCTTCTCTCTTTCTTATCGGCTGCTAGGCTACTGGGTGATGGGTTTGGTCTGGAGATCAAAACCCATTAGGGAAGTTAAAAGTTTT
>Ga0209208_10011681_pt1 | contig 11218 bp, 3 predicted proteins | sample S1TSphfallax_3_FD_187694 | JGI IMG/M metagenome (GOLD analysis project Ga0209208, IMG submission 187694) | Host-associated microbial communities from peat moss isolated from Minnesota, USA - S1T2_Fd - Sphagnum fallax MG (SPAdes) (version 2) | ecosystem: Host-associated > Plants > Peat moss >...
GACCCTCTACCCCTTTCTAGAGTTGGAAGCCGGGAGCGTGCCTCCAAGTCTCAACTTTCCGCAACTTGACTTTGTGAAACCCTCAAGTGGGTTTCACCCCGTGACTTGGGAGCACGTCAATTAGGCTGATAATATTTTAGATAAAAGATCAACCGATGGTTTCATGTTTTCTTTTGGAAGTGGTGTTGTTATTTGAAACAATAAAAAAAAGCCAACAATAAGAAACAACCAACAACTGCATTATCAAACACAAAGGCAGAATACAGAGGTGTAGCAATTATAGCATGCGAAATAGTTTGGTTACAAAAACTACTTTCAGATTCGGGACAATCAATGGATGCTCTTGTTGTCATTTATTGTGATAACATTCATAGCATATTACTTGCTAACAACCTAGTCTATCATGTTAAAACAAAACACATTGAAGTGCACTACCACTTTATTGGAGAAAAAATTTTAACAAGAGAAATTAACCTTATTCATGTTAGTACTGAAGATCAAATTGTTGACATTTTCACAAAAGCTTTAAGTACAGACAAGTTAAAGAAATTTAGAATAATGTTTAGTGTATTAAAAGTGGATTTGAGCTTGAAGGGGAGTGTTGAGAATTCAAGCTAAACTAATTAGGTTTCATTAGTTATTGGAGTAGGAAAGTAAACAAGGTTGAATTACTTTCTTTACTTATATTAATTTGGTTATTTGTGGTTTGGTTTTTTAGTTAAATACTTTAGTGTTGATGGTTTGGTTCTCTTTTCTTTGTTGCACAAGTTTGTGTGTTTTATGTGACAAGAACCTTGAAAAGTTCTTGATATTATGTTCCATGTTGCGACCATCGTGTTTTAATTTCTTTTCAATAAAAATTTATGTTTGCATTTTATTAGATTTTTTCTTTGTTAACAATGTAGCCATTTCTTGAATATTGATGTTGCAGGTACTTATACTTCAACTATAAATTGCCCATCAAATTTGTTTTTTGATATTCTAATTTCAGGTGTAAAGGTAGATGAAGGAATATTTTAAACCAAGTTGTCTTTTTTTCATCACTATGCTATGAATTTGAGTGATGTTGCAAGGTCACCTTTGCGTTGGTGGAAGGAACATGTTAGGCTATATCCCAATGTAGCCTTTCTTGCTAGACAAATTTTGGCAATTCTTGGTTCATAGATTGAAATAGAGAAGATATTATCTATGGTTGGAGTTTTGATTAATTTGCGTCATTATAGATTTGGGGTCACAAATTTGGATGCCTTGGTCATGATATACAAGAATTGGCCAAAAGATGTGTGAGTTGGTTGGCATTTTGCAAAGAAGGATGTTGGGGAGTTTTTTACTTCTAAAGCAAACCTTCTTGAAGACAACAAAAAAAATTTGGACCAATTTGGCTATTTTGAGGATGATTTGTAATTGTTGTAATATATTCCTTATAGATATGGATTTGATTTTAACTTGCATTTGCAATTTGTATTTTGAGTTTTAACCTTGCATTTTGCATCAATTTTATGTAGTGTTCAAATTTCACATGTTGGAAAATTCTACAACATTTAGACTTCAATTTTTTTAGATTTTAGACATGATTTCAATTTTCAATCATGTATATGTGTTTGTGCATGGTTCAATGTGCAATTGGTGCCAATATATATATTTTGTTTATTTCTATTGGTTCATTACATAACATTGTTTGCCTTTGTTGGTTCATTGTGGAACATTGTTTAAGGTTTGAAGTTTTTCTAAATGTCATGAAAACATACCAAGACCAAGGTTGATGTCCACTAGTATCAACTTAAAAAAGAAAAGATTAATACCAGATTATACTTAGCCTCACATTTTAGATTTTAATACCAAATTTATACCTAATTTGATCATTTCAATTACATACTCGAACCATATTCATACCCCCTTTCCATGATATTGGACATATTAGGACCAATCTAGTATGTGTAAATCTATATACCTGCACAACATTGGAAGGGGCCCACTACCTATGGTCAAGCATTGATGGAAGATAAATTTGTTAAATATACCTAATAGTGGTGTGGGAGGAAATGGAGTTGGATCACATGCGATTATAAATGGAACCTAATGAATGTAGATGAAAAGGCAACATGGAAGCCAAAAGAAGAAAGCAACAATAAAAGGAACATTTGATGGCTATTTCTAATGAAGTTTTTTTTAAAAAATTAATGTCTATGTGTTTGGCTTGATTTTTGTTGTACATTAATGGTGATGGTTAATGTGTGTGGTGTTTAGTGCGGGGAATTATATTCAAGTGGTGAATAATAATATTTTTTTTTTTCAAGTTTTGAGAAGCTTTGGTGATGGTGGGCTTAGTAGGGAACTCTTGCGAGAGTTTTGCAAATTGAAGAATGTTGATGATAAAAGACTTTCCAAGTCTTTCTTTTCATTGTTGTTTTGGTTTTGGGGAATAATATGTAGAAATTAAAAGGTTGTAATGGTTTGAAGCCATAATTGGGTTTTTTCTAAAAATCATTTGAGATTGTCTAGGAAGAATGTTTACATCAGTGTTCTTGGGATGAGTATTTTTCTTACTTTATTTTCTTTTGTTGCATCTTGGAGTTTGGAAAATAGCTAGGCCTAGTGCAAAAACATGAATAAAGTAGTGGTTCTAATGTGGAGATGAAGAAATGTAATATGGGATTAATGAACTTGTTTGACTTATAGGTTTCAATCTTTCAAGGTTGGGATATGGGGAGGGGATTTTGAGAAATATGTAGATGGGAAGTGAGACCCAAGGTTAAGATCTCCAAAAGAGGATCTGTTTCATCACTTTTGTGATTAGGGGAAAGGGGATATTTTTTAGTGGTTATTGGTGATTGAACCTTTTTTGTTTAAACTTCTTAAAAAGATTTGTTGGGAGATTCTAAGTTGTGAGGAAAAAAACATTATCATACTTATGCTAAAGTAAGATAGATAGTTCAAGATAGGTTGTTTGGAGGGATTTAATTTATCTAGATTTGTAAAATAAACATTTCTTTTTTGGGTTTAAGTTCTTTGATTAAGGTAGGATAACATTTTTTTTGTTAGCCATTTATTATATGGAACAAATCTCTATCAAACAATAATAATTTGAGATTTAAATTGATCTTTTTGATAGTGAGGGAGTGTGTTGGAATTGTCTATTGATAAAATTAAGGCTATGAATTGTGCAAGGTGAGGTTCAAGATCAAAAGTTTAGAATTTAGGTTTAGATGTCTCCCGTTTTATTGCTATAATGGGTTTTGATCAATGTGGGGTTCTCAAAAAGTGACCCAATTTTTAAACCAGATTTTAGTGTAATTTTCACTATGAGTGGTTACCAAAATTAATGATGATGGGGGTGAAAACCAACCTCCCTAGTTCTCACATTCATGTGTGAAAATAATTTTAAGAATCACACACCCCTCTCCCCCACATTTTCTTGATTTTTTTTGAAATTTGGATGGGTTTTTTCATAGAACCCCATTTTGTTTTTAGGGCAATGCAAGCTAAAAGCACACTATAATGACCCCCTTTGGGACACTTTTGGGTCTAGTATTTTAGTACATATAATATAATTGGTCCAAAAGCATGGTACTTTTTATTTTGAATATCAATTTTGGATTTTGGGCCCTACAACAATTATTTTTACGAAATTAATGTTATGTAATATTATTTTAAAAAAATAATAAATTTCATTATTTATATTGAAGGATCCATAAGTATATTTATAATATACATTGGTATAATAAGGCCATTGTTTCATTTTGATTGCATCAACTTAAGGCTTCATTAGTCATTAAAATAATCAAATTTAATGAAATAAAAAAAGGCCCATATAGCTATATTTTTCATCTTCTATGTGGATGTGATTTTTTGTCGAAATTTCAATTTACCACACATTTGTCACATCTTTGTTGAAAAAACTCATTTTTTGAGATGAAAATTTATAAATTAGTCATAACATGGTATCTAGACATGGTTCATATTATGTGAAATGACATGATTCAATATATTTTTAACTTTCATAAATATTATGAACCTTATTGACATAACCATGTGTGGTAGTCTCAATTTTTAAGAATTGCATTAGGGATATTCGAGTGTGGTAAGGCTATTAGAGGTTTTTAGCAACTTCATATTAAAATAAGGAATGATAACTGCGCATGGTTGCATGGTGGGGTTTTTTTTTTTTCAAAATTTGATATTAGATGAATGAGGTGTAGGGTTAATTATTTTTTCCAACAAAAGTTGATAATCATAGTTTTAAAACTTCAGTTGCATGATTAAGGGTGAGAAATTTCTATAGGGTTAGGGTTAAAAACAGAAGCCAAAATTCATAATGTTCGGCAAAACGTTGGTCTTGTTTTAATATTTAGTGGGTAGTCATTTAAGCGAAGATGTTTGAGATTCATGAAGTAGTTGAGGGGGTGTCAATGAAAGATCTAATGCAGATAAAATAATTTTCAAACATTGTAAGCATGACATTAATTCGAAACAATGTAACGATAAATAATGTGATAGGGTGGCAATGGCAACATGGATTTCATGATGAGTGAATATTTTATTCAGGTTATGGATAAACTCCACGAGGAGTTGCACTTACATGTTGAGTCTTGGGTTATGCCACAATGATAGTTCATAACTGTAGGAAATTTAGGATGCGTTGAATGATGCGAATTAAGTAATCCTCCTTGCTATTAGGAGGCAATCGACAAATCAGATCGCATAACCAATAATAATGTCCAACATTGCGAATTGAAAACCATGCAAAAATAGAAATGTTTTCAGTTTTGTAAAAACCTTCACAAATAATTTTAAGTTCATGACTACAAACGGGGTTGATTTGCAACAAAATCACCAAGGTGCGAGAGTTCGGAGAAATGCGATAATACCAAGTTCAAGGGAGTTTAATTTCAAAACAAGGGTGCACCTTTCATGGTTTGGGATCTTCATCATGAAGATGTTGCATCAACATCAAATCTAAGTATGACTCCCGAGGTGGCTTTTCATTCACTTGTGCAACTTGAGGCTCGTAAGATGTGGTCATATGTGAAGCCATGAATTCAAGGAAAGGAAAAAATCTTCAATCAAAATCAAATTGGCGATGAATGTGTGGAAGACTGGTTACATCGAAAGCATGGTTGTAATTTATAAATCAAAGAAAAGGGAGGAAAGGTGTATGTAACAATTTAGAGTTATGGTAAAGTAAAACCTTAAGATCAATAGAAAAAAAAAAGGTTTAAGTAAAATTTGTTGGGGGGGAAAATGAGAAAAGATGAAAAAAATGTTTTTCCTTTTTTTTCCAAGGGCCATTAAACAATGGAACCTTCCATTGGCCACCAAGCATTGGAACCTTCCATTGGCCACCAGGCCACTAAACATTGGAACCTTCTATTCACCACCAAGTTGGGGTCTTCTTTTGCCTCTTTCCTTTTCCTTTTCTTTGAAAGCACAAATTTGAATCATTTTGGACTAATTTTTTAAAAAGAATTTTTGATTTGAATATTGGGAAAACTTGTTCCTATAACTTTCCTTGGGAGGAGAAAAATGATGAGTTTTAGTGGACGATGGAAAGAAGGAAAATAGATTGGATAATAATGGTACTTTTGAAAGAATGGAAGTGAATAGGGATAGTTTTGGGAGCTTGAAATCTTAGAAAAAATTCATAAGATTTCTCAGGTTTTATAACACAGTTTTTTAATAATTTGGGTGGAAAGCTTAGAATTTAGTAGGTAGATGTGCTTTATAGCTAGCTTTTTAATGAGTTAAAGCAAGTTAAATTTGGATAATGTATGTGATAAGAACAATATTTTAAGTGACCAGAGGTCTAGTGCTAAGTTGAACTTTCTACCTTCATGAAACTTTCTCAGGTTTCGTAGCACAATGTTATATTGATTTGGGTGTAGAGCTTGGGATTTGGTAAGTAGATGTGCCTTGTAGCTAACTTTTTAATGAAATAAGGCAAGCTAAATTTGGATAACATATGTGGTAGGAACAATATTTTAAATGATTAAAGGTCTGTTGCCAAGTTGAGCATGGTCTTGAATCCTTAAAAATTGGTTTAAATGGGTGACAATTTAATTAAAAATTTAGGATTTAGAGTGTTTGAACTTAAAAAATATATCTATCAATTTCAAAATAGAAATGATGCATAGGAAGTAAACTATTTGGTTTCAATTACAAACGCAATTTAACATCTAAATATACACTTTGCATTTTTCCTTCATCGGTAGCATATGTACCTCCAAGTATAATCACCTCATAGAACTAAAAGTGAAGGGATAGAAAGTCGGCTCACAAAGACTAAACATCATTTAAATTATTTTTAGAGTATATTTATGTTTTTGAGCACTTTTCCACAAATATATTCCAATCTCCCACTTTATAAAATGAAATCAAATAATTTTTTTTCTAATCTTTTGCCTATGTTGTATTCTAACATAATATGCAAAAATATCGTGAAAATATTTCAAAAACTTGAGGTGGGATATATTCAAACATGCACATCCTTAGAAAATAATATGATATAATGTGCTTTCACCTTGTATGTAGATTTAAGGTTTTAGGATTTAGGGTTGAAGTTGGGAAATTTATGTTAGAAGTTAGGTTAGATGTTAAATGTGCAGCATTTACATTGATAAATAGGAGATAAAAGCCCCATGGTTCTTTTTTTTCTCACCTTGGTGTTTTTGAAATTTGAATGTTTGTTTTTGTGGAATGTGAAATAGTGACACAACAAGGAATTCGCAAATATATGACTAGATTTACAATTCATTTTTAGTCATAATTATCATATGTAACTTGTTACAATGTTTAGTTGCCTTAGACAAGTCACATAAAATTTTAGTCGCAAAAGACAATATGTGGCACCAAGTTGCAAAGGAAGTTGCATAAAAATGTGACTTACATGAACTTTTCATCCATCCAAATCAGCTTATGTGACATCATCATTTTGCAATTAATTTTACAATTCAAAAATGTAGTTGCATTATTTATATTTGTTTAAATATTTATTATTTAAATATATAATAATAATAATAATAATAATATATTGTTAATTCATTAAATTCAACCTGCATTATGTTAACACATGTCATTACATAGGTTAGGCTTCAAAAACTAGTTTAGGTTGTTAGGTAGGCCACTTAACCTATGTTGGCTACGTAAGTAAAGAATATTCAATCAACATTCCAACATTAACCACAACCCATGCCATTCATGAAAATTAATCCTTGAATCGTAATGTCGTAATCTTGACATGTTCATGACTAAAAGTGAAATGCAAAGGCCCATGAGGCCAAGAGTGTGTTTACGTGTGAAACACACTCTCATAAATGGGGGAAACTGTAAAGGATGAAACCTTATGACTCTTAATTGCACTACCACTTTGGGAGTTACATTCATGCAGAGTTATAAATGTTTAGAGCCTTGGTTGGAAAGGCAAACAAGCACCAAATTGGGCTCCTTGGATACCATTAAAAACGTCTTGAAGCATAGATGCTTAAAATGCCTTCATATTGTTCATTTAAACCTGATTTGCATGAGTTATGATCAAAAGAAGGGGTGGGAGTCAAATTGAAAATTTGACTCCCAACTATAAATCCCTTGAAAGTAAGGGTCAAATGAGGTCCAATTGGAGCATGTTATACACTATTGGAAGATATTTTCAAGGGCTATAAGATATTACCTTTGCATTTTCAAAAACTACTTGATTTAAGAAAGATATGAACGTCCAAATTTTTTGAATAGAAAGAGTCCCAGTTTTGGGACTCTCGCTTGGAAGTCCCAAAGAAAAGTGACATTTGGATGTAGACCCTGTGAAGAGGCACAAAGTATACTATGGGGAGGGGAATGGTGCCTCCTCCCAAAGGTTGCGGGTCGTGTAAAGCTTATGCTTGAACTAGTCCCTATTAAGTTCATCGCACCACTTTTATTCAGCTTGCATTAATTGCCCTCTTTTCTTGGTTGTGTAGGTTGACCTTATATTGAATTCTTGCTTGTGAATTTGTCCTAGTCCCATGCTAGAGCTCAAACACACCCTTTTATCCTCGTAGTGTTACGAGTTAGAGGTGTGCCCCAACTATTTTTTTTTCCCGCTATTTCATTCTAAAATTCACATTTAGGTCTTTTGAAGAGTTTGGGGGCATCACCCAAGGATGGAAATCAACTCCTTTACCACCAAGCCATCCCACTTGTTGTGGAAAAGAAATAACGCACATTTTATTTAACCTATTTGATTTTAAACATTACACTAAAAATCATTTTTGATATTTTATTACAATTTTGTCCAAATGACAAGATTAAAGTTTAAAGTTAAAGTTTTTCCAATAATGTACACAAACATTTTTTTTTTTCTTAAAAATATAAATAAATTTGAAAAGAAAAATATTTGAATTTCATTATTCAATACAATTTCAAAAACCATTCCGTGAAAAAAATCAATCACATGATTTATAAATGGATAATATAATACAAATACATAAATAAATTTCATATCTTAAACCTTCATTTGATTTTAAAAATTATATTATACAATTTTTCTTTTGATATATCATAATTTTACCAATAGAATTTAATTAAAATGTGTAATAATAATTTATTCACTTGTAATATTTATAAATTAATAAGAAATAAATTATAATAAAAATATAATTACAGTTATTTTATTAAATATATTTCTAATATAAAAGATTAATTTAAAAAATAAATTTTAATTTTAAAATATTGATCAATGCCATATAATTAATTGATTTTATGGAAATATAAATTATATTATGTTTACACATATAATATCTTAAGTTTTACTTGAAATTATGATAAAAAATTTATGTAAAAATAAATTATATTTTTTCACATCTCAAACATCTATTTGATTTAAGAAATTATATTATATACTTTTGCTTATAATAGATCATAATTATACCAACAAAATGTAGTTTAAATGTATGATATGAAATGGGTCATAAATTACTCCTACTACCTAGAATATTCAATAAATAAATTACATTGCCTACTTTATATAGTAATTAATTTCTTAAAATCACATATATCAACATGATAAAATATTTATTACTTAACCCACATACATATGACCTACTTCCTACTTATTGCTTATTTAATAAATAAATTACAAGCCTAATTAATAAAATAATTACTATAAAAACATTATCACATATTAATAATATGATAAAAATACCTATTACTTAGCCTTATTTCTACCATTAATTGCCATGGGTCCTTTGAAAATTTCACAAACCCACTAAACCCTACTACACATTTAATGGTTAATTCATTGAAAAAAGTTAAGGAAAAATAATTAGAGCACTAAATCTAGTAATTTCATTAGCCAATTCATTTTTTTTCCACATTTGATTACATGTGCATTTACGATTAAAATTTATAATTGCAAATCAAGTTGAAAAGATGCCACATGATATCCAATGGCCTTTGAACCACCTTCCAAATTGAAAACAACTACATTTTCATCTATTTTGGGATGCCACTAAACATGGATGATATAAGTGTATTTTTCATTTTCATCCAAATTGACATTAGTTGAAAGTATAAGTTGCATATGCAATTGCAAACCATTTTGTAGTTGTTTATGTGACTACCAATCGTTTTTACCAAGTGCCAGGGAGGATAGTTATATTTAAAGTTGCAAAAATGGTTGATTTAGACAAAAGTCACAAACACATGGGTTGGAATGGACATGTTTCCTTGTAGTGTGAACTTCATGGCTTGTGAGGTTTTTTTGTTTGATTTTGTGGCCTATGAGTTTGAAGTTCACCATCCTTGTTTTGCCATCAGTTGTTGGTGTTGTTATTCATGATTGCTTAATGTTGCTTTTATTTCACCATTGTCTCTTACTTTTATTTTTTTCACTTGATGTTACTATTGGTTCACCATTGATCAACCTTTCTTGCTATTGTTGCTTGTTATCACCATTAGCTACTATTGTTTTGCCATTTCCCTTTGTTGTTATTGTTAGTTTTCATTGTTACTCAATTCTTGTTTATCACGCCTATTATTGTTACCATCATTGAATTTGACGGTACTTACATCACACCTTAACCCTTGTAATTATTACTTGTTGTCACTTAATGTTATTGCTTGTGTTAAGTATTAGGATCCCTTTAATGCTTTTGTTTTGTGTAGGAATTCAAATTAAAACAGACAAAATGCACTCAACATTTGATGAATCATGACCGCAACAAATATAAACATATAAGTATTTTTTTTTGGTATTTCATTATTTTCATTATTTCCCCTTTTTTTCTTGTTTTTTTCCAAGTTTTGTTCTTTTGGAAAGGTTTATTTGTTTTTTAACATTTTTTTTTCATTTTTTCATTTAAAAAAATATTTTTAAAATGATTTTCTTTTGGAAAGTTTTTTTTCATTTAAAAAAAAAATATTTATCCTTTTTCCCCTTCTACGAATCCCAATTTTTTTTTCCCTATGTTTTTTGGAAAGTTCATTTTTTTGGGTTTATTTTTGAAAATCCTTTTTCCCCTTTCAACAAATCATAGTTTTTCTTAGGTGTTCTTTCATATTTTGACATGTTATTTTTTAGTTTGGTAGGATGGAGAATATAAATTTTAATTACTTTTTTTGTGCATGATTTATATTTTAAACTATTCTTAAATATATATATACACTCAAAATAGACACAAATCAATTTTGTAATTTTGCACAGTGGTGCTCAAGGAGAGAAATGTGAGTATTTTGTAAATGTGTTCAATATGGTAGATTAGTTTGCTTGTAAATTCTTATAGTATTTTGGTAGATTGTGAATTTTTTTTTTCTCTATTCAATAAGTAATAGTCTTTCATGAAAACTAAACATGGAATAATCTTCTAAAAACAAAATACATTTTATGTTTTCATGAATAATGTGATAATGGAAGGTGAACCTTTGTAATAAATTAAATTTTTTTTTGAAAAATTTGTTGAATATAACTAACTTACTAAGTAAAAATCTAGAAAATGATGCAACATTTAAATACAAAAAAAATTGGAAACCACATAGTCAAATTACATTGTGTTGGGCATTTATTATGTCAAAAATAATAAAGATGATGTTAGATCTCTTCAAATCATGTGTTTTTAAAAAAAAATTTATAACAATTTAGTTTTAATTTCAAACCCATAAGTTCAAGCAAAAAATGGGTTAATTTATGTAATACATCAAATGGAATAATTGCATTAAAAAACATGTGTTCGCAAACCATTCTATTTTTGCC
>Ga0209208_10011682_pt1 | contig 11218 bp, 10 predicted proteins | sample S1TSphfallax_3_FD_187694 | JGI IMG/M metagenome (GOLD analysis project Ga0209208, IMG submission 187694) | Host-associated microbial communities from peat moss isolated from Minnesota, USA - S1T2_Fd - Sphagnum fallax MG (SPAdes) (version 2) | ecosystem: Host-associated > Plants > Peat moss >...
GGGGGGGGGGGGGGGGGGATATGTCGACCATTGCTCCCGCTGCTGCGGTTGATGTTGATCCTTGTAAGCTTCCTCAGATGATGGCCGCCGTCAAGGTGTTGCTTCGGGGTTTGGGGGAGGATGTGACGCGGGATGGACTCCTCAAAACGCCGCTCCGAGTAGCTCAAGCTTTTCAGGCTGCAATTCAAGGTATTTTCAATCTCTCTCACTCACTGCCGCGCGCGGCAGATCGGGCGTTTTTTTTCTTGGCAGGGTTTTTGGGAGATTAGTGTGTTTTGTGTTCGGAATATGCGTGCTTGTGCTTGCGTGTGTTTGTTTGTGTGTGTTTGTTAGGGTTTCTTTTTTCTTTTTTGCTGTTGCTGTTCATGTTGGTGGAGAGGATTCTGCGAGTTGAATTCTGGGGGGCTGCTGTTTATGGTCGGCTGGATAGTTGAGGGAGGCGTGGGGGGTTTGGTGGAATGTTGTGTCTTTTGCACATTGCAGAAGATGGCAGTAAGCAACAAAAGGTGGGGGGAGGTGCATGACAAAAGGGATGGGACGGTGTAGGGTATCAGCAGTCAGCGAAAGAGATAGTAGGCGGAGCTTTGTTTGCAGAGGTTGGAGCTGGTGGTGGCAAAGGGAGTGGGGGTGGATGTGGAGGCATGGTAGTGGTGCGCAACATTGAAGTATATGCTCTGTGTGAAGGTTGCCTCCTGCCCTTCCGACTGCGCTGCCATGTCGCCTACATTCCTTCAGGGGAGCGTGTGGTCGGGCTGAGCAAGATTGCACGAGTTGCTGACCTTTATGCCAAACGGCTCCAGACTCCCATCCAATTTGTGGAAGAACTGGCCCAAGCTTTTGCAGATGCTCTAAATCCAGAACCTTTGGGTGTGGCAGTTTTGGCTGAGAGTTGGCATTTGCAGTGGCCAGGTGTGTGTGTGTGTGTGTGTATGTGTGTGTGCTCTCTTTTTTTCTCAACAAATCTGAAGTGGAGCATCATATGAGCCTGGTTTAATGCCTGATTTGAACAAAATCCATGACAAACCACTTTTGTGTTGGCTGCATTGGACCTAAAAAAAGGCTCAATACCCTGGCCTTGCAGGCACAATTGAAGAGGATGTTACCTCGAATACGAAAGAGACAGTGGGATGGACTCCTCTCACAGTTTGTGCAGGAAGAGGCCAGTTTGAAGCCAAAGGAGGGGATATTTTTTGGAATGAGTTCATGGGAATCCTGCAACTTGAAGGCACCAATGTGACAAAACCTTGTGCAGTTGAGGTGGATAGCCCATGCTATGAGTGCAGTGGATGTCCCTTCTCCTTGTTTGATGCGCACTTACCATCATGCAATGGCAGTTTGGATGTGCTGCCCTCGCAGCCCCTCTGCAATGGATTTGCAGACTTACACTCTGGGGCCAATGGTTTTCAGCTGCATGTAGACATCTCAGGCATTGATGCAGCAACGGCAGGTGTGCCTGAAATGATTGAAGCAGTTAAAGATCTGCTTCGTTTGGTTGGGGAAGATCCCTGTCGAGCACAATTACGCTTGACACCTTGGCGTTTTGTTGGTTGGCTATGGATGTCTACCCGAGGTAGCCGGGGTTCAGTCCCTGGCCTTGAGCTCGAATTAGACACCAAGCGAAATGGAAGCTCACACAAAGTGAATGTGCGTATGAATGGACTCACTCAATTGGGAGTAATTTTAGAAACAGTTGAGGGGGGTGAAGTGATTGTAGGAGAGCTTGATTTGTCATTTTGTTCACAGTGTGAACATCACCTTCTGCCATTTTTAGGAGTTGTTCATGTAGGCTATGTTGTAGGAAAAGGAGGGGGACGATTGGATAGGGTGAGCATGCAAAGGATGGTGCGGAGTTATAGCTGTAGGTTGCAGGTGCAAGAGCGATTGACACGGCAGATTGCTGAGGCAATAGGAGGTTCAGTGATGGTGGTTGTAGAGGCAAACCACATGTGTATGCTTGCACGTGGGGTACAACAACATGCCTCCTCCACTGTCACCTATGCTTCCCTTGGCATCTTTGCTTCTGATGCCTCAGCCCGCACAACATTTTTGCAGCTTGTTGGCAAAAGGACTAGTAGGTGATTGAAACCCAGCCTTTTGAGGAGTAGTCCTCACCCCACCTCCAATTTTCAGGTGGATTAATTGTATTAATTTGTTCCCATATTGTGGCAAGATGGGTTGGCAATGATCAAATTCATGGTCATCCTAATATACATCTCTTTCATGTCAGTGTTGTTGTGTTTGAGTTCTAAGCCAAAAATCCTGACTAAGTCTTCCTGTTGCTTCTGGAAATGCAACAGAAACTCAGGATACTAATTTTTTATAATGGTTTGCGCAAAATTTTGGGCTGGTTATGATGTACTTACCTACACCCACTGTCAGCAGCTGATGAAATCAGTGAGTAGACATGGCAGCTTATCACTGCTATTCACGATGAAGGTGATGGTCTGACACTGTGTGAGCAACTCTTGTAAGGCTATGATTTATGACTGCTCTCATTGTCATCGGGCTACCTTTAAAATGTTGTGGAGATTTCTCTGCAATGTTATAGATATCTTTCATGTTTTGTGTGATTGAGGGTAGGGGAAACTTTTTTTGCATACCACATTCTTGAACCATAGACTGGCCTTTGCCATCAATTATGTCCCCTTTTTGTGACTGGACAGGCATATTCTCAAACGAAACCTATTGTCATGTTCTGGAAGATGTCAGATGTGGTACAAAGTTCCAAGTTTCTTCGCTTTGTTTTTGAACCCACAGCATGTTCAAGGGAGAGATGTAGCAGACATTCAGATGGACAAAAAGGTTGCAATGCATGAGCTGATGATAGAAAAAGCTTGGTACAATAAAGTGACAGAGCTTGTACCTGAACTTGAATTCATAACTCAGTGGTACAACATGATTATGATTGATGTTTGCATGAACTTTGTATTCAAATTTGGATAGTCAAAAGCAATTAGAAAGAAAAAAGTTCTACAGTAAGCGACACTGGTTGTTGACACAGATATATGAATGATATAAAAATCAATACATTTCAAAATTATGGTGAATGAACATGAGGATTGTATAATTTTGAGAGACAAAATTGTGAGTTTTTATGGTTTCAACAGCTTGTGAAAATTTCATTGTTATATTGTTAAAAACCGATGAATTAAGTTAACTTTAATCATAGTACAAATCTAAGAACATAAGTTTGGTCATTTGAATGCAAAATATATTAGTTTATGATTGATCCAATAAACTTATGTTGATACAAAATGGCATCGTTCTATGGGTGCTTTTGTCCATATATGATTTATTTGTGTATTTATAACCTATTGTCCAAAGCCTTTCAAGGTTATCATTCATCCTCCACTTGACATTCACCAATCATAACCTTTCGCCCTTCCTTTCTTGGGCATGCATATGCATCATCCATACATGACATTGGATATAATTTTCGTCCATTGAAAAGAAGGTTACATGACTTTTCATCCTTCACCATGAGGGTTAGTATATATGCAAAATTTGTGTCCTTGTATTAGAACCAACGAACCAAATAGATATGACATTTATCCACATTTGTGCCTTTGGAGAAAATTCTATATAATATTCAAAAACCATTCACAAGACCAGTCATTGTCATGTAATTTCTTGCACATATTTCAACTAACATGCCTTTTTTTCACAATAATTCATGATGAAAGTCATTTGTTTGATTTTTTATTTTGATAGTTTGAAATGAGAAGGGCGTGTGTTAGAATGTATGTTGCGCATTAAAAACCAAAGTGTTTTATCATTTTTATTTTTGAATATTTTCTTATAATGCACCATTGTTTTAGCATTGATGTAAAATAAATACAACATAGTATTTTGTAAAGGTGAAGGTTTTAAAAATTTATGAATAATTATGTCTATGTCTTGTATAGTATGTGAAGATGTTAAAAATTTATTTAATATGGTAAAAAAAAATCATCTTTCTTTCTCATGATTTAATTTAGAGCACTTATAATTTTCATGTTAAGAAAATGTTCCAAAAGCATTGAGACCATTAATTTTAGGTTTTAAAATTCAAAAATATTGAAGCAACTTTACAAGAATCACTAGTCATGGTTTCATCAAGACCACCTATAAATGCATTTTGTTTTGTTTTGTAATTCATATTATTTGGTCAATGAAAGTTAACATTTTGTTTCTTACTAAATATACTTCATTTATAATTATCAAACATAATTGATCATAAGTTTTTATTAGGTTATCTTAATCTTCATTAGCTAATCCATTCAATTCACATGATTTTTGTTTAATGAAATTGCAAGTGCAAAATGTGTTGTTCTATTAATATTAAGCTTTTCTTTTTTTTATGTATGCAAGTTTCATAGTTTTTGATTTTAGAGGATTAGTATTAACTATTTTTTTTACATAACATCAAAGCATATTTTGCATGATACACATGAATATATATATTTTCCAATGCTTGCCCCTTTTATACAAAATATATGAAAAGGTCTTGATGGATTCTTTTTTCTTGAATAAAATGTTATAAACAATAACTCATTATTACCTTTTCTCGTGTTTGAAGAAAAACTTTCATCCAATATGCCTTCATCTTATAGGAATTTTTGTTTGTTCATTAATAATTTATTTTTAATGTATTTATTATGGTTGTTTATGGTTTTCATATGATAAACATATTGTTCAACTTGTTTGATATTAATAAAATATACATTTATGTGTGGATTTTTTGCATTAATGACTCATTCTTTTGATAAAAGACTTTCCCATCCATTTCCATTTGTTTCATGATTTTTTCCATATGATATTTCCCCCAATATAAGCATCTTTCCATAAACCATGTTTTTTAAAAACCTATTTCAAATTCATGAAATTTGATTTAATAATAATGACATGGATATTTGTGATTGTGATAGTTAAATGAATGCCAACAAACATAATTTCCTATTTTCATGTTTTTCACATGTCTTAATACCAAAATCAACAACATTAGTTTTTAAAAGGTATCATATAAAGTTTCATTTTGATTGAAACCAATGGTAGTTTATAGAATAATTAGTTATTGCAACATATGGATCTAACATAAATTGCTCATTGTGTTTGCTTTTTATAAATATCTTACATGCATATTAAATACATTTTTTTGGATATATCACTTGGTTTACTTTCCAAAAATATGGTTAATTTTTTTTTTTGTAATGCTAAAATGTAAATATTTCCATCTAATTGTAAGCTTGATTAAAATAAATGCTTGATAATTGGAATTCATAAAAAAAAATGTCTTGGCATAAATCCATATAAAAAAGTATTGTGATAATTTACATTGTTATTTTACAATGCTCATGGTGACATTATGTTTTTCAAGATATATTAATATTTTAGAGAATTTCATTGGAGTTTTTGGACAATGGAATCAACATTATTATGCATTTATTGTTATACAAGTGTTAAAAAACACATTTTTTGAATGAATTTTCAACCAAAAAATCTAAAACTCCAAATGGTCTTAGATTTAATTAATGTATATCAATATCATTCATCACAAATAAAATTCACAAAAAGTTTCACCCACAACTCTAGTTTTGAAATATATGTACATTTTTTACACTATTGTGACATGTATTACCTCGTCACATATATACTTTACACATTCAAGTTTTTCATTTAAAAAATTTAATTTAAAATTTGAAGCTAAACAAATATACTTAAAACAAGCAAAAATATGTGATTTTCATACATTACCAAAAAAACTAAATGCTAAAATTTGTAAATTTGTGATAACAATTTGGGGGGGACTTAGTGTGCTTATGCCCATCATATCAAGAATCTCTAATTTAGATTACATGCATGTATTGAACATTCATTTGTTGATCCATGCAAAAATTATATTTTATTAATTAATGGTATTCAAGTAGCTCCTCTAAAAAATGCCCATGTACCAAGATTGAAATAATAGCTTATGATTACAACAACTACAATTTTCTTTAAATTATTTTTTCACAAAATTTGATGTGGGTGGAAATTTGAAATTACATAGGAGGAGAAAGAAAACTAAAAAAAAAAAGAATTCTTGATTTGTACATATTGAACAATAATTCTTTTGTAGTATAGGTGGTATCTATTGAAGTCTTTTCTCTTGAACCAAATCAACCTTTTTCTATTATTTTAACTATACCTTCGTGCAAATGTAGTACATGTCATTTGCGTGACATTTCTTAATCCTACAACAATATGCCCAATGTTTCAACAAAGTTTCCTATTCAATTGTACAACATTGAGGTTTTATGACATTGTTCACAAAATGTCAACACTTTACAAAATTTGTTATTTGCCTTCTTTCAAGCTTTTTCTTGCATGTTTCAAGTAAGGCTCAAATGAACATCTACTGCAATTTGAAGAAATAGACACCAAACTCTTCTTTGCATTTCTTAAGTGCATTATCAATTAGTTAGTGAACAATAGGAGTTCAAATGTCATCAAGTTTTGTCTTGTGCTTTTTTCTTGTTTTTAAAATGAACATCTATTACAATTTGAAAAAAAAAATGCCAAAAGAAAAATTGAAGAAACAAACATTGGAAGAAATGTTGTTCGTGAATATTGCTTAGAAGTTATAAGCACAATAAGATATGCATGTGAGAACCATTGAGAGAAGACATTATGCAAGAACCAAGAAGACTTGGAAATGACATAACATCTAAAAAGATGAATATATTGTTTTCTCTTGGAAAAGACTACAACAATTATGAATGTGAACATGCACAACAAAAAGCCATTGATTTAAATGAAATTTCTTTTTTTCAATAAATTCGTCCGAGTAACTTAAAGAATTTGAACAAAAAAATAAGAATATTTTCAAGGAATTGCACATATTCCAAGAGATTGTGGAGAAAATGAGATTGAGATGTTCAAGTCCAAAAAAATGAATTCTATTTTTTCATTAAATTGTTGTTAAAGCAATTATAGAAAAATTTGAACTAAAAATTTATAGAAATTGCTAAATGTTCAAGAAATTGCACCTATTAAAAAAGGTTGAGGAACAAATTGAGGCAAAGGTACTTGAGTTTAAAAAGGGAAAAAAGACAAATTTATGTAGTTGTATCATAATCCATTTGTAATGTCACAAACAAAAAACCTTGGTGACCAAATTGGGGTTCTAAAAGGTCATGGCATTGTACACACAAAAAGAAAATATTTCATTGAACATTGTCTTGCACTTGCATTGTTCACTTTTGGCTTAAATGAACATTATGAGCATCCTTACCTTCTTCAACCCATTCTACTTTCCACTTCAAATTTCAATGGCCTCATGATCACCTTTTGCATTTGTTCATGAAGGGGCTCAAAATGCACATAGGCATTATTGTTGGAGGCCATCAAATCATGAACACGGTTGCAACATTGGTTTGTTGTCCATGAAAAACTTAATAAGTTCATGTCATTTTTTGTTGTAATGGCAAGGAAGATTCAAAGTTCCTTTCTCTGTTGGTGTCAATTCCCATTACTCTTTGTTATGTTCCTATCATGTATTCAGTCAACTACAAATAGTTTACATACATGGTTTGCCATTTGTCTTTGTAGGCCATGCCATTATTTGGCAAAGGTGAATGGCTATTTGAATCTAATGCATCTACATTCTTTTTCCACTTTAATGTGGCAATCTCAAATTAATCATATGAATTTACAATATCCACTCCTACATCCCCATTGCCATTTGTCGAACCAAAACAAAATATAATTGAAATCACACTCCCATTAAAAACTCCATTTGTTCACACACTAACAATTAATACTTTAGAACAACTAGTTCATGTATGATTTCAAAACTTCCTAAACAAATTGATTGTAAAGAAGGATTCAAATTCATCATCGAGAGTCATTGACAAGCTTCGCCCCCATGTTGGTGTAAAACAACCCTTGAAAATATTAACAAAAAAAAGACATTAACAACTAACAATGGCAAGGTTGAGCTGACTAAAAAAGAAAAAAGAAAATTCATAACATCAATTAACGAAGTACACAAGATAAAATTGAAGATTGAGAGTCAAAGGTTACAAGGCCAAGATAGATTGTAAAATCATTAATTGGAGCATAACAATTGAGAGATGTGGAAGTCAACAAAACATAAAAATGCTTGGTTGAAGCAATTGTTGGGCTTACCTAAGTTATGAAATTGATGTATGCAATAAAGAGTCGAATGTCAAAACATCCTCCAAGTGATGTCCATGTTGACTTCAACAACACATATATATACATCCAAGCCATTACAAATAGTCCAATGTCAAAAAATCCTCCAAGTAATGTCCATATTGACATAAACAACATCATGTTATATGTATTTGAAATCACTACACATAAGTGAAGTTTTCAAAATTGACGTGAATTAGATTGCAACTAATAGTTTGGCATATCACACAATAGTTCAAACATCTTAACTAAGAAGACAAGGGGACATGCCAAAAGACCATTGTCTTCATTGATTATATCCATGTAAACAAACAACTCCACGATGTGAATTAGAAAAAAAAAAAAAAAGAAAAAGAAAGAGAAACAAACCTATAATTGCACTAGTGAAATATCAACAAAGTGGGAGGGAAATGAAGCTATCAAGTGAATTACAACACAAGTTGCAAACAATTGTTAAAAAATTGTGATTTTGAAAATCTAGACATTTTGATGAAAAAACGAGTGAAAACAAATGAAGAAATTATAGTTGTAACACAATATGAAAAAAATAATTGTAGTTATACAAATCCATTACATATTCAAGAGGAACAAATAATAGAAGAACAAAGAAACCAATAAAAAACAAAACATAAATTTTGAAACATATGTGAAATGTGCAAAACAATTAGGTGAAAAAATTACAAATGTGTTAATGTAGTAATGTGACATGAGAGCACATTGGAAGGAAAAAAAAATCCATAGTCAAGTGCAAGATGAACACTTTGGAAAAAGAACAAACATAGGAAAAACAAAATGCAACAAAACATTTTGAAGATTTTTTTTTTGATGATGAAACTAGTGAGCACACAAATAAAAAAATTGCATCTATAACACAATTTTTGAGAAAAATAATAATGTAGCTATATAGATGCATTACACATTCTAAAAGACCAAAGCACAAAGGAACAAAAAAAAACCAATAAAAAAACACGAAACACAAGTTTCAAAACCTACTTTGAATGCACCTAACACTTAGGTCAAAAAACTATAAATGCATTAACTCTAGGTGTGCATAGACCCAATTTGTGCATAAAGAATTGACCTACCACATCATCTTGTTGGAAGGTACAAGTTGTTGATTATTCACCACAAACCAAAAGACCAGTCCTAATTAAATTATTATCAAATTGTAATCACAGTAGTCTATTAGAGTTATTTGCAAAGTCATTTTATCTTTGAACCTCCTTTCACCCCTCCCCATCCTCTCTATCAGTGGTATCTGCAAAGTAAGGAAATTTTATTAAATCTTAGTCTGAAACGCTGAAACTTAGCATTTAATGCACAAGGTTTGAAAATAATTATAGTAGTTGTACATGTAGGAGTAGCGAAAATACATGTAGCAACAATGGAGTTGCTCAGACAATGAAACTCAGTTTACCATCAAAATTGATGGTTTTCTAAGCTTCATCCGCATTGAATGGTAATGTACTCTTTTGCAGGTTTTAAAAAACATTTCACCCTGTGTATGAGCAAACTTTTGATGCTTTGTTTACCTTACTTTATGGTTAACTTTATTTGGACTCATATTTATTAGTTGTTAAGACCACCAAAGGTTTTTTTTCCTTTTTTTTGGTGATGGCAATTTTTGATTGGCTCATCACTAGAAAAAGAAAAAGCTTTAAATAGTTCCTTACTAAATATTTTTTGGGCTTTGTATATAGGTCACAAGAGTAAAACTTAGGCCAAAAGATATGGGATAAAGTGAGGAGCTATTGGGAACATGTTGAGGAACACATTGGGAACCAAGAAAATCCAACACCCCATGCATGGAGGTCCTCCCTCAAAAGAAACCAAGGATAACACATACATGGATCCTTGACTCAATTGATTGCAGCAGGGGAAGAAAGGAGAGGGATTTTTCAAGTTTCTTGGGTTTCTTCCATAGGTGTTATCACTGTGACAGATGTAAGTATGTGTGGGATGATTGATGGATGATGGATGCATGTGCCAAGCATAGATTGGATGAAGAAAAAAGTATTATGGGTAGTGAATAAATAAAGAAAGATTTGGTTTTGATTTTTGGGGAAGAAGGAGAAATTGGTTTTTTTTGGGGGGGAAGAAAAGGAAGATTTGATGAATAGAAAAGTACTTGGAAATATGAAAGATTTGGAAAAGAGAATTCATCACTTTTCAACACAATCTTCTTGGATGATTCTTGTCAATTGATGCTCTACTTCTGAGGGGAAAAAGATAGAAAAGAAAAAGAAGGAGAGAGGTTGTCATCAGAGTTATGAATGTATACACACACACACACCAAAATGTTTTTTTGAAGAAAGGAGGAAAAGAAAAAGATTGGGAGTGTTGTTGTTGTTGTTGAAATGAAATTTGGTTGGTTGATTGTTTGTTACAAAAGTCAAAGGAGCAAAAGTGGGATACAGCATGAATGATGAGTCATTGCTAAATTGGCCTCGTCAGATATTGCCAGCAAGTGGAGCAACCATCGTATATAAGAAGAAGAAGAAGATGTTATAATAATAAAATAATAATAATAAAAAATCATGGCTTGCTTGCTTGCTGGTTTATTTTCTTTCTTTCTTTCTTTCTTTTTGGCTTTGATTTTGCTTTTGGTTTCATCACCGTTTTGCTTCATACCCATCTCTCCGATCTTCTTGCAACCTTCTTGCCACCACCTACTGCACACAATCCCAAACCATCATAGGTGTACACTCATTCTAATTCTCCAACTGCACAAGAGAAGGAGCGGCAGCTGAAGTAAAGAAAAAAAACACCCGAAGAGAGAGTATCACAGACAGAGAGAGAGAAATCAGAAAGATCCGAAGAGAGATCAGAGAGAGAGAGGGATCAGAAAGACCCAAAAGCGAGATCAAAGAGATACAGACAGAGAGAGATAAATTAGAAAGACCCAAAGAGAGATCACAGAGAGAGAGAGAGAGAGAGAGAGAGAGAGAAAGAAAGAAATCAGAAAGACCCAAAGAGAGAGATCAGAGAGAGAGACAGAGAGACATCAGAGAGAGAGAGAGAGAGCAAAGAGCAGGGGACAGAC
>Ga0209208_10011683_pt1 | contig 11217 bp, 7 predicted proteins | sample S1TSphfallax_3_FD_187694 | JGI IMG/M metagenome (GOLD analysis project Ga0209208, IMG submission 187694) | Host-associated microbial communities from peat moss isolated from Minnesota, USA - S1T2_Fd - Sphagnum fallax MG (SPAdes) (version 2) | ecosystem: Host-associated > Plants > Peat moss >...
AATCTGAGTCCAACTTGTGATAAGAGAAGTAACATTAATTCAAAAGGTCTTCAACCAAAAGGAGTAATGCAAGATGATACAAGTGATACCTGGGGTAAAAAACAAACTAGATCCTGTACGAAGGCAACTTGCATGTATATATATCATGCCATTTGAGGCATGCCTCACACATAGGCACTTCACTTGTGTACCAAAGGACCCTGCAATTTGTAAGGTCCCTTCAAACACATGTATTGGACCTCACAATGTAATGGTTTGTAATTAGTAAAAAATATGATTCCAAGACCAACACTGGTGTCTTCATACACCATAAAGTCCTTTCAAAGATGTGTATCTGTAGAGGTTCATCATTTAATCTGCGCAGCTGATCCAGTAAAGAATACCAGAATACTTTGCATTCCCAAAACTGCCCACTGACGCTCTTGAATGTGTTCACATAAATAGGAGCTGAAGTGCTCAAAATCTTGGGCAAAAATATTTACACAACTGTATTGTGGTCTGCTATCATAGTTCCAAAAGCAATAACAAAAGTCAATAATATGTCATTCAAGCTCCAACAAACTTGTGATGGGCAGTCTTCATGTAGTTTGAGCTTTGCATGTGTACAAGCAACCACCACAGGCTTAAGGCACAGAGGTCTGTATAGAGGTTGGCAGTCAGGGTCCCCTCCACTCTGCAAATTATCATCCTCCACCCAAGCATCCAGCAAATTGTCGTTCAAGGCTGTGACCACTTTAAAGTGGTCCTGGGTTTAAAGCTTCAGTACACCATGCTAGCTCTTACCTACTGCCACAACCTACTGTAACTGTGAGACATGAGAAACTTCTCTACTACTCCCGCAAACACAGCAAGTTCACATGAGACACAACCTTGCACCCCTCCACTAGACGACAGTCTAAAGGCTTTCCCTTAGTTCCAGGTTCAAGCAAGAATTGATTACAAAATCTGGGTCACAAAAGTAAGTGATAACTCAATTGATAAATATGAGTGCAGTCTTTTGGACATGGCTCCTACATCCTAGTTCTGCAGCTGCTATCAGTACAATGTATTGACATCTGTGTCACTGTTTTAAAAACTGCTGAGTACAATTTGTTAACAAATTTGCTTGTACCCAAAGCTCTGTACCTATGATAACTCATCAGCAATTGCTTCCATTCTGGTGCCACCATTCATTTAAACCAAGAAGAAATTCCTAATCCACGACCAAATCTCTAATAACTCAAAATCAATGTTCATCACTGGAAGAAATGAGTCAGAAACTATACAGAGTTAGCTGTAAGGGGGAATTCTATGCACACTGTGTGAGCAAGAGTAAAAATGAGAACGTTATGCAAGCAGAAGGGTTGCCCTTGTCTTCCTCCCACCAAACATGAACCTCCTGTTAGGTGTCCTCACCATAACCATCTCCTCCAATACTGCAACCACCTGCAAAGCCAATGCATTCATGCAGCGTGAATTTCCAGCATTCAAAAGATTGCTGTATAAAGTGATGGCATTTGCACTCCATCTAAATAACTACTTGATGGGAATGCAACAAAGTGACAGTTAAACACAAGACCAGTAGTAGTACCTCAGAGAACTCAGGTCGCTGCTTGGGGTCTTGGTGCCAACATTGCTGAGCTAAAAGAGATAGCTTCTCAGGTACAAAGGGAGGTATCTCAGGGCGAAGTCCCCTGTAACAGCACCCTTTCTGTTAAAAACACTGGCTCCTTTGCATGTATCTTTCTTACTTTCAGTCAAACAATTATGAAAATTGAAAAACCTGAGCGCTCAAACTCGGAACTACTATTTACAAACTGGTGACCAAAGAGGGGGTGCTCTGACCTTTGCACAACACCAATTGCTGCTTGCAGTGGTGTAAAACCAGCATATGGAATTTCACCAGTCAAAACTTCCCTGTTCACATGTGCAGATACAGCATCATCAGACTGCAACCACCAGCACAAGGAATATACAAACTTCAAGACCACTAATCTTTTTCAGTTCTGTACAATCAAAAAATTTACAAGTAGTACATGATCAGCTTGTCAATGCCAACAGGGTTCTAAGTCAGAGGAGAATAAGGAGAGCATACCACATTGTAATGCCAAATGAATAGACATCTGCTTTGTGATCATATGGCTTGTGCTCCAATACCTTTCACAATCATGCCCACATGCCCATCAGACACAATTGAGAATCTACCGAACTCATAATCACCTCAGACAGAAAATCTGTCAGAGATGAAACAGCACACTGCGATGCAGCACAATAGGGATCTTTCCCAACTAGAATGTTGTTCAACAGTGAGTTTTTGCTCCTAGGGAGTGAAAAGTGTGACCACATAGATACCTCAGGAGACATCCAACGGTAAGTTCCTGTCTCTGCTGTCATTTCAGCAGCAGTCCATGCACCCTTTCCAGAACTGCTCACAGGTGTTGGTTTTAAACGGGCCACACCAAAGTCACAAACCTTGACCACCTGCCACAAAAATCCCACATCTTCTATGAGTATTCCAGCTCATTGCTTTAATCCCTGCTGCTGGTGTTCCAGATTATGTGCACACAAGACTCAAAACAAGGTCATAACCAAGAACCAGCACAATGCACTGATTTCGATGGTATTCTAAACCATTGTTTGTAATGTAGTTTTTCTTGCTCACATAGTCCCTGAATCACTGAAAAGAATAGATATTCTACAATGGATAAGACATTTGTAAGAAAACAAAAAGTTGCACAATGGATGTGTAACTTACATCATGTTCATCAATCAGAAGATTTGCAGCCTTCAGATCTCGATGAACAATTCCCCTCCTACAGCCACATCCACAATAGGTAAGTTTGAACCCTTCAACTCAGCTTATGAGATAATGTCCTCCTTCCAAGTTCACAGAGCTAAGTGCTGTTGGAAACAAACAGTTTAAAACTAAAAATTTGCTAGATTTCACAAGAAATATGGAGTGCATCCTAGGGAAACCTAACTTAAACTGAAGCAATTACAACTTTCGTAATTCATTTGGTCATGAAAGTAACAAACAAAAGTAATGTGATTCAATGTACACATGGGTCCTACTTGTGAAGGAAGTCCATCCCCTTTGCAGCATCTCGGAAAACTTTCACAGCTAATGGTATATCCAAGCCACCCATCCGAAATTCTAACACATCCCGCACACTGAAAACATACAACAGTAAATACTAGATCAGTACAACTCAATTTGGACCAAGTCTTTCACCAAATGTGGTTCTTTCAGCACATATGCCAGGTTACACAGTCCTGCAACTGAACTCAGCATGCAAAAACACTACTACACCTCAGTGCATCACCATCACATAAGTGAAAAGGGACCCAAAAGTGTCCAAGAAATTGGCATCCAAAAGCAGGGGTTATGACTTTAGCGCGTACCTTCCCCCAGACATGAGTTCTGTCACAATACAAAGCCTGGGCCAACATGAGCATGCTCCTATGAACTGCACCACATTTTTATGTCTCACTAGTCTGCAAAAACATCAAAATTCATTACTGTCAGCTTCATGGTGCTTGACATAGCCTGCCAAGCATGATCCAATGCAACATAGACAGACCTTGAAGTGGCTAGGCAAAGAGTGGCTTGTTCAAGGCCTCAACATATCATTCTTCAACATCTCTAGCTTTTTCTGTCACCTCTTTGACAGGTCTTTTTTCTGTCACTGCTTTGACAGTTCATCTTGCATGCACAAAACTAAATCTCACTACAACCACACCTTTACAGTGGTCACACCAAGCATAAGAGAGATGTGGCAAGGAAAGAATCATCTCCAAAACAGCCTAGAGTGCCCAGAAATGACTTTTTCCTTTACAAGGGACAGCACAATGAAATAACACATAGGAAAGCACACTGCTTTGCTTGCCCACAATGCCAACTCACTGTTTAAGGAGACATCATAGCTTTAGCTCCAACAGCTTGTATCACATTGAGTAAGCAAAGTAAGTGATGGCACCAAAAAAAGATTGGCAGCTAACCAACAAGGTAGCAAATGCCAGCAGAGAGAGTCCAGTACTACTGTTGCTGCAGTTCTAAGATGCCACTAAGCAAACCACAACAGTCAAATTCATTACAATTATTTTACAAACCTCACCTCATAATTGAGAACTCCTGCTTAAATGTCTGTAGTCGTTCTGATGCTGGACATGCCTGAAGACTGTCGGAATCCATGTCCACATTATGACCATCAACTAGAGCAATCATCTTGATAGCTACATCTTGACTCATATATTTCCCCCGGTAAAGTTGACCTGATGAACCCTTCCCAAGCGGCTCACCTATCACTAGCTGCATTCACACAAAAAATATGGATGAGTTCCAGCACCAACTAGTCGGACTAGATACAAACCCAATATCAAACCAGATTTGCAAAGAGTCTAGTGCCAATAACTGACCACTGTGACATTTTATTTCAATGACATCACAGCAACAACTAACATCACTTGGAAGGTGGTTGTTGTGTCAGTTCCAGCAAAATCAAATTGAACAAAAAAATGTGGTCAACACCTTCACATCATTTCTGACACAGTCTCAGACCATCAGCTCATCATGAATGGCAGGAACTAGTTACCATTAGTCACCTCTGAATTCATCAGCTTATAATGGTGGTTGTATATAAGTAAATTATAAAACACAAGCAAACAATTTTGTTTCTTGTGTCCTGAGTCTCTTTCACATTTCCAGAAGCAACAGGAAAACCCAGTCATGATGCTGGCTACCACACAAAGCTTGTGAGGGTAACTCTCCATTCAATTTAGCTTTCTCATCATACAAGCAATCATCTAAGCCTCAGACATAGAAAGGCCTTTGTAGAGGGTAGTGGTCTGGCCCTCCTGCATGCTGAACTTAACCTTTTAGCACCACAAATGACTACCAGGGTGCTGTACATCCACTTGGCCACTGGAAAACATGATGAGGTTGCAGAGAAGATCCCACAAAAAAACTCACAGTAACCATTGTGTCAGTTCCAGCAGAACCAAAACAAACAGAACAAGAATGAGTGCAGGCATGCTGTTGCCAGTGTCAATCACCAAGTACAACCATCACCTTCATCATAAATGACAGTGATTGGCTGCCATTATTCCCCAGAGCTCTTCGTGGAGGGTATAGCTAAAGTTCTGCTCAAAACCTTAGGCAAAAAATCTGTGTTCTGACTTTGTGTTGGATTGCCCAGAAGCATCAGGAAGAACATCTGGCTCACAACACTTCACAATATGCACACTGAATTGTGCATAACAAAGCTTGGGGGTCATGATCATCTGGATGTTAGAAGCCTTCCAGGACAATCAGTTATCAAGCTTCCCCTAGCAATAGGAGAGAAGGTGAGAAGCATACCTGATTGAAGTCAACAGCCCAGTCTTCATATTGAATTGATTCCACTGCTGCCTTCAACTCTGCATCTCTGTACTTGGAATGTCCTTCCTCCCTAGCATCTACAGCTAAAAGTACTGCCTGCCTGAGTCCTTCAGCCTGCAAGTTGAGATCAATTTTCATACTCTTTAGGATTGACATCCCATATTTGCAGCAGGCCCAGCATACCATTCCAAACCCATCAAAAAACTGCTCAAGTAGGAATTTGCAAGCAGCAAAATGAATTCTCTTGACCTGGCCCACACATTTGACCCTTGCATTGTCACAAGTAGTGAGAAAGCTTACATCATCACCATCCCAGCCCTCTACAACAAAAACCTCCAGTGCCATTCCATCTGAAGTACTAAACACATGAGCTTCCTGCAAACAAACAACCATCATATAATACAATATCTCATTAGTTTCAGCCACAAAGACATTTCTTCGTGGGGGGCAGAGGGACACAATCTAGGATTGATAAAGCCAGGCATGGAAGAAGCAAAAGCCGCATTGTATTCCAAATGTTCCATCGTCCTCTCGTCAAACCAGGTGTGAGGTTTGAACCTGATCTAGTGCCATAAGCATACCTTGATATTCAGCTCAGTCTTAATGTTACTGATTGCAGTAGTATAGTGTCTTAGGAGTCCATGTCTGTCAGACGTAGCCAGAGTTATTTCATAGCCATAAGTTGGGACTGCAGCATCCTCATTGTCACTGTTGTAGCCAGTACCATCTTCATCCATGTGAAGGGGATTGGTGAAGTTGCCAAAAGTGGGACGGGAAACCGCCCAATCCACATTCCCTGGTGAAGTAGATTGCAAAGAAGGAGAAGTGGCATGTCCTCCTAATGCCGACGACCGGGTGGTCGTTAGATTTCCTCCACCTGCGGTGGGGTGAACTTTGGGGCCCGCGCAACATCCTAAGCTTGCAAGATTGGTGCAGGATCCAAAGGCAGGTTTGGGGATTTTGAGTCCCCAGCAGCCAGATGATCCCGTGCCCAACTTCTGAGGAAGCGAAGAACTACTTGTCACGGCCATATCCACTGAAGACCACAGCTGAACTTTGCGCACGTTAACAAAAGGAACCGCAAAGGGTTCATCCAAGATACTGCTGCCCCTTGAACCCTCCTCCTCCACCTCGCGTGCCTCTTGCAGCAATCGCATGTGGAGTAGCACATCCTCATGTCTCTCAGGATCAATATTGAGGGCGTACCTAGAAAAAAGCCAGAAACACAAAGCCCAAGTTAGTGACCAACCCTAGAAAGCGCGACACAACACGTCAGGAGACTCCAAACGCCACGAACAAAATCGTGGCGGAGTTTGCAATAAAACACAAACCGTACTGCTTGAGACAACCGCAGGTTGAACTTTCGGCGGACGGATTGCAGACTTCCGTGGTGCAAAGAGCTTAGAGAAAGCTCTTACCGAGCTGGCAAGTAGGCAAAGTGTTCCCGTAGCTCACTGCAGACATCCTCCCCATAGCCATACTCGCGCACTCTACCGATCACCCGCATCACTGTAGACTCCACCGCTTTCAAGGTCCCAGACGAGTTGCTCCTACCACCACCGCCGTCGCCACGGCTCCTCCGACCCTCATGATCACTACTGCTCCATCCCATGCGACTCCCAGTCATCCTCTGCGAGGAACCTTGTGACGAGCTCACCGAATTGCTGTCGCTATCGCAATCGGCCATCGTCCCCATTCCCCCTGCTCCTCTTCCTCCTTCTCCTGCTTCTCTCGTCTGCTGCTGCCTCGTAGGCAGCGTAGAAGGCGATAGCGGCTGCCGTCCAGCACCACAGGGATCATAACCACACAACTCCCTCTCCTCTACCGCTACAACCGATCGCCTCCCGTACTCCTTGAACAACATACTCACATTTTGTTGAACAAAATAACTAACAATTGCGACACGCCGCTCACAAAATCATGCGCTTTATGCCTGCCACCCACCGACGGAAGAGACGTAACGGACCGAAACAACCGCAGAAGCACACTCGTTTTCAGTACCCACGCACAGTCTTCAATCCCAAAACGCAACAACGCAACTTTTGTTTCAATCAATCAAAATCCCACGACAGCTCCCCGAAGTAATAAAAGAACACAAGCGAAAGTAGGCTACTAAGTACAACTACAGCTGTTTGTTTCTGCGGGTGATGGGGACGATGATGATATTAGCACAGCTCCAGCGATGCCAGTTTGGAAGCTGCTCATGCATGAGGTGCAACGCGGGTGTAGGTGTACCGAGCACGACAAGAGGTCCCGATCTAGATAGTGATGGCGGTTTGGTTGGATAGGCAAAGAGATGAGGCCGCGTGCGCATTCCAAGGCCGTTTGTTAAGTACGTACTCGGTAGCGCTTCCGAGGCGTGTTCAACTTTCAACGGCGCTTTTTCCAAGCTCGCACCTTTTATTTCACACGCCGTCAGTCTTCACAGAGCCGGTTCCATTAGCCGCTACGCTAAATTGGGGAAACAGACAGCGGCTCCGCCAAAAATTTCCATTTGTGTGCCATTTGCAGAGGTCCTGCCATCTAACCTAGTTTCTCCACCAATTATACACCATAGTAACCCACAGTTCCTACTCTACAAGCATCCATATTATAGCTATTTCATAAGATATCTTGAGATTTTTCAAGAATGAAGCTTTAACCCTGAAAGGCAATATTGATCTGCTGTAGTAGGGTAGATAGGTCGGTGAGCAAATTCTTAAGAATTCAAATGAGGTTGAATCCTCACACATTGTTCCTTTGATTCTAAAGCTCAAAGAACATTTTTTCTTTTGCAACGTTGCAAAAATGTCTCAATTTGGTAATAAAGAATGGGCAAGAAATGAGGTGTTCGGTGATAAGGGGTTTAGTGTTTGATGCTAGATGAATTAAAATAAATTAGGATTTCAAGTTTAAAAGTCTGCGATAATTGCATTTTGCCTCTAGAATACAATTTTTTTTTGTAAAGCCCTAGTTGGCAGACCCATCAGGTGTTAAATCACTCAAAACAGACTAAAAATGAGAAAAATGTGGAGCTGGGACTAGAGATCTACAGCTTTTTTTCTATATAAAAAAAGTGAAGCATCCTCTTCCTCTGTTCGCTGAGTTGCCCCTTTACTCCTGATGTTTCAAAGAACATTTGTAGCCCTCCAGTTTGTGCATTCAATGACACAAAATTTGGTCAATTTGGCTAAGGAATTAGGAAAATATTGGAAAGTGTTTTATGATAGATACATGTTCAGTGATGGGCGATTCTACCCTAGTCCTAGTTTCCCATGCCTCCTTAATGAAGGAGCAGCAAACCAGAGTCCGTCAATCATGTAATGAACCTTACAAATTCACTCTGTGTCATGTGCTGCTGGGTGGAGTGTAACTCTTTCTGGGCCCACTAAAAGTATCCTTTATATGTACTCTTCCCTTTCTGGTGTCATATGAGTGCAGGGAATCTCAGTGTTTGCCTGTTTGGTGAGAAATTTCACAAAATTCAGACCCGAAGAATAGGAAGGAATTTTCTTTCACAAATGCCTTTTTTCAATAATCACCAAGTATGTTTTTGAGAAAAAAAACCTTTCAGGGAAATTTTCACCACAGACCTTTTTAGACTTGGGGCAGTTAATTTGCCAGTTTTCTACATTCTCTACAACCTTCTTCATCAATTGACTGTAAATAAAATGGTTGTGATTAATGCTACATCAGAAAACTGAAGAAAAAGATAGACACTGGTAGAGAACGCCATAGATGTGCAGGATATGGAACAGGTACCGTTATAGATAGCTACTCCAGAGTCCCTTTTTCAATCAGTCCTCATTTAACTATTGGCATTGAATTAACTTATTTTGGTCTTGGGTTTTTGTGTAGATGCATGGCCAAGTCCAGACAAATGTAGAAAAAAGTAGAAGTGTGGGGAAAAAAAAACTCTAATAGGAAATTTATATTGATTTGCTTCACTTGGAGTTTATGGGAAGCCATATAATATTTTGACCTGGTGACAATACCAAACAGGATTCACAAAAGAATAATACTGGTGGGCAGGTTATATTTTGCCGACACTCATCTTTGTTGCGTGAAACCCATATGATAGTGTAGCCATCTTGGGTTTCAGGGAAGGGATTCCACAATCACATGGTATTTTCATGTTGCATGTAAAAGGGGAGTGTCTTGGTTGTACTTTGCCTAGTAGCCGTGGAAGAACAATTTTCACACAAAATAATTGATCACAGAGTATTAATAAACTTGAATCCATATGTACCAGAAAAAATAATAAAAATAGTGTTTAAAGAGACATTTGCATACATCCCTCATTCTTGCAGTGTGTGCACACTTGAAAGCATATAAGTTATGTGTGTGGCAAAAGCATCAAGAGAATTGAGACTTGAGAATTGCTCAAGTTAATGGGACTCATTTGCTGCATTTTTCCCCTATTATAAATGTTGCAAGGTTTTTCACAAACCATTGTAATTTGTACCCAGTGTCAAGCCACATCTGTATTGCCAACTATGCCACAGGGAAAAAAGTGCCCATGAAAATAAGAAAAAAGTAACCAAGAGGTCAAGAGCTACTACTAAGTCATGCATGGTTGTGAAATTTGCAGTTCCCTTTCATATGGAAATGAGTAATCTCATGGGCTGCTGTAGCAATATGTTCACTAAGTGGCAAGTTTAAACCTGGAAGATATGGGAAGGGTACACAGCTTGACTAGGTCCTTCAAAGTTCAGACTAGGCTACATAAATTAGCCCTAAAACTTTCACACAAACCTACCAACACAAAAATATGAAACTTGCAGCTTACAATCTTCCCATCAAGTGCATGAATCAGAGAGCCACAAGTCTCACCAGAATTGTATTGGGTGTTGGCCATTGGGAGGATCCAGCCAAGAGGCACTTGAAAGAGTAGTTGACCTAAGAAGCTTATAATTACTAGTGTGAAGGGTGAAATCTCTTATGAGTGATGGAGAAACAACAAAGGAAAGTTAAACCAGTAGACTGCAGTACAACAAACAAAACTCACACTTACATAGTCCATATATGTGGGAAAATAATTGAATTGAGATAGCATGGTTCATTAATTTCAAATTATTTAAAATGGAATATAATTATATTCCTAAATTAAGGGGCACCGTCCAATGTCAAAGATGGGATTATTCGTATACTAACATAACTTTTCAAAACAATTGGCTTAATGGCTATACTTGCAAAATTCATGGAAGATTGCATAAATGATTTCTAGAGTAACTTTGGGATTTAAAGAATGGTGGTTGAAGATACTCACATGACTAAAATCCAAAGCAATTGTTTTTTAATTCATGTTTGCGTGACTTGCTTGGGTTTTTTCGAGTCCAATGTCATACAAAGTTCCAAGATGTGATAATTTAAGTTGTAAAAAACCTCCATCCAGATTTTTAGTCTATGTTCCACACATGCTTACAGAGCAGAACCTTGGGACATTTCAGAAGATGAAACACTCACAAGTGCAGGTGTTTCATTTTCTGAAATGGCCCATGTCATTGTCCCAGGTAGCTATAGGGTGTCATGGTAAACAAAATTTAAATAAAAATCATGAATTCTTTACACCAAGTAACTTCAAATGCTCAATTTGTCAATAATAACATCCTATTAATAAGGAAGGTTGGTTGTTTGTTTTGTCACGCTGAGATCTTGATATTCACTTGTCATAGTTTCAGACATGCAAATTTGACACTTGGTGATACCATAATGGGTTGAATAAACCTCCAGTGAATTTTTAAGTACTCCATTGGAAGGTCCACTCAATGCCCATATTATTAGCCTCAAAAAACTGCATGGATGCATAAGGAGTTGCCAGCAAGAGGAAATTAAGTTTGCTTACTTATTCATCAGCAGGTATATCACAAACTCATTTGCTT
>Ga0209208_10011684_pt1 | contig 11216 bp, 5 predicted proteins | sample S1TSphfallax_3_FD_187694 | JGI IMG/M metagenome (GOLD analysis project Ga0209208, IMG submission 187694) | Host-associated microbial communities from peat moss isolated from Minnesota, USA - S1T2_Fd - Sphagnum fallax MG (SPAdes) (version 2) | ecosystem: Host-associated > Plants > Peat moss >...
GGCCTGCGCCGACGCGCTGCTCGCGATCGTGCGCGGGCGCCTCGAAGGATTGGGGCCGGTCAGCGTGGCGGTGCTGGCGGGCGCGTTGCACGTGCCGGTCACCGACGTGGCAGCAGCCTGTCAAGTACTCGAAGCGCAAGGGTTCGCGATGCGTTGCGCGGCCGATGAGTGGTGTGAACGGCGTCTGCTGGCGCGCATCCACCGCCTTACCGTGGGACGCCTGCGTGCCGAAATCGAACCCGTCACGGCGCGCGACTTCCTGCGCTTTCTCTGCGACTGGCAGCACGCGGTCGGCGACTCGAGGATGCAAGGTGCGGATGCCGTTGCGGCGGTGCTCTCGCAACTCGAGGGCTTCGAAGCACCCGCCGCCGCGTGGGAGAGCGACCTTCTACCAGCACGCATCGTGCACTACGATCCCGCGTGGCTCGACGAGCATTGTCGCGCGGGCCGCTTCGTCTGGTCCCGGCTGGCATTGCGCCCTGCCAATCCCGACAAGGGTGCCGGACCGGTGCGCTCGGCGCCGCTCACGTTACTCGCGCGCCGCAACCTCAAGGCGTGGTCCGCCCTCACGGCGGCACACGATCCCGCGCTGCTCGCTTACAAGCCCCGTGCCGTCTTCGACTTCCTTCGCCAGCATGGCGCCTCCTACTTCGACGACATCGCCGACGGGGTCAGCCTGCTGCCGGTGCAAGTCGAGGAGGCGTTGGCCGACCTCGTGTCGCTCGGGCTGGTCAACTCCGACAGCTTCGGTGGACTGCGGGCGCTGCTGGTGCCGGGCAGCCAGCGAACCCGGCATGCGTCGCGGGTGCGCCGCGGCCGGCGCCTGGCGCTGTTCGGCATGGCGGATGCGGGCCGATGGGCGGTCGTTCGGCGTGATGCCGCCGCGCCCGGCCGACGCCCGGATGACGAGGAGGTCGAGCACGTCGTCAGGACCTTGCTGCGCCGCTGGGGCGTGATCTTTTGGAAGCTGTTGGCGCGCGAGGCCGATTGGCTGCCGAGCTGGCGCGAGATCTTGCGGTGCTGCCGCCGGCTGGAGGCACGCGGCGAAATTCGCGGCGGGCGCTTCGTCGCAGGTTTTGCCGGCGAGCAATATGCCATCCCCGAGGCGGTGGCGCGGTTGCGTGAGATGCGCCGCCGGCCGGCTGCACGCCTGTATGTATCGGTATCGGGCGCGGACCCGCTGAATCTGGCCGGTATCCTCACGCCGGGGCCGCGGCTACCGTCCCTCGCCGGCAATCGGTTGCTGTATCTTGATGGCGTACCCCTCGCGACCTTCGCCGCCGGCGAGGTCTGCTTTTTGCGGCCGCTCGATTCCAAGGAGCAAGCGGCGGCGCGCCAGGCCGTGTTCTAGTCGGCATGCGCCGCGGCGTCGATGCCGCTCTCGTGCCGCGCCGTGTCCTCGAAGGTGCCGAGCATTTGCACCAGCGCCACCAGGGCCTCCCACACGTCCGGATCGGTGTGCGCCGCGTGCGACGTGGCGGCGGCGAAGCTCGCCTGCTCCAGGGCACCGGCCGCCGCGGCCAGGTCGGCGAACTCGAAGGTCGCGGCAGCGCCCTTCAAGCGATGGGCCCGGAAGGTCAAGTCGTCGAAGATCCCGGCGGGGGACTCTTCCGCCCGCGCCAGGGCGGCGCTCAGCGTGACGAAATGCACGCGTTCGCTTTGCAGCCTCACGGCAAACAGTTCCTGCAACTTTTCGGATGCCGCGAGGCGATCGACGGTCGAGATACCGGCTCGCGGCTGATGCTTAATCGAGCCCATTGATCTCCCCTCGCTTGCTCGCGTAAAGATTCTGATCGGCGGTGTGCAGCAGTTCGTCGACCGCAGCCGGGCCCGACGGGACGTTTTCCGGTTCGAACCCGGTCACGCCGACGCTGGCCATGAACGCGACCATGCCGGTGTTCGTCGCCACCGGTTGCGCGGCGAGTTGCCGGCGCAATTTCTTGGCGACGCTGGTGGCCCCGGCGAGGGTGGTCTCGGGCAGCACGATGACGAACTCGTCGCCGCCGATGCGCGCCAGCCAGTCGCTGGTCTTGCGCAGGCAGCTGGTCGAGCGCGCGACGAAGGCCTGCAGCACCAGGTCCCCGGCCTGATGGCCGTAACGGTCGTTCACCTGTTTGAAGTCATCGATGTCGCAGCTCAAGATGGCGAGCGGATGGCCATAGCGGCGGCACCGCGCCAGTTCCTTGGGCAGGTTTTTCATCAGATAGCGCAGATTGTGCGCGCTGGTGAGCGGATCGGTGATGGCGAGGCGGCGGTTCTCGCGGTTGCTGGTGCGCAGCGACTGTTCCACATGGGTGATCCGCCGGCCGATCTCGATTCGCGCGAGTATCTCCTCGACCGGCGTGCCCTTGAACACGTAGTCGTCGGCACCCGCCGCAAGACCGGTGAGCACGTCCTGCTTCGCGTCGCGGACCGTCAGCATTACCACGTAGATATAGCTTTCATAGCAAGCGGTACGCACGTAACGGCACAGGGCCAGCCCGTCCATGTCGGGCATCTGCCAATCGGTGAGTACGATCTGGCACGGCGAGTTGCTCAATATTTTGAGCGCCTCCTCGCCCGAGCCCGCGACCTCGACCTCGAAATTGGACATGCGCAACAGCGCGGCCAGTCGGGCGCGGACGAGGTCGTCGTCATCGACGATGAGCACGCGGCATTGCACCGTCGAATTCAGGTGATGCGACAGGATGGTGTCGTGCAGGTCGGCGGCTGGATCGTCCAAGACGCTGGCGTGTGGTTTAAGGGACATAAAATCCGTTTTTTTTGCATATCCCGGGATAGGCCTAGACACGGAATCTACAGACTCGCGAATATGTCGCCGTGGATTGCGGCACAGATGTACCGTGTTGCGGTACAACAAGCGCGCTATAGCTGCGCGGCGCTCCAACCGCCGCCCAATGCCTGAATCAGGGCAATGCTCGCCTGCAGCCGATCCGACAGCACCGTGAGGGCGGTCTCTTCGCTGCTGAGCCGCGTGGTTTGGGCGGTGATGACGCTGCTATAGGGCACGGTGCCCGATTTATACTGGTTGAGCGTTAGCCGCTCGGCTTCCTTGGCAGCCGCGACGGCCGCATCTTCGATCACCGCCTGCTGTTCCAAGACCCGCAGCGTGACGATTTGATCCTCGACCTGCTGGAAGCTCGAGAGCACCGTCTGCCGGTAGTCGGCGACGCTCGCGGCATAGGCCGCGCGCGCTCCGGCTACTTGCGCGCTGCGCAGTCCGCCATCGATGAGGGTCTCGGCCAGTTCGGGACCCAAGGACCACACCCGGTTCGGCACGCTCAGCAGCCGGCTGAAGGCGCCGCCTTGGTATTCATCGGAGGCCGACAGGCTCAGCGTCGGAAAGTAGGCAGCCTTGGCCACGCCGATCTGGGCGTTGGCGGCGGCCATTTGTCGCTCGGCTTGGGCGACGTCGGGACGTCGCTCCAGCAGCGTCGAGGGCACTCCCGCGGGCACCGTCGGTACGTCGCTGCGTAGCGGCGCGGGTGCCAGCGAGAATGACGCGGGCTCGCGTCCGAGCAACACGGCGATCGCGTGCTCGAGGATGGCGCGCTGGATTTTGGCATTGATCTCAAGCGCCTGGCTGTTGAGCAGCTGTGTCTGAGCGGTGACCACGTCGGCCTTGGCGGCGACGCCGAACTTGTAGCGGCTCTCCGTGATCTGCAGGGACCGCTGTTCGGCCACGACGATGTCGCCGAGGATGTGCTGCAGCTGATCCTGTGCGCGCAGTTCGAAGTAATCGGTCGCCAACGTCGCTTGTGCAGAGAGCTTTGCGGCGGCGAGGGCCGCGGCGCTGGCCTGGGCCGAGTCGCGATCACTCTCCACCGTTCGGCGGATCGCCCCCCACACGTCGACGGTCCAGCTACCCGACGCGCCGGCGCTCACGGTGCTTCGGGTCGGTATGGCGCCGATGGCGCCGCGTCCTGCGCCCACGGTGGCGGCGATGCTCGGCCAGAAAGCGGCACGGGCCTGGGCGACGAGCGCCTGCGACTGGTCATAGGCCGCGAGCGCCGCCTGCACGTTTTGGTTCGAGACCTCGATCTGCGCTTCCAGCCGCGTCAACTCCTCGTCGCCGTAGATATTCCACCATTGCCCCCGATTGAGAACGTCGCCGGGCTCGCTGGGTTTCCAACCGGACCCCTCCTTATAGGCCGCGACCGTGGCGACCTTCGGTCGCTGGTAGTCGGGGCCCACGGCGCACCCGCCGAGCATCGCGACGACGCTGAGGGCGGCAGTGGCGGCGGTGACGGGCAGCCAACGGTTCACGTCGCAGGCTCCGCCGGCTGACCGCCGAGGCCGAACGGGCCGCCGCGCGACGCTGGCGGCGCAGGCGGCGCGTATTTCCCGCGTTTCAGATGCCTGAAATATCGGTGTACGTACAGGTAGACCACCGGCGTCGTATAGACGGTCAGCAGCTGGCTCACGATCAAGCCGCCGACGATGGCTATGCCTAAGGGGCGGCGCATTTCGGTGCCGTCGCCGGAGGCGATCGCCAGCGGCAACGCACCGGCGATGGCGGCGCAGGTGGTCATCATGATGGGCCGGAAACGCAGTGAACAGGCATGAGCGATGGCAGCTCGCGGGTCCATCCCGAGCGTGCGTTCCGCCTCGAGGGCGAAGTCGACCATCATGATCGCGTTCTTCTTGACGATGCCGATCAGCAGCAGAATGCCGAGGAAGGCGATGAGGCTGAATTCCGTGCCGGTGGCAAGCAACGCCAGCAGAGCGCCCACGCCGGCCGAGGGCAGCGTCGAGAGGATGGTGAGCGGTTGACTGTAGCTTTCGTAGAGCATGCCGAGCACCACGTAAATGGCGAGCAGCGCGGCGATGAGCATCAGCGGCGCGTTGCTGTTGCTCTGCTGAAACAGCCGCGCCGTGCCGTAGGTGCCGCCGTGAATGCTGACGGGGACATGGATTTGATTCATTTTCTCTTCGATCGCGGCGAGCGCCGTGCCCAGCGACTCGCCATCCGGCAGATTGAATGAAATGGCCGTCGATACCGACGTGCCGGTGTGATTGACGCTCACCGGCGTGGTGCCGACGGCGAAATGACTGAAGGCGGCGAGGGGCACCACGGTTTCCGTCGATACGCTCACCGCCGAGCCGGTCGAGGTATTGCCGCGACCGGCATTGGCCAGCGAGTTCAATGCCGCGTTTCGTGCGAGGTCGCCCGCCACAGCTGCCGCGGTGGCCCCGCTGCCGCTGGCCGAACTGGCGCTGCCCGAGCTGCTCGCGCTGCCGGCGGAAGCGTTGGTGGTGCCGGCCACCGCCTGCGTGCTCTGGGTGCCGCTGACCGCGCCCCCGGAGGTGCTGATGTAAAGCTCGTTCAACACGTCGGGGTTCTGCCAGTACTCGGGCGCCACCTCCATGACCACGTGATATTGCTGCGGGCTGAATGGATTGTAGATGTTGGATACCTGGGCCTGGGCGAAGGCATCGCCGAGTTCATTGTCGATCTGGATCTCGGTGAGACCCAGGCGCGACGCCATGTCGCGGTCGACGATCAAATCGGCTTCCAGCCCGCCGGGCTGCAGATCGGTGTCGACGTCCGTCAGCTCCGGCAGGTCCGAAAGCGCCGTGCGGAGTTTTTGCGACCAGGTGCGCAACTCGACCAGGTCATCGCCGAGCAGCGTGTATTGGTACTGCGAATTCGCCGACCGACCGCCGCCGCCGCCGATGTCCTGCACCGACTGCAGGAAAGACGACACTCCCTCGACCCGGGCGAGCTTCGGCCGCAACCGGGCAATGACGTGCTCGGCGTCGATGTGGCGCTCGCCACGCGGCTTCAATGCAATGGTGAGGTTGGCGCTGGCACCGCCGCCGCCGTTCGGACCGAAGCCGCCCGCGCCGACCGAACCCGTCACGGTGCTCACCGCCGGATCGTCCTGGACGATTTTCGCCACTTCCTGCAGCTTGCGCTTCATCAATTGAAAGGAACTCGAGGCATCGCCGCGGATGCCACCCTGCAACTGACCCGTATCCTGCTGCGGGAAGAATCCCTTGGGGATCACGACGTAGAGATAGACGTTGAAGACGATGGTGGCCGCGAGCAGCAGCATCATCGTGCGCGGGTGGTGCAGCGCCCAATCTAGCGTGCGTCCGTAGCCGCTGCGCAGCCGTTCGAAGGCACGATCGAAGGCCCGCGCGAACCGCGAGGGCTGGCGCTCGCTCTCGCGCTCGAGCAACAGCGAACACATCATCGGCGTCGTGGTCAGCGAAATCACCAGCGAGATCAGGATCGACACCGACAGCGTCACGGTGAACTCGCGGAATATCTTGCCGACGATGCCGCCGGCGAACATGAATGGTATGAACACCGCGACCAGGGACAAGCTCATCGACACCACGGTGAACCCCACCTCGCGTGCGCCCAGCAGCGCGGCGGCCATCCGGCTCATGCCGGCTTCGATGTGCCGCGTGGTGTTCTCCATCACCACGATGGCATCGTCGACCACGAAGCCGGTGGCGATAGTGAGCGCCATCAGCGAAAAGTTATCCAGCGTATAGTCGAGCAGGTACATGGCGCCGAACGTGCCGATCAGCGATACCGGGACGACCAGGGCGGGAATGAGCGCCGCGCGCCAGCTGTTCAAAAAGATGTACACCACCAGGATGACCATGGCCACCGCCAACAGCAGTGTCTCCTCCACCTGGCGCAGCGACGCACGAATGGTGATGGAGCGATCGAAGGTCACCACCAGGTCGATCTTCGGGTCGATCGAATTTTTGAGCTCTGGTAGTTCGGCCTTCACGGCGTCGATCATTTCGATGACGTTGGCGCCGGGCTGTTGAAACACCGTGACGAAGACGGCGGGCTTGCCGTTGTACAGCCCATAGGTGCGGACGTTTTCGGTGGCGCCGTCCTGCATGTCGAGCACCTGCGCCACGTCGCCCAAGTGCACCACCGCGCCGTTGCGATTGGCGATGATGAGATTGCGGTAGGGAGCCGCATCGCGCGCATTGTCGTTGGTGTAGATCTGGTAGTGCGAGTCGCCGGATTCGATCGCACCCTTCGGTGCGTTGGCATTCGCGTTCGAGATCGCGGCGCGCACGTCCTGCAGGCCGATGCCGTATTTCGACAGTGATTGGGGGTTGATCTCGACCCGCACCGCGGGCAGCGCGCTGCCGTTGACGTTGACGCCGCCGACGCCCTGGATCTGCGACAGCCGCTGCGAGATGACGGCATCGGCCGCATCGTAGATCTGCCCCTGGGTGAGCACATCGGAGGTCATGGCGATGGCCATCACGGGAAACAGCGCGCTGTTGATTTTCCGGTAGGAGGGATTGCGCGTCAGCGCGGACGGCAGGTCGGCATGCGAGGCGACGATGGCCGCCTCGACGTCGCGCGCGGCACCGTCGATGTCGCGGTCGACTCCGAAGGTGAGCTGGATGTTGGCCGTGCCCACGCCGCTGCTCGAGGTCATGTCGTCGACGTCGGCGATGGCGCCCAAATGGCGCTCCAAAGGAGTGGCGACGGTGCTCGCCATCACCTCCGGACTCGCTCCGGGAAGCTGCGCGGAGACGAAGATCGCCGGCACGTCGATACGCGGCAGCGGCGCCACCGGCAACAGCATGAAGGCCACGGCTCCGCACAGCGCGACGCCGACCGTCAACAAGATGGTCGCCACGGGTCGCTTGATGAAGGGCGCGGAAATGTTCATGCGGTGCGCGCGTTCAGGTGGGGTTGTCGGCGAGCGTGCGGCCGCCGGCCGCGTTGCGGCCGCGCATCCGCGCGCCCAGCCGATCGAACATCAGGTAGATCACCGGCGTCGTGAACAGGGTCAGCACCTGGCTCACCAGCAAGCCGCCGACGATGCTGACCCCCAAGGGGTGGCGCAATTCCGATCCGGTGCCGGTGCCGAACATCAGTGGCAGCGCGCCGAAGATGGCGGCCACGGTGGTCATCAAGATCGGCCGAAAGCGCAGCAGGCATGCCTGATAAATGGCCTCGCGTGGCGCCAGGCCCCCATCCCGCTCCGCCACCACGGCGAAGTCGATCATCAGGATCGCGTTCTTTTTCACGATGCCGATCAACAGGATGATGCCGATCAGCGCGATGATCGTGAGATCGTCACCGGCCAGCATCAGCGCCAGCAGCGCGCCGATGCCGGCCGATGGCAGCGTCGAGAGAATGGTGATCGGGTGCACGAAACTCTCGTAGAGCACCCCTAGGACGATGTACATCACCAACACCGCCGCCACCAGCAGCAACAGCTCGTTGTCGAGATTGCTGCGGAAGGCGAGCGCCGCGCCCTGGAAGGTCGTGCGGATGCTCTTCGGCAGCTCCAGGTGTCGTTCGACGGTCTCGATCGCCGTGACGGCCGCACCGAGTGAGGCGTCGGGCGCCAGATTGAAGGACACCGTGGTCGCGGGAAACTGCGCCAGATGATTGATGAGCAGCGGCCGTGTTTCGACATCCACCTTGACGATGGCCGACAACGGCACCTGGCCGCCGGCGGCCGTCGGCACGTAGATCGAGGCGAGGGAATCCACCGAGCGATAGGTTGCCGGATCGGCCTCCATGATGACGCGATATTGGTTCGACTGGGTGAAAATGGTCGACACGATGCGCTGGCCGAAGGCGTCGTACAGCGCGTTGTCCACGGTGCCGACGCTGATGCCGAGGCGCGCCGCACTGTCCCGATCGATGGTGACGTAGGCCGCGAGCCCGTCGTCCTCCTCGTTGCTCACCACGTCGGCCAGCTCCGGCCGCGCACGCAGCGCCGTCAGCAGCTTCGGCGTCCAGGTGGACAGCGCCACCGGATCAGCGCTCTCGAGCGTGAACTGATACTCGGTGCGGCTGACGGTGTTGTCGAGGGTCAGGTCCTGCACCGGCTGCATGTACAGCGTGATCCCGGCGACTCGCGCCGTTTCATCGCGCAGGCGGCGGATGATGGTGGCGACGTTCGCCGAGCGTTCATCGCGCGGCTTCAAGTTGATGAGTACACGCCCGCTGTTGAGCGTCACGTTGTTGCCGTCCACGCCGATGAACGAGGACAGGCTCGCGACGTCTGGATCGGTGAGAATCGCCTCCGCCAGCGACTGTTGCCGCGCCGCCATCGCGGCATAGGAAATCGATTCGGCCGCCTCCGACACGCCCTGGATCAATCCCGTGTCCTGGTCGGGAAAGAAACCCTTCGGAATCAGAAGGTACAGCAGCGCGGTCACGACCACCGTACCGGTCGCCACCCACAGCGTGAGCCGTTGATGATCGAGGACCCAGGTGAGCTTGCGACCATACCATTCGATCAGCGCGGCAAACCACTTTCCCGATTGCCGGTCGGGGCGGCGTTCCGGGTGGTGCTTCAAGAGCTTCGCGCACAACATCGGTACCAGCGTCAGCGAAACCACCGCCGAGATCAGAATCGTCACGGCGAGGGTGATGGCGAACTCGCGGAACAGGCGGCCGACCACGTCCTGCATGAAGAGGAGCGGAATCAGCACGGCGATCAGCGAGACGGTGAGCGAAATGATGGTGAAGCCGATCTGGCCCGCGCCCTTCAGTGAGGCTTCGAGCGGCGACTCGCCGGCCTCGATGAAGCGCGCGATGTTCTCGATCATGACGATGGCATCGTCGACCACGAAACCCGTGGCGATGGTCAACGCCATCAGCGACAGGTTGTTGAGGCTGAAGCCGGCGAGATACATCACCGCGAAGGTGCCGATCAACGACAGCGGCACCGACAAACTGGGAATGATCGTCGCCGGTACGTTGCGCAGGAACAGGAAAATGACCAGCACCACCAGCACCACCGACAGCACCAGCTCGAATTCCACGTCCTTGACCGACGCTCTGATGGTCGTGGTGCGGTCGGTGAGCACCGTGATGTCGACGCCCGCCGGCATCGACGCCTGCACCGTGGGCAGGAGGTCCTTGATGCGGTCCACGACGTCGACCACGTTCGCCCCCGGTTGCCGCTGCACGTTGACGATGAGCGCCGGCGTGGAATTCATCCAGCCGCCGAGCTTCGCGTTTTCGGCCCCCGAAACCAGCGTCGCCACGTCCTTGAGACGCACCGGCGCGCCGTTCTTGTAGGCGATGATGACGGCGCCATAATCTTCGGCGTTGCGGATTTGATCGTTGGTGTCGACCGTGTAGGAGCTCTCCGGACCGTCGAGCGTGCCCTTGGGGCCGTTCTGATTGGCGTTGCCGATGGTGGTACGCAGGTCATCGATGTTCAAACCATAGGCGGCGAGTGCCCGCGGATTGACCACGACGCGCACCGCAGGCCGCTGGCCGCCGCTGATGCTGACGACACCGACACCCTTGATCTGCGAGATTTTCTGCGCTATCCGCGTATCCGAGAGGTCCTCGACCTCCGTGAGCGGCATCACCTTTGACGTGATGCCGAGCGTCAACACGGGGGCGTCGGCCGGATTGACCTTGGCGTAGATCGGCGGTGCCGGCAAATCCTGCGGCAAGAGATTCTGCGCTGCGGAAATCGATGCCTGCACTTCCTGTTCGGCGACATCGATCGCGAGCGCGAGGTTGAACTGCAGCGTGATCACCGAGGCGCCGCCCGAACTGGTCGAGGACATCTGGTTCAAGCCGGGCATCTGACCGAATTGCTTTTCCAGCGGCGCGGTGATCGCCGAGGTGATGACCTCGGGACTCGCGCCCGGATAGAACGTCTCCACCTGGATCGTCGGGTAGGCGACCTCCGGCAGCGCCGACAGCGGCAGCTGTTTGTAGGCCATCGCGCCCACGATCAAGATCGCCGCCATCAGCAGCGTGGTCGCGACCGGACGCAGGATGAAGATGCGGGAGGGGTTCACTACGGCGGTGTGCTGGCTTTCGGGCGGCGGCGCGCTGCGGCAGCCGGCGGCGCTGCGGCAGCCGGCGGCGTTGCGGGTGCGGCGCCCGGTAGCTCCACCGCCGCGCCGTCACGCAGCCGGTCGCCGCCTTCGGTGACCACCATGTCGCCGGCCTGGAGCCCCGCGGTGACCGCGACCCGCTCGCCGTCGACGACGCCAAGCGTGACCGGACGCACGGCGACGGTGTGATCGGCATTCACCAGATACACGAAGGTGGTGATGACGCCGTTCGGAGCGCCGCGGCGCACCGCCGAGTTCGGCATGATGAGCTGGTCCTTGATGAGGTCCTGCAACAGCTGCACGTTGACGAACTGGTTGGGAAACAGCGAGCCGTCGGTGTTGTCGAATTGCGCGCGCAACTTCACGGTGCCGGTGGTCACGTCGATTTCATTGTCGACGGT
>Ga0209208_10011685_pt1 | contig 11216 bp, 11 predicted proteins | sample S1TSphfallax_3_FD_187694 | JGI IMG/M metagenome (GOLD analysis project Ga0209208, IMG submission 187694) | Host-associated microbial communities from peat moss isolated from Minnesota, USA - S1T2_Fd - Sphagnum fallax MG (SPAdes) (version 2) | ecosystem: Host-associated > Plants > Peat moss >...
ATTTTTATTTTTTTCGTGGAGGGGAGGAGGGGGTGGGGGTGGGGTTTTAGGGGTCTTAATAGGTGGAAGTGAACCGGAGTGGGAAATGCGAAGGACCGGGTGGGGGGGATCGACGGGGTGCATTATGCACCGAGTTCACACTAGTCCTCATGAATTCACAAAAGAACAAAAAAACATGGATGATGGGTACCATTAATGATGTTACAATCTACATCTAAATGTTGGTCAAATTTTAAATCTTTCATTGATGTATCTGAAATGTCGTAGATTATAGGTAGGTGAACACAAATCTTATAAAGCTTATATTTATCTACCACAATGTCACAAACAATGTTACTGTACTTCTAAGAAATAAAAACACCAATGTTGTAAATGTTGGCCATATAAGTCCATGAAAATATACAAAACAATATTCATCGCTTTATCAATAGGAAAAGGCTCTTGCACAAAAAAGGTGAATGTATATTGAAAGACATCATATGATGGATAAAACTTTCAAATGCAAAAAATGACATTTTATAAAATTAAATATATTATCAATTTGACACGTATGGGTTTTGAACCAAACATATCACTTTAATAACCTCTTAGAATTGTCTTCTCTATTTAGGCTTGTTCCACAATGGTCTATGCACATTCATTTTTTCTCTTTAACACATAATCACAACAATTAGTAAATACTTTTGAAACAAGGTAGTCTAATCCAACATTATTGGATGTAATTGGTGTACAAGGTGACATAACCTAATGGACATGATTAGTGTGAAAATATCTGAAAATTGAACCAAACCCCACCAATCAAACAATGTATAGGTTTGGCCAAAAGCATGGTAAAGTATACCAAAAAAATAGTCTATCTAAAATCCAATTTATGGGAGGCAAATTTTGACATATGCATAAAAAAGTAGATAAAAAGGTTTTGTAAGTAGAAAGGTAAACCATTTGGACCTCCATTGGGTTTTTGGTAAGTTGAATACGTAATTTCAATAACTTTTGTATAATAAAAGTAGATAACAATTAGGTTTGAAATTGACTGGTCAATATGGTGTTCAAAACAACTTTTACATAAAAAGTTTGATATATTATGACTATAATATGTACAATTTGAGAGCACATAAGTATATTCCAAGTCTCTATTAACTTGAAAGTATAAAAAAATCAATATTTGATATGCTTTCATCTTCTTGCAACCAATTTTGTAAAACCTAAACATCTATGCAAGTAGGTTCACTTTTTTGAAATCTACTTAGATGCATATTAAAAATGTGGTATTTGAACTTTATTATAATAAAGTAAAAGAATATCCTTATATTAGTCAAAGAATAAAATAACATTTCTACTTTCAATACATCAAAACCTATTTATGTCTACTTGTCATTTTTTGTGACAAGGATCACCAAATTGAAAAAAAAGGGTGACAATTGACTTGTTGGCCTTGAGGTGCATAGGCTAAACAATTATTAGGTGTATAACAACACATGCCATTTAAGCATTGGCCAGGCGTTTGCATATGTTGTATATGCATGTTACTTAGCTTTGTTAATGCCATGTCAACATAAAAGTGACATTTCAATGAACCCTAAGCAATGTACATTAATGTAACATAATTGCATATGTGACGGTCTTATATGTTTAATTGTTTAGATGTTTGCTTTTGCATGGAAAAAAAAAAGGAAAAAAAACAACCTTCCTAATTTTTGTTATAGCTTGAATGAGGATTCAATTATAAAACTTCTAACAAGCTTACATTGACCTTAAGCAATGTTTCTTAAATGTCACACAAACAATGTCCAAATAAATTATTTATGTGAAGTAGTTATGAATTAACAACTTCTAAAATTATCATGGGGTACATGTTTTAGTTGTCACTTGTTGGAGGTAATTTAAAACAATAATGCTTTAAAGTTTCTTTTTTTTTAATGGTTAATTTCCCACAATAAATAAAATACTTTCTTTCCAAAACCTACATTTGAAAATATTTGGTGTATTTCAAGAAAACTTATTCAGAAGTTGATTACAACTTGTATATGTACAATAGATAATGAGCTTGTTATTGAATTTTAAAACCTAACATTTCTAAAATTTTAACTTGGAAAAAAAAAAGTTAAAAAGTTAAATCTTTCTCCACCCCTTTAAAACCAAATGGAGGAAGAAGGGGAGGGCTAAGAACACCATCACAATTGGCATCAAAAGAAAAAGAAGACGCAAAAAACATGAATAAAAAATGTTGTGAGTCAAATAACCATGTCACTGTCAAATTGCGGCATCAAGTAGAATGTGGGTCACCATCATATCTTCGTGACCATAGGCACACATCTAAGTGAGGATCATTAGAAAAAATGTAAGTACCCCATTTTTTGCAAGAATTTGGAATGTCCCACAAACAACACATGCCATTGTTAAGAAGAAAAAATTAGAGTCAATAGATCTTGTTTCGTAGTATTGATTCACTATGTGCAGTGGATATAATCAACAAGGAACATAGTGAAAAAACAAAGTTAGGAAATATGTCAGAAGAAACCAACATTGAAAAGTTCTTTACTCCACTAAAGAGCCCTCCAAAAAGTGATGTGAATAGGCACACTAAAGATAGTGAAAATACAAAACAACTTTGTCATGAAGGAAGCATTCAAGCATAATCGAAGGATGGACGAAATAGTTTGCAAACAATTTTAGTCTTCCTACCTCCAAAGAAAAAAAGGTTGAAAATGCAAAGCAATGCACAAGGAAAAGATCTTGAAAAATGGTGTATTTTTAATTGTTTTAAGCGACGAGGAAGTAAAGGATGCAACATTTTAAAGCAAAAAAGACAAGGACGAGATGCTAGTCTTCACATAGAGGGACATCCAAGAGTTTAAAGACACACAAACGATGTACTAAATGTGTCCATATTCAACTTTATTAGAATAGGGAGGAAGTGGAAGCAAAATACTTAACTCATTTTGATTGTCATATAAATGAAAATTGTCATATTTTTCCACCAAAACAAATTTGAAGTCACTAGTAATGCAATGTGTATGAAATTTGTGATATGTGTCCACCTTAATAGTATTAAACTCATCTACAATGTGAAAATTGTGATATGCATGCAAAATAATGATTATGAACTCATCTATAAGGTCATATCTATGTTGAATTTGGGATTTGTTGTAAGAATGTTAAAAATATGAAGAAATTATAAATAAACCAATAATTGAATATGAAAATAAGATTAATTTAAAGCCATTAGTGATAAAATATAAATTGAATATGGAATTTGTGATATGTTGCCAATATAACAATTTTGAACTCAATTGTAATGTCATATAGATTATATTTGTGACTTGCTTCCAACATAACAATTTTGAACTCTACTCATCATATATATATAACAAGGTTGTGAACTCCATTGTGGAGAATAATGTAATAAATATATTCAACAAATGCATACATGCCAAGCACTAACACTTATGAATATAATGATGAGAAATGAAACATGGTTGCATAACTTAAACAACAATTATACATTATGCATCATGGATCTATGGTAGTATAACGGGATTCTTTGCAGATGTTAAAGCCATATGTCTTGAAGAGTCAATAATAGTTTTCAAATTTGCAAACATTATTACATTGCTATCCTAAAAAAAAACACTTGCAACAAAAGAACCAATAAATTATTATTTATAATTCATCATTATTTATTTTTTCTATTTAAGTTTGAAAATGATCATTTGTAAAATAACAATCTTGATACCTAATATATTATAATACTCTAGTACTCAAAAAAATAAAATTCATTCATAACATTTGAAAATAGACAGATAAAGATAAGGCGGACAAAAAATATGAAATTAAATTGAATCCTTTTGCATTATTGGCTACCAATTTGAACTTATCATAAAGGTTCGGCAAATTGGGAACTTGTTTCCTTTGAAATCTAGACATTTTGGGTGATTTTTTCCACGGGAAACCCAACAATATAAGTATAGTTTTAACCCATGTGTTTCACATCAAAGTTTGATGAAGTTTTGCCCCATTGGCGTTATGTATTTAATTTCCCTAAAGATTTGTTTAGATTCCTACTAAAGTTTCAATGATAAAAATACTCAAATTCAATTTTTTTGAAGCCTAGTTAGTAAATTGCTTTTGTTGGATTAAGATTTCATTTGGATTTATGATATGCGCAAAGTTAATTTGTATTTGCTAGGAAACTTAAATTGAAATGAAATAATTTTAATTTTAAACATCTATAATATAAATTAAATCCAAAAAATTCACAATTGTGGGGTAGAGTAGCATATAGATGATAAACAATGAAAAACTTTACCATTCAAAAATCCTAGAAACAAGTTTTTTGCCATAAAAAATTTGTGGTAATCCCAAAAAAAAATTAAGGTAAACTTTCTTCCACAAATGTCACAAAAATCACTTAGTGTTTTATCATTGAAATGATGGTTGATTGGTCAATCATAATGTTTAAAAACTTATAGTTTATAACTATATCTAATACCTTTTTCTATACAAACTTGAAACATAAAAAAAAATAGCACATGATTTTTCATCATCATTATTATTTTTCAATTATGCATTCTCTCACAAATACAAGTAGTTGACAAAGAGAAGGGAGTTTAGAAAAAGGCAAGATCTCCTTCCCAATGCAATATGATGCTTGAAAAAGAACCAACACAACCTTGTTATGTGTCTTACTTGTTACAACAATCATTTTTTCCATTATTGTCCCTCCAAAATGCAAAGCTCAAATTAAATTCTTGTGTTCCTTAAACTTGGTATGGTTTTGAAATGTATAAAGTTTAATGTTGATAAATTTACATGTTGCAAAACCAATGTAACCCTTTTTTTCTCTACAAACCTTACAAAATAGCCCACCCATTTCTGAATTGAATTCATGAATCCAATCAAATAAACTATACCATGTGTCCTTCCATGTTTTTTGGGTAGCTTCAACAACATTTACTTCAGCAATGATGTGTTTAGGTTGGAGCCACTGATAGAAAATGAAGCAAAAATGAGCATATTTAGGTGACACAAGAAAGGTTAGGGAAATATAGGATAATTGTTAGGTATCTATTATAGAATTTTAAGTTTTTTAAAGATGTTATTTGTTGTTGGAACCTAGATTAATGTGAATGGGGCTATGGTTTTCTCATTTTTTGGGGATTTATCCCAATGGTGTGACTCTAGAGTGTCATATTTCATACTTAAAAAATATTCATTTGCAAATTGTGGGAATCCAAACTCAAAGCACAATAAAAATATAAAACAACCTTGTGATTGATATGCGTGCATGTTATTGTGGGCATGACTTTGTTAGTTTCAATAATGTTGATTGTTGATCTTGTAACACACAACATAATTTCATTTATTGATTTTTCCCACATGGCAAATGATGCAATTAAATATGAATTTCTTATTTGTTAATGGTCAAAATCTTGACAATCATAGTAAATTCTAGAAATTTTGTCTCTTTTGAAATTTTGGTAGGTAATGTAGTTCATTATGAAAAAATTGGTTTATTTTTTTGTCTTCATGTTTCATGGATAGTTTCATCCCTTAAATTTCAAAATTTGTATTAGTTTTTTGGGCAAAGGGTTTGATGAACATATAACCAATTGCCAGTTCTCCTTGTACATTGGACTTGACTCCATGAGTGGGTCTTTCCATAATTTCTTCTAGAAATATGACAAAAACATAGGGTGTAGATTTTTCTATCTTTACATCCACTTCAATGGTGCTTTGTATTCATTAACCACGTGCTATTGAAATTGTTTGGGAAGAATAGTTGTAGCTAGTCATTGTCCTTCACGATGAGGTGATGGTTTGATGCTTAATAAATGACAATCAAATGGGTATGACCACATTCATTTTTGTCATATTCCTTTGTTTTGCATGCAATGGGGAGACTACTAAGGAATAATGTAGTTTTCATTTGGTGCCACATTTTGAAGGAATGTTCAATAGGTTGTTACCACTTTCAAATGTGAGTTCATTTTTTTGGGAGCTTCATGGAGCATTTCCTATATTAGTTGTTGTTTGTTTGAACTTGATATGAGAGGCAAGACCATTACACAATGAGTCACTTATTTTGGTTTGTTTTGGTGTGTTGGAATTGACACAAACACTTCTTTGGGTCAGATCCAATTACATATTTACATGGAATTTCAATTTGCAACTACATTGATATTTCTTGGGCTTCAAGTTATCCTTTTGTTGTTATCTTCAGTCTCTTTTCTCCTTGGCTTGTATATGAGATAATGTGTTTACAGTAAATATCAACAACTAATTCTTTCAATTTCCAAATGCACAAGGTAGATGTCTAATAGCAGCCTTTTTTCTTTTCTTTTTTGAGGGGGCAAATTTTCATAACTTGGCAACAAAAAAAAATCCAATGCAACTCATACAGAGATGTAACCAAATTTGGCTAATTCCTCTTGAGGAAAAAAATGCACCAAAGTAGCCAAATTTTGAAGAAACAATTTCTGAAATCACCATATAAAGACAAATCAATTTCCCACATGTTGCCAAAATATAGTGAGATTCTTGAAGATTTTCTACTTTCCTCTCTGATCTATAAGGCTCCTCATTGCCTCATTGCATGCACACTACTAGTGACAATCAATTGATGAAAAAAATGAATTAATTTGGTGGAAATTAGGAATATGGTTTTCATATGCATGAAAACCCAAATCACTACTAAACCAAGCTTCCCCCAATAGCTTTGCATCTCTCAATACAGAATGTTAAAACCTAAACTATTGAAGGATGTAAAGCAATCACCATCTTTCCAAGTTTGCCAGCATGAGTTTCTAGATCATGGAAGGAAGGATCGATCTTACTTACTTTTCACAATAGTTTCCCAGAATCCTGACGTTTCACTCCCAATTCAATCCCCATGAAATGTTCCACAGAGGATCTTCACAAAACATTGATCACAACTATGAGTTCCACCACCATCTCATTACAATACATGATTCCAGAGAGACATATGGCATCAATTAAGTTAAGAGGAGGTTGCAGTGACTGAATGACTTTACAACTAGGGCTTACAAGAAGTAGGGGAGGATTTTACAGTTTCATCAGAGCAGGTGCCTGTTTCATTACATGGCCAGGAATGTCATATCTACAATACCCAACAGTGGCAATCATTTTTTTCCTGGTTGTCATGTTTCTCAATCTGTTGTTGACATTTTTTCCTTTCTCCACCTAAAACTTTAACTCCATTTGTTTTTATCTAATTGCAAATTTCGGAAGGGAACAGATACCGGAAACTGAAGTCAAATGGAAGAACTGCAAAATTGTTGGATTGCAGAAGGTGGTAGCGGCGCTGTTGAATGCACTCAAATATGAGTGCAACTTGAGCTGTGGGAAGAAAATTGCAGACCCAGTCCAACAGAACACGGTCTTCCACAGTCTCATGAGCATGGCAGTAGAGCAGCTTTGGAACGAGAAGCTTTCCCTTCACTGAAATACCCACAGCTGCCCTTGCATAACCATGAACTGCAAATCCAAGCTCCTCATGCACATGCTCTGCAGTGTATACGCGCACCTGTGACAGCCGTAGCCAACCTAAATTCCCATTAGTAGCATGAAATTTCCAGTGAACTATTGAACTGAAAGGGGAGACAGTTGAAAGAAACAACACTACATGATTCTTTCAGAGAATGAAATCAACAATCCATACCATGGGGGACGAATGAGCACCACAACAAAGTGCAAAGTTGACAAGTGGCTCCACACGTTCAATACCGTATTTGATTAGCTCCTCTTTCAGTCTAGTTTTTTGAAGTGCCATCATTAACCCCTGACATCCCAATGCCATTCCTCCATACTCTCATCACTTGCATCAAAAGAACCACCTTCCACAAAGATGCTACAAACATTTGTTATGTGAAGATAAAAACTGAAGCAATTCCTCCATGAACAAAACAGATGTTGTCCAAGGCTTACAAATTGTGGTCGATGTGCCATAGCTTTTCCTTTGAGTAGACTGCATTCGATTAGAGCAGCAGTAAACCAGTGTCCACCCACACAATATGCAGCCTGCATTTATACACAGGAATCCAAAGCTCCCTTTATTACATTTTTAATGATCAGCACACAAACAAAGGAATGAAAAGAACTACTAGTTAGCACCCAAAATATGCACAACATAGGTACTGTGATTGGACAAGTACCTTCTGCATTAGATTGAAGAACTTCAGGTCACTTCTTGGAATCCCATATGCCAGAAAGGCCTGAAACCATTTTGCCCAAATAGACTTGTTAGATGATGTGACACTCGTCAATTTTTGGACACAACAAAACCTCAGGGAGGATGTCATAAGTCACAAAGAACGAACAGGAGTTTGAACAACTTACATGCATCATAAGAGCATTGTAAATGTTGATCCAAAATGCCAACTTTTCTTCATGAGACATGGTCTGTGGATCAACTTTTTCTAGTTGCTCCACCAATAATCTGCAAAACCAGTATGACCCTTGTGATGAATACTATAAACAAAGATAAAGGGAGTCAATGACCTGAAAGCTAGAGAAAGAGGGAGGAATCAGAACAGAAAAACTAATCTAGATTTGCCAAGAGCATGAGCTGCATACTCAAACTGCTCTTTGCCTAGAGAGAGAGGGCAGAATTATAATAGAAAAAACCAACCTAAATTTGCCAAGAGCATGAGCTGCGTACTCAAGCTGCTCTTTGCCTACAGACAGCCATCGAACCTCAATCACTTGGTTATATGGTCCGACATCAGCCCAGGAGAGCTTTCCCCTTGATTTGTATGGGTCAGATGTTGCATCAGTTGCCATGATATTCTCTTGAGATTGAAGACTCTGGAGTGGGCTTCGAGTGAATGACAACAGTGATGACTCGGACACTGATGAAAGTGATGATGCCACCAGGTTCCCTAAGTGTGAAGTTGGAGACTGATTTCCTGCAAGCAAAATTCCTCCATTATTTGAATCTCTCAATTGGCAATATATCTTTGAGATGCACTGCACCATTTCCTCCGAAAGCTTGTTAGCATTTGGTGGCATCTCAATCCATCGCAACCCCTCAAGATCTTCATCATCTGTGGACTTTGGTGATTCTGGCCTTGATGGAGAATCTTCATCGTCTCTCTGGAGACACAAAGCACAAAATGCTCTGTGGTTAGAAGAAAGCACCACCTTATGTATCTCATAAACCTCAAAGGCCTAGAGTAGGGATGATTTTCAGATCTAGAGAGTAGTTCTGTTGCTGTTCACACATGCTTATAAGTGTTTTTGTACCTCATATTCTGATGAAGAGTGTGAAGAAGAGTTTTGTTTGAAATTTGTGAAGTTCACAGACACAGATCTCCTTCCTGAAGAAGTACAGATGTCGTCATCTGGCAAAATGTTTTGAAATGAAAGGCACTTTGATGATGGCAAAAACTCAGGCCAACCACTAACATGAACCTTCTCTGAGCTTGCTGGTGATGGAGGACATTGAGTTTCATCGGGGCTGAGAGGAAGGTCTTCCTGCACTTGCGTTGCTATTGTGAAAAGATCCCTGGAATGTGATTGATTTCCATCTAAGAGAGAGGGTTGATTCTCTTTCGGTGTAACTGGCCCACTGATTTGTATGGGTGAAAGTGATCGCTGTTCCTGCACAACTTCAGACACCAGAATTGAGTGCTTCTGAGATTTCAAAAGATTTTTCTGGTATTTGCAATCATCATGTCAACACTAATATTATGAGAAGCTACAACTACATTCACCTTGTGGACAGAGTTCTTACATCATATAGCAATCAATGATCCCAAGAAAATCACTGCTCTTTTCATGGAGCTTGCAAAGAGGATGATTGAATCCAAATGATTTTATCACAAACCTTTCTCAGAGAAGGACGAGTTGATCGGCAGAGCAGATCTTGGCCACGAGACCAGAAACTTCGGCGAGGTGGTGAGGGTGGTTTGGGATCCTCTTCTGCACCAGGACATGGAACATGCAGAAGCTCCTTCAAAGTAACAAGAGGAGGTAGATTCAAATCTCCTGATTGCAGAGGTGACTGGCTGTTTGGGCTAGAAAAAGAGACATCTGGAACTGGAAACATTTCCTGTATGGTTTGCTGGGATGAATGTGCACTATTATGGAGCTCGACAGCTTCATGCTCATTGCTCTCGTGTAGAAGTTGCCATCGCAATGCAGTCATCTGCATCTCAAGCTCTAAAACTTCCACTTCCAATATTGCGATATCCAATAGAAGCTTCTGCTCCTGCAATAACAAGTTGTCATGACCCAAGAATAATTCAGGAAGAAGATGATGATCATCTCTTCACAGTTGGTACACAAATCCCTCATGTGACTTCTTCATCAAGAAACTTGAAGAACAAGATGAGCATCCATGGGGTTGTGAAAGTGGAGAAATAGCATCACAACATTTGTCAAACAAGGAGGTTTTATAAGGAGAAATGAGAATTACAATTGCAGGAAGATGTGAGGGAATGAGGTTTGGCAGCACTCCAGGGTCATGCACCAGAGCTTTCTCCAGGGCTGTATGCAGCTCCTGCTGCTGCTCCAACTGTCTCTGCAAGGCTGACACCTGCATAGACAATCCTTTTGTGCAGCTTTCAGAAAATTTGCAATGAAGCAAGATAGTAATAGCAAGCATTACAAAAGCAGCAAGTGTTTGAGAAGAAGGCCATCATCACCAGATCAGTTGTTCTTTGTTGATTCTTGTCAACCGCAAAAACCAGGGTTCTCTTCTTGTCCATTCAGAAACACAACCACCCACCCTAAAAAAAGAAAAGAAAAGAACAGTAGAAGCTTGAGAATGAGAGGACTGACTTCATCTTCGAGTTCAGAGCGAAGCAAGAATCGATGAAGTGAAATACTACTTCTTGAGTCATAAAACACATCATCATCAACTTCCTGAAACCAATTTAACACAAACACAAATCCAAACAATTTGTGAGAAACAGATTAACAACAAGAACTCAGGAACAGACTAACATCTCTATCTTGAGCATCCGGCAGAAGCAGAAGAAAAAGAAGAAGAAGACTTGATAAAGAAAAAGCAGCAGCAGAAATCAACAGTGCAGCCATCGATGATGCTGCTGTTCTCAATGGAATTTGTAGCTACAATTGTGTTTTTTGCATCATCAAATCAGGTTGTTTGTTTGTTGCAATCAAGATGCATTCCACTTACAAAATATATACACACAATCTGCCATTTTGTTTACCTCTGTTGTTGTTGTTGT
>Ga0209208_10011687_pt1 | contig 11215 bp, 12 predicted proteins | sample S1TSphfallax_3_FD_187694 | JGI IMG/M metagenome (GOLD analysis project Ga0209208, IMG submission 187694) | Host-associated microbial communities from peat moss isolated from Minnesota, USA - S1T2_Fd - Sphagnum fallax MG (SPAdes) (version 2) | ecosystem: Host-associated > Plants > Peat moss >...
AAACGCGAATTGACCTGTACACAAGGTTCCCAGAATGTGCCAAAAAATCCCACCCTTTAAAGCGCTTCAGTGCTACCAAATTTACAAATGGGTTGGGTTGACATATTTGTGGGTGAAGTTTGCTGCATTTGGAAAGGACCTGGTTAAACTTCACACCTACTTCCAAGATGATCATGGTCCAGCCACAAAAATGTATTGCCTTCAATTCTTCTTCAACTCACATATATTGACTTCAAACCCATCTACAGTGGGTATGAGGGGAATCAACGAACATGAAAATTGAGAATGAGGTCATAGGTTTTATTTTGTTTTGTTCATGTTCCCCTCTACATTATTGCTTGTTTTAACAATGGAACCTTACCAATGGGCTATATAATTTTTTAGGGAATTTGGCCATCTCTAAGATTAGCCAATGTTGTCAACATGGGCATCAAAACATCAAACCATACTACCTCTATTCATGGATTGTCACATGAAAGAAAATCTATGAAGGGGAGGATTTGTACCTTTTGGTTTGATTGAACATCTAGAGGTTTCTCCCTATAGTAGAAACTATACTAGAAGAGGGTCCTTGTAGCAAGTAGTATTGTCAACACCCTTAAACTCATATAAATTATAATCATTGTGCCTGGTTACACCCTTGTAATCTATACATGTGCATAAATGACCAATTAAAACAGATAACATGGTGAGGATTGCTTGATCTTGGCAATGATTGTATCGGTTCGACCCATCTAGAGCTATACATTGTCTTGGTATGGAACACTCATACCAAGGTCAAATAGTTGAACAATTATTTAATACCCCCACTAAAAATGGTCCTTTGACACATGTACATCCCAAACTTTACACTAAGTGTCCCCCTGGGAATGTGCCAAGTGTTGGAACATTCCAACAATCCTTAATTGTTCCTCTACCTAAACCCAAAGCAATAGAGAGATTAAAAATCTTGACTCTCATGACAAATTACATATTGACCTCATTGACATTATTGGGCTTTAAAAAACAACAATGATTTATAATGAAGCAAGGTTTTTTTCTTACACCTACTCTTGCTTTAGTTTGCATTTTCACTACTTTGCAACATTCTTTTTAGATTGCAAATTTTCTATGTTTGTTACAAGGGGCATAACTTGGTTTTGTTGGTTTGATGATGTCAGTATTCAATCAGGATCACATTTTTTTCAACTCCTTTTTTTTGTTGAAACACAAAATATGTGCACATCATCGTTGTCATTATTCATTTTCTTGTTTTTGGAATTTTGGTGATGGTTAATGATGCCATGTATTGTGCATGTCATGAAGTCAATTGCTACATATGTCAACGAACACACTTGATAGGTGTGGGTGTGGTCCTAATATGAGTGTGAGAAATGTTGGGCCAAATAAACATTTTGAAATCTTGATAGCCATTTTTAATATGTAGGCTCAATGATGGGATGCAAATTTGAAGAACAATCATCGTTGTAATTTGAAAGTGCTATTAATTAACATAGGGTGTAAAATAAACTTTGGAATGCCTTAAGGACAAGGAAAATTGAATGTTTTGAAATTCTTCATTGAGTTAAAATCTCAAACAACACAAACATGTGGATCTTTAAGTCCAAGTAAAATTGGTTCAATTTTTTTTTTAATTCCAAGAGTTACAAAAGATAAAGATCCTCCTTCGATCTATCTCTAAGTCCTCCTAGTTATACCAACTCATAATGTTGTTTCAACTTAAATAATCATTAGCTAATGATTATTTAGCAAAATTTAAATAACAAGTTATTGGTCATAAGTTCAAATCAACTTGTTATGTTAATCAATCGGTTAATGTAATAGACTAGTTACCAATTTTTATAACAATCTAATTAACTTAGGACCTATTAACCAAAAACTAAATAGTCTTAGGTTATACTACCTCACTAGTTACTAATTGGTTTAACGAATTACTATATACATATTGAAAAATTGGGTTAACATTACCCCTCCCTTTAAAACCAAATTTCATCGTCAAAATTAGTCACATAGAACTACATGTTTAACACATGTAATTAAATCATCAACATATTGTTCACCTATAGTGTCAACGAATTCAACAAATGGAATCGGTTAAGATTTTGGTTTCTCGATAATAGGTGTGTCCGTTGGTGTTGTATTTAGAGTCTTACAAACTTTAGAGGCATGGGTAACATTGTTAATCAAAGTAACCCTTGTGTTTAGTCCAATATTTAATATAATTAATGGTATAAGTTTTGGAGTGACAGGTTCTTCCAAGGCTTTTACCTAAATGCTAACAATTACAATATGTACTTCCATAAGTTTTGTGGGCAAAGGTAAAGTATAAGAAATAAAGCCATCTCTATTCCTCCTCTTATGGGTTCAGGTTCCTCATTAGTAATAACAACAAATTTGTTTCGGTAACTTGTAGCTATAATAGTTGCTTGCATAGGTGAAAGTTTTTGGGAAACATTAATAGGTACCTCAACCAGTTTGCTAGTAACTTGGTCATATTTGTAGCTTTCAAAATGTAACCAATATACAACTAGTTCATTCAGGTAAGCTTATTCGTCTACATGAACAATCTCCAAATTATTTTGGATTTGTTCTTTAGTAATCTTTTGCATAGTTTGCCACCATTCCTTCCAATTCGGGTTTTTATCAACCAATGTTTAGTTTTGTACCTTAAGTAAAGCGTTGTCTAAAAATAATTCCTTAATTACCTTCAATCGGTTGTCCATGTAGGTGGTTTGAGAAACTTTATTAGACGCTTTCCGAAGTGTCACCAATTCCCCTTTCAATTCTTGAATTTGTACTTGGAGTTCATGGGTATGAATCTCCATATCAATGTTGACTTTTGTCAAATGTTCCCTCTATTGCAAATAAGTATTCTTGAGCTCCAACAAAGTCTTTTCCCATTGTACATTAATGGCTTCCATTTTACCATAGTTAGTATTAATCGGTCAAGATCAAAATACAAGGTCTTTAAGTCATAAGTTACGAGTTTTGAAATGTGCTTGGGTTTATTCATTATACTCTAATTGTAAGGCTTTAGCCTTCTTGATTGTTGTTCAGATTCAACACTTTTATCAACAAGATGTTGTTATTTGCTTGCAGTTTGAAAAGCTTGGTTTTCACAGTGGTTAAATCTTTATCTCTATTTTGTAAGACTTGTTTATGATTAACCAGTTCTAGGCAATAGGCATGTAACTTGTTGTTGGTGTCCTTTAACAAGTTCTTAACAATATTGTACTTAGATTTCAAATTAGTTAAGTTGTCTACTATCTGAAACCACATTTAGGCAACTAAGGTTGCTTCCTCAAAGAAAAGTGTAACTTGTTTTGAGCTTTCATGTTAAACATAAGCTATCAACATCTTAGGAAAAATAGAAATAGGAATAGTCTGAATTGGTTTAATAGGTTTAGGCTGAATTCACTTGTTCTTGCATTTGCCCACATAAAAACTAGCCTCATGCAACTTATTTTGGACTTGGAACACCCATGAGTACAACAAATTTTGAAATGACCCAATATATTTTCATGATGCACAAACAAAAGAAACATCCATCACTTTCCATATGATTATTTTCATAAATACCAAAAACTTTTCCATGATTACAATTAAAATCAACTTCAACATAATTGAAAAATGACCCAATAATAAGGTTACAAAAATTCCAAATCTAACCACATACCAACTAAGAGGAAAAAGATGAAAACCTAGTTCTAAAAAGTAGTAAAGAAAAAAGAAAAAAATCAAGCAATTTCAACAACAATAGTCATATGCATGTTTGGACCTTGAACAAGATGGACCATAACATCTCCATAAACTTCATTAATGCATAGTAATGAATGATAGGATGGTAATTGGTCAATATCAATCTCCATGAAAAGATACATGGTAGAATGTAATTTTGATTCATCTTTAATTTTATACTTGTTTGAACCAATAAAAAAAATATTGAATTGGAGTTCTTCTATTCCAAAATTTAAACATATGGTTAAAACAAAGCTTAGCAAATACTTGTACATGGATTCATTAACATGTAATTACTTACAAAATAAAATATAAAAACTCCTAAATTCATAACTCAAGGTTTAAAATAAAAAAATCAAAACCCATGTTTTGTTGGAATAATCAATTTTCCCCAACAACAAGGAAATTAAGTATGTTCAAGTTCCAAACTAATAATAAATACATAGTCGATATTTACATAGTAAACCACTAATAACCTAGCCTCCTTAAGAGTATCCCACCTACAAATTAGAATGTCATTGAAATCCATACTCAAATATATAAGGACATGTGAAAAATACTATTCAAATCTTCCTACACTACTAGGAATCTTACAATTCATGTTGCACATATGCTTGTGTGACATTTCACCTATTGTCTTTGGTATTTAGTGTTGGTGTCATCTTTTATATCTTTGGGAACAACTTGATGGACTACAACAAGATCAGCCAATTTTGCAATTGGACCTTATGACTACATCACAACTAATTCACAATTACAAGTGAACTTGTAGCTTCCCACATTTTTTTCCAACTTCAAACCAAAAAAATCAATAACAAGTTACAACATAAATTAGATGCACTATCCTACCATCCTAGTTGCAACAATTTTTCAATTAACATCATGGATTGGTTAACTTGTTTGTTCAACATGGACTACCATCCACCCATGGTCCAATCACAAAAACAATTGTATAACCACTTCTCAAAGCACAATGTCTATTGCATAATGAATGGCTTTCATCAACACCATTTGATTGAATCAATTTCAATTGTTCAAAGGTAATCAAATCACCTATTGATCTAGTTTGATAAGGGCACTTGAAAACACATGTATTAAACTAATTTGATTTCATTTGTCTGAGTCCAACTTGGATATGTCTTGGTCATTTGACAATAGTCAATTTGGACTTAAATTCATTCAAGAATGATCCAATTGACCACAATATCAAATTAAATTGTCAATGACCCACCCACTTAATAGTAATTGGAATCAACAATGCATCTAAACACAACCTTTAACAACCGGGTTTGATCTTGGCCATCCATGCTTGGGCTAAAGTAATATTGATCATCCCCACAACCATATCTCCATTTAATTTTGAACAACCATTGACAATTAAGAATAGTTCATTGATTGGATTACAATTGGATTACAATGTGATTTCATCTTGCAACATAAGTTGACTTAAAAGTAATATTGGGTGTCCACAACCATCCATGATTATCCACCATTAGATTTGATTTTAGTCATATGGTGACAATTGGGTTAAATCTTACATTTTTTATAATGATTGGGTTCAACACAACACCCCAACACCTATGCATGTACTTGTTGAGTTGTAAGAACTTGGTGAGACTTTTGTGACTTTGGGATGTGTTGTTGCATTTGTTGTATTACCACCAAAAATGGTTGGTGCTCATGTACTACTAGCACTTGTTGTTGATGCTTTAGTGACACTTATTACTCCTATTTGGCAACTCTTTGACCTACCACTTCCATTATAAGCATAATTGTTGTTTGTGCTTATGCTTATGCATTCACTTACATCAACACCTCTTATTATTGAACTAAATTTGTGTCAACAACTTGTAGTTCAAGATTATGCACAATCTTGAAGCTTATTTTTACAATTTCTCACCTTCCATATAAGATTTGATAGTGTTATGGATCTAGTCCATGTGGACAAAACATCTTAGACATCTAACTACAATTGTAGTGGTTTTGTTTCTATGTTATGAAGAGCTTGATTTTGAATTCTAATGAATATAAGCTCAAATTCTATTTCATTAAATGCATTAAACCTATGCAAAGAAAGATATGGTTGGATCTTTTAGAAATTGTATACAATCGATTGCAACCTATTGTTCCCATTCTACATCTTTTGTTGTTTTCAAGAACTTTCAACTACTATGTCTTGTTCTTTCTAAATTTGAAAACACTTGTTTATTGTGCAATCAAATTTAGATTGGCTTTCAACTATTCGATCAATTGTTTTATAATAGTAATGTTTTGAAAAATTAGTCTAGAAGTCCAATCTATCCAAGCTAACAACTTTAACACACGTGTTTGATCCACTTGTGCCTTAAGTGTCTAGTGCTATTATTCATAATGTTGATACTCCTTTTCCAACTTTATTGTTCTAATCATGAGCTTATCATATCTTTATGAATGTTCTTCCGCATGGTTGTGGTCATGTTTTATAGTATACAAATTTCTTTGTAACAAAAAGTCTTTTGGTCATTAGCTTTCAATATTTGCTTGTGATTGTCAAACAAAGTCTTCCATTGTTGATATATTAATTCCAACTATTCCTTCTCTTGTCAAGTATGTTTATTATCTAGCTTTAATGTAACCATTTTTTGCATTAGTTTTTGCCATTACTAGTTGTATGCCATCAATTGTTGAAACATACATGCTATTTTTTTATGTTCCTCAAGTCACTTCTAAAAGATCCTAAACTTGGACTAAATGGTTTGGGGTTTGTCTTCTTGGAAGTTGTACTTTTGGAAGGTTGTGGATTTTGGTAAGAATGTGTTAGATACTCTTGTTGAACACTTGTTTAAAACCCAACAAATTATGTTTCACATTCAATTGTGGTATAATTACGCTTTACACAATTTAATAATTGTGAAACATAAACCATTGGTTGGTCATGTTTCCTAATGGGATTTTGAGTCAACAATGTTCCAATCATTAATAAAGATGCATATGTACATGTGTATGAAACTCCAATTACCAATTAAGAGATATGAGAATAAGAGCTTCCACATACTTTTGTTTTATAAACTTTCATACATGTTGGCATTTTCATGTTCATCCAAGTGGTGGGTGAAAGCACATTAAGGTGGAGTACATAATCTTGTCACGACTTCTTCGATTATCAAACATGGGCCATGGAACAAAATATAAATGAATATTATGTGAAAAGGACTTTCAAAAAAATATTATATGTGATATGATCACATTGTATGAATTTCATGGATAGATTTTGAATTACCATAACATATTGAACTTTTTAAATGCTAAAAACCTTGCATCACAATCCATATCATGTGTATATAAAATCATCATATTTATTAAAATGATTAATTGAATGATCTTTTTTTACATAAAAACAGTGTGATGCCATTAATACAAAAGAAGATGATTTTGAAAGATTTTGAAAATCATAAATTGAAATACAGAATGAAATATGATTTTTAAAATAAAGTCTTTTATTCATTTGAATTAATAATTCAACTTCTCATTTTTTAAATATTTTTTTAATACAATTATCTACAATTGATAAAGTCTAGAAGTAAAAAACATTTGTTTAACCTTGCCATATGACTTGTGTAAGATAATATATTCTACTACAATGTAAAATGGACTTTTATTTTAACATTAACAAGGATTCCACATATGTAAGAAAGTATTCCACCTTAGTGTGTTTTCACCCTGGTTTTATTTTTCACATTAATTTTATTATTAAAACCATATTGAATGTAATTTTGTAAAATAATTGTGCCATACCATTGAATATTTGTATATATTGTGGATTAATTGGCATATGCATGTTAACAATGGTTTGGATTTTCTTGGGATCTAGTAGTTTCCCATCTTTGGAAATAATAGACCTTAGTATTATGCCAAAACATGGTTTTCATGATTATGACAACTTGCGATTACTATCCAATTATAGTCATGTAGTCATATTTGAACTTTAGTCACTATAAATGTTTTTTACTAGAACCATTATTAGGACTACATGATTATAAATATGACTATAAGTAATTATATGACTATAAATTTTGTGTAGATGACCTACTTTAGCCAAGTTTAACCTACTTTAATTAGGCTTAATTTAATATAACTAGGTTTAGCCTAGTATAACCTCATATAACCAAATATAACATAAATAATATAGTTTAGCCTAATATAACCAAGTTTAACCTAAATAATATACTTCAGGCAAGTTTAGCCTAGTATAGCCAAATTTAATGTTTAAAACTTACTTTTCCAAGTTTAGCCTTGTATAGCCATGTTGAATTTAAATAACATATTTTAGCCAAGTTTAACATAATATAGCCAAATATAACTTAAATAACCTAGTTTAGTTAAACATAGCCAAGTTGAATTTAAATAACCTACTTTTGCCAAATTTAGCCTATTATAACAATGTTTACCTTAAATAACATGTTTTAACCAAGTTTAGTTTAATACAATCAAGTATAGCCAAGTTTAACCTACTAATATAACATTATTTAGCAAAGTATAATTTAATATAACCAAATTTAGCCTAATGTAATTTAGTTTAACCTATGTTAAACATAAATAACATAGTTTAATCTAAGTAGTCCCAAGGTAGACTAAATTACTTATGTTTAGCCTAGGAAAACCTAAATTTGTTTAAAATAAGCAATGGAGGCCTACGCTAGATTGTTGGGTGGCCTAGGTTAGCCTAAAGTGGCATAGGTTAATCTAGGTTTTAAAAAAATATTTCTTTATAACTTGTGCTAAAATCATTTGTTATGAAAAAAAAGTGGTGGTGTAATGGTAAAGGACTTTGCCCATCAAAGTGAAGGTAAAGGGTTCAAGTCCTTTTACCTTGATCCTATATGCCTCCTAGGTTCCTAGGGGAGTATAAATGGAATAATTTTCCTAAGAGGAGGTTAGATGGTTAGCATAGCCTAGGTTTTTTTAAACCTATGTTAGGTTGCCTAGCCTAGCCCCCTAGGCTTTGGCATGCAAGCTAGGCCACCTAACCTAGGGTGCCTAACATATGGTTCCTAACTTAGCAAATGGCTTAAGCCAAGTCCCAAGTGTCATTATTTGACATAGGATTGATTTCTACGCAACATTGGGCAAGAAAAATAATTTCATTGTTCGGGATTGCCATGTGTCATATCTTAAGTGGTTAATAAAATCTTGAATTCATCCTAGGCTACCACGTGGCAACAAGACATTAATTAAAAATTAAAAATTTTATTTTAAAATAAAAATTTGGCCATTGAAGATGTCGTGGAGTAGTGGACAACATAGTCATGACATTTATGATTATGCTATTTTTGTGATTAATCATAAATACGACAAAGCCATATGTACTAGTTGTCATGGCCATTCATATATGTGGTTTAGGACTACAGTTCTGGTCACTTATTAATAATATTTGTCATGTTTTTTTTAGTGTATAATCAATTGATAACAAAAAGAAAAAATGTTTGTAAAAACACAATTTGAGCTTGGACAAATGGTTATCCATATCATTGGAAACAATGAAATCATCAAAGAATATTTTCAAGAATTGGTCAAGATGTATTCAAATTGCCTTACTTATCACACGTCAATAAATAGTGTTACATCACAAACTTCTTGAGAAAAAATAATTATTTAAAAAGAATGAGAATTGGTATATAATGTAGTTTAGATCAAATGTCATTTTTTAGTCATTTCAACAAATGTTAAAATTATATTTTATTATCATAGTATAAACATAAACAAAATTATTCTTAAAATGATGTAAATTTTAAGTTTCCTTGAATGGTAGAATTTTCATTTGTGTCATGAAAATTATGGTAAAATGACAAACCATTATTCTTTTCATCATCATAATCATGGAATTAATAAGTCAAAACCATTGTTCATTATGTTTATATATTATCAACAAGCATTTTAAAAAAATCAATAATAGAGTAGTAAAACAAAAAATACACAACAATAATGTGATTTTTTTTAATAAATAGCATAAATATAATGATTCATTAGAATCATATTGAAATTTTGCTTAAGGAAGTTTGTGATGTAGGTCCATTATTCACATGAAATGGTGTGATTTATTTTTGACAAAAGTTTAAAACAAACCTTAACATAATAGTATAAATTTTAAATAAAAACTTGAAAGGTTTTTTTTGAAGACTTTTCATTAAAATATTCCAAAAATTAACATTCACAAAGGAGGCAATTGTGCTTCCTTTTATCATGTTTCCACCCAATTGTGCTAACATAAAATATTTTATATTCTACATCAAACATGACATCTTCCTCTTCATTTTAAAATCCTTCTTAAAAGTCATAACAAATGAACACATGTGGTTCCTTGATGTCATTTCCCAGTCATCTATTGACAAAAATAGTCCTAAATATCCCATTTCCTTAAACAATAAATACATTGTTACCCTCATGACTCATGGGTAACCTTTGTGTCATGTATTTAAGGACATTTAAACAAACATGGAATAATTGGAGTCCACAACATTATTTTGCATTACAATGAACAAAACAATGTATGGTATTCCATGTATGGAAATCTTTAGATTACAACTATTAGTCCAATGGTTTAATCATGGATTAATTTGCCATGCATAGGTGGTGTGGAATAGGATTTGGTTTTAATAAACCGAGTTAGGTCTTCAAATGTAATAATGTTGACATTGACCTTTCCATTTAAAAGTGTGTCATCAATAATGTTCTTCCCCACATGTACCTATATAACAATGATGTGTAGATCCAATACAACAATGTCCACATGTGCCTTTTGTATTGCCATAATAATACATGTGTTTTCACAAGTTTCAAGTTTTGTAACATATGCTTGTTTAAATTTGGAGTTGTTTTAAAAAGCTTTCCAAGATTTAAAGTACATTTTGTCTCCATCATTTGCCTATTCAAATCTATAAATATTTCATCTACAAAATTTATAATGTGACCTATCATTATATAATTCATGGTTTAAAAAGTTATCCAAGTTGATTGTTTTGATCACTTTGATTAATGAATATGTCCATTTTGATAAGAGGCTTAGAGTTTAAATGACATGTGTATTTTTAAACTAGTGAACTTGATTATAATCACCTATTTGACTATCTATCAAATTGAAAATATAATCAAGTTGAACAAAAAAATTGACAACCTTAGTCAAAATGGTCAATTGGTCCTAGTCAAGTGGGACATGACTCAAGTTCAACAAAACAAAATGACATGCTTAATCAAAATGACCAATGGTTTTTAATCAAATTAAATTTCTTATGTTAATTAATAGGCCAAATTAGCTAATTATTGCCTTGGCTAGGTAGGTAGCTAGGGTCTACTTACTTATTTAAACCTACCTACATATTTAATTACTATTTAAGCTTGGTACCTAAACCAAAATAGGTAGGTAACCTAAGCCCATTTACTTATGTAAGCTTACCTACCTATTTATTACCTAGGCTAGGTAGGTACCTAGGTTTACATACCT
>Ga0209208_10011688_pt1 | contig 11214 bp, 5 predicted proteins | sample S1TSphfallax_3_FD_187694 | JGI IMG/M metagenome (GOLD analysis project Ga0209208, IMG submission 187694) | Host-associated microbial communities from peat moss isolated from Minnesota, USA - S1T2_Fd - Sphagnum fallax MG (SPAdes) (version 2) | ecosystem: Host-associated > Plants > Peat moss >...
ACAAAAACAAAAGCAAGTTTACAAAAGCAGACACAGAACCAAGGTCGAGCAATTCCGCGACACATTGGATACTGAAACCTTGAATCAACAACACTCTTGTGTTTATTATCTCTAAGGCACCAAACCATGAAGCAGGTCGTGCTGCTCTTTCCAGGAACTCTTGAAAAAGACCAAAAAACAAAACAAAAACAAGTTTCTAAAAGCAGATACAAAACCGAGGTCAAGAAATTCCACGACACATTGGATACTGAATCCTTGATATCCACAGGACTGATACTATTACTATTGCTACTACTACTACTACGACGACGACTACTCTTACAAGGACTTTGCTCCTCGCAAAGCAGAAAGTTAAACGAAAGCGAAGAAGAAAGCAGCAAAGATTTACCTGTTTAACATTCGATTCACCACTTCAATCTCCACTCCCTTGCTGTTGAGAAAAGCCGCCACCTCCCTTCGCTGCACTTCTGCGTCCGCCATAACTCCGCTGCAGTTCCCAAATCCCTCACCTTGCAATTCGCTCGCTCGCTCGCGCTCTCTTTCTCTGTCTCGCTCGCTCTCCGGTAGCAGAGAGTAAGATCCAGAGCCCATTTACAAGGCCGAAGATCAGGGTATCAGATTCTATCCGGTTATCATCACAGTTGTGTAGTAACCCAGACCCCGGTTGTCTCTGACCATCCAGTTACCGGTGGCTTTTGGCATCCCTCAGTTAAACCCTAACCCCTCTTGTCCATTTATGTGTATGGTAGAGCTCCAGGCCATGGCTTTACTGGAATAAGGGCCTGTGCAAAACCCACAGCCGAGGGCTTTCGTGGGGCCTGCTCCAGAAAAAATTCCCATATCCGGCGGGTATCATGGGAAAGAAATGGGGAGTGCCCCAATGCCTGGCATTCTGTTTTTATTAAACCCTAAACCTATGACACTTTTAAAACATTAAACTCATTATTATTTCTTAGACATTCAACCATTGTTTGTACATAAACCACAATTTGTGTTACTATGCATTATTTGCCCATTTGAGGCATAATTTGAACATAACTACATTTGTTTTTGAATTCACTTCAAAGGTTCAAGGCAAAATAGTGGTTGGATATGTCTCATAGTTAACATTCTTTTGTTGATTCATGCCTCAACTTTTCCAAGCCTTTTATTTTGGAAATGGACAAAATTTTGTCTTAGAAGTTTTTCCTTTCAATAATTAGAGGACATTCTTCCCTCCCATGTGTTTTTTGACCATTGTTGATGCATTTGACATCGGCACAATTTAGTTTGCGAAGTTCAACATGAAATCATTGGATATGGACATCCTAAGAAATCTTCAATATTTCTAAAGTACACATCCTTTGTTACAAGTGACATTTGGGAAACCTCAACCAAATTTAGGGCCTAAGAGGTATTGAAAGTAATGATTATGATTTCTAATTCACAAATAGATTATTGTGTAATGATAGGCTATTGGATGGTTTTGTTGGCCCATATTTGTCATCAAGCTATGTAAGTTAAAATGCTGCCATTACATGCGAGGACAAAACCCCTTGTTTTGGAGTACTTTTTGAAAGATAGAATGTATATTGGACACAAGGAGATAGAATGAAGAAATATTTGACATTACATTTTTGGTCACACATGATTGTTCTATCATAACTTAAAGATTAACCACAATTCCTAATTCATTATTGTAAAGGATGAGGTAGAAAGTCTTTTCAAGATTTTTCTTTTTAATGCTAGATACAAACTTTTTTTACTTGAGTCTTGGTTCTTATCAATCAATTTGTATGGGATGGTTTACAACGTCATGTTTATAACATCTAGTTATAACACCCCAAAACATAATTTCCCTTGAAACAAAAGAAATATTTGAAACATTCAAAATATAAAAAGTATCCAAAATATTCAAAATTGAGGAAACATATTTCACCAAAATAAATATGCACCAAAACATATTTCCACGAAAACATAAGAGACATATTTCCACCAATAGTCATTCAAAATTGTCATAATCATTCATGTTCTAGCCATTCTTTGATCATGTATCAAACACAATCTATATATATTTGATGAAAAAACACAATAGTTTTGAAATCCAATATGAAGGAACTTTGGACTCCACGAAAAGATAATCAAACATTTGGTCTAATAGATCAAAACAAAAGATTGAAATTGATTTAAAGCTTTCCCAAAGCAAGTATAAAACCAAGATTCAAGCAAAGTCAATCCACATAATCACAAAGAAACTAATTTCAAGCTATTTGTTTAATGTTGAAACATGTTCAAATTGAAAACCATCAATTTTAGAAACGAATGTGCAAAACAAAGAAACAAAATTTTGTTGAATCAAAAAAACCCAAACAAAATGAATCAACACCAACTAAAGAAATGGGAGGTCACTTTCTACATTTTATTATGTGACATGCATTTCGAAACATGAAACCAAATAATGATATTTCCACTGTACATTATATCTCCTCTATGGGGCATTTGTTAGTTTCGATTTGACCTTTTGAACCCACTTTCTTGGGGCCACTACCAAGGATTTCTTTTATACATTTTTCTTGTTATTGTCATTTACAAGTGGGTTCTTCAACATTTGTTGACTAATGTTGTTCGCCCTCATCATATCCTCTAGAACAGAATTAATTTTCTTTGACACTACTTGCAAAACGATTACAGTATTCTCACCAAAATCAAACTTCCATCTAGGGTGATAAGGAGGCATGCAACTTGGGGTTAATTGAATTAGCTCATGATGCAAGGCTTTCAACATTTTTGTTTGAAGGTGCTACACTTTAGGTGCCTCCCAATCACTTTGTAGGAAAGAAAACAAAAAAATCAATATTGCAACAACAAACCCAAAACATGAAACATACGAGAACCATGACCAATGAGAATGTGACACATGTGAAAAGTACAAAACATGACACATAGAAATCTAAAAAACCATAAAAATTATTGGATGATTGTTATTTTGAATGGATGGGAATGTTGAAACATAGACACACAAAAACATGGACTATAACAACACTAGAATATATCATAAAATGATCTTGAAATTTGGACTTGAAATTGTAAGATGGTGTTGAAATATGGATTTTACAAGAATTGTAACATGAACTTGAAACATGGAATTTCCAATGCATATGAAGGAAACCAAAAATTCAATTAAAACATAAAAATTTGGAAACAAACTTTATAGTTTGCTCCCAAAGGATGAACCATGGGGAAGTAGAATATAATGTTAGAACATGTTTGAAATAACTTTGAAAAAATGGTGGCAACAAGTTCTGAAACTCACTTCCATACCAAGACAATGTTTTGTATCACCACACTTGTCCATGTATTGATTAAAACATTCTACAACTAAATATCCGCATTCCCTTGTTCCATTATGTTTGGGCATTGGAACACATACAATTGGCCTTATACCAATAACTGCCCATTGTTTAAATTATGTGGTATGTTTATTGTGTAAAACCATTTGAGTGTTAAACACTTCACAAATTGATTTATCTTGTGGGTATTATGATATCTCGGAATGAAATCAAAATGCAATGTGTAATGAGGTTATAATATGAAAAAAAAATAGTGGTTCCCCTCATTGTATGGGTATGTTTTCCAACCCATTCATACTATGGAGGTTTCTAGTGCCACACTAGGCAATTTTTTCTTTTGCATTTCCTTCCTCCAAATGCATAAGTTTTAATATTGATGTAGTCCAACTATGGATAATATAATAACACTTTTGGGTAGATGGTTTTTCCAATTATAAAATAAATTGTAAATAAAAGTCCAACATAATGCCTTGTAGTTCCCTTTGATGGTATATCAATGCTTTGAAATCGTCACATTTTGACCAAATATGTATTTCCCTTTTCACATCACCCCTAAAGAATAGCACATCTAATCGTAAAACTCGTTGTTTATAGATGTTTCAGCCTTGCAAATAATTATAAATTAGTTTTGTATTCCCCTAATTATTATTATTTAATTGAATGTTTCATTGCTAGCATATTTCAATCCAGTTTTATATTTCCATGTTTCTATGTTCCATGCATTTATGTTTGGGTGTTTCCATGTTTCAATGCAACTATGCTCTTATGTTTCTATGTTTCAAGTAGACACATGATTGCATCATATCTTGCTATCTTGAAAAGCTCAAGTAACTTGCAAAATACAAAAACCATTATTAACAATTAGATGAAGAAAGGTGAAACAAATTGGAAAAAGACATAGTTGAGTCAGGAACTTGCCATTTGGCTTTTGTAAAGAAAACAAGCCATTGTCACTTTAAGGTGTAACCTCCAACACAATATGAAGTGCTTCTTTTGAAGGTGGAAGCAAAACTTCACTGTCAAAGCTCAAAGAACTTTCCACCACTAACTCTCTTTTCTTCATGATTGTTTTCCATGTTGCTTTAACACTAGCTTTGATTCATTCTTTGTAGTCGCCTTTTTATTGGTTTTTTCCTCTGTTCTTTATGTTTTTCCATTTAGGGATTTTGTGTTGTAGAAGCTAAATCCTTTGAAATGTTCTTAATGCAACAAAATCCCCATGGCTCTTTGCTAAAATATAACCAAGATCATGTATTAACGATGGTTGCAAAATGGGCAACCAAAGGCACTTGACGTCTCATCAAGTTTGACATCCACTTCCCTAACATTAATAAAATCCACATTTGTATTTGAAACATGGAAAACCTCCAATGCATGATGATTTGTGTCATCAATCAAAGCTTGAGCATTCGAAACTTGAAAATGTTGTTTCGTTGAAACATGTTCAATTGCATCCACAATCAAAACACAAGTCAAAAACGTAATCAAGTTTGGGAATGTAGGTAGTTGATCCTTAGTAATCATAAACTTAGAACCTTGCGCTTTTGTTTGATGACATTAATATGGGAGTGAAATCTTATACGTTGGGTCTTGAATTTTTTAATTGAGCTTATTGAAAATTGTGCAAATTTGACAAGAACATATAGGGACAGAACAAGGATCTCTTGAGATTCCAATGAAAGTTGTAAGGTATTATCTAAGACAAATATCTTAGGAATGCTAGACAATTTTAAGTAATCTTAGCTTTTCCTAAATTCTTGAAGACCTTTAGTGGTTTCATCCATTTGAATCGGGTCGAGATTTTCTAAAACATGGTCTGACGCACCCCAAGCTCCTTGATGGACTCAACTATGAATCTAAACTGACAACAATGGAAGAAGGAATTGGGGCGCATTCCTTGGCTCGTAGCACTTCGGGGGTAGAGGGGCATGTTGGAGCTTTGGGATGGGGACCATGAAGATTGACAAACAAGTCAATTACATAAATGGACCTACACAAAACCAAACAACAAGTTGGTTAGTGCGTAATTAGAACACCTTTGGTGCACGGACGAGCCATGAAGTAACATGAATTCACAAGACTCACCACGACCCGAACGTGGGAGAAGCCACCACCTTCCCCTTTATAGTATTATCTATGCTTGGCCACGGGACCATCACCCAAATGTCATTTTGTCTCGGGACTCCCAAGTGGGAGTCCCAAAATTCCCAAAATTGGAACTCCTACGATTTTAGAAGCCCATAACTTTGTGTGCAGAGCTCTGATTGAAGTGAGGTTTGAAGCAAAGTTGTAGCCCTCGTTGAGGGCTTCCAACGGTATGTGGAACATCACTTGCACATAAGGAAATAGGGGCAATTCTTGACCTTTAGTGGTCACGAGTCAAATTGCCAATTTGACTCTCGACCCTTCTTTTGGCCATAACTTGTGTTTTACGTACCCAAATGGGTCATGTGAGCCCATTTTAAACATCTAGGTTTCAAAATATTTTCAATGATATAAGAAACTTTTCAATCTAATGGGTTTTGACCCTTATAATCGTTCTCTGAAGATTTGGAAGTCCATCGGGACTCCAACTCCCAAGTGGGAGCTCACTTGGGATGTGGGGGTTCATTCCCCCGCACTGCCCCACACTCCCGGGAACATGAAATGTGACTCCCAGGCTTCACTTTTGGTTCGCACTTTCGCAAATTCTTGCCTTGGTTGCAAGCCCAAGGCTAAGGTTGCAACATGGTCCTTGTTTGGAACTTGGATATTCAAAATGTGAACTTTCAAAACTTGAACTTCTAAAACTTGATTTTTTGAAACTTGAAATTCCAAAACATGGACGTCCAAAAGTTGGAATTTCAAGACATAAAAAACATGATGGCCTTTCACATGTAAAACATTGTTAGGGACCTATGAAACATGTTGGTTTTCGTGTGATACATGTTTTTAGATATCCAAATGTAACATATCTACATTTGCTTCCACCACATCTTGTGGGTTAAGCTCCATTTTAGATGTTTCTATCATGTGAGCATCATGTTGTTCAATTTATTTATTTATTTAATCCCTCTTTTGGTTATATCAAATTTGTTTCATTTCTTTCACGGACCTAGATGCCCCATCCATTGGTCGTGAAGTCCAATGGTGCTTCCAAAGATAACATCATTGGTGCACCTTCAATTGTTAATTGAGTTGGAAACAAGGAACTATGTTTTTGTTTTACCACCTTATTAAAGGCAATCATAGCTTCGTGGGGGAGATTTACATTTGGATGTTGAGGCATACTCTAATGGATGTTTAACCATCCCATGTCTATATCCTCACGACATCTCAAATATCATTTGATTTCTAAAAGTGAAGCTTCACCTTTTTTTCATTTGTTCATTCCCAAATTTCTTGGAACAATGCAACATTTTCATGTACCATATCCTTTATTGCCTTAATTTGTATATAAACAAAAAAAATCACATTTTGGGTAGATTATCCAATGTTGACATGAACCTTTCATATGTAGCCTTTATGTCCTCCTCCCTATTACCACTATTACAATTTATGGTTTTTTTAAACTAGGTTTTCTAGTTAAAAAATACCAAAAAATGACAGACATAAAAAAAACCATCAAGTCAATCCACTTTGTCAATTTGGACAAGTTGTTTTGGCCACGTGCAACGCAACTAGGTAATCAAATTGGACCTTGTTAATTTGACTACTAAAGTGATTGACAAAATGATTGACTATTTGACTAGTAGATAATTGACCATTTGAATAGGTCAATTTTAGACATAAATTTAAATCATTTTTTCGATTATTATCATAAAAATAATAGGTAGGTAATAAATAGGTTTAGGTAGGTTGAAAAAAAACACTTAAGTAGGTATGTGCTAGCCTAACCTAACTTACTTAACCTCACCAAACTATTTTCATTTAACCTACCTACCTTAGCCTTCTAAGCATGCACATAGGTTGTAAGTATAAGGAATTGAGTCCCAAACCTTCACAAACCAAATGCTTACTAATGGACTACACCATTAAATGTGTTTAATTTTTATCAAATTTTTATTTCATATGTTTATTTCACATCATTAAACATAATGGCTAAACCTAGGTGACAATTAGTGGTTAAATTGAGTGACTTAAATTAATGGCTAAACTTAGTGACTTAAACTAATGACTAAACCTAATGATTTAAACTAATGGTTAAACTTAGTGGTTGAATTCAACAACTTAAAGTAATGGTTAAACATGATGGTTAAACCTTGCTTAAATTTAGTGATTAAATCTAATGTTTAAACATATTGACTAAACTTAATTGATAAACCTAATGGTTAAATTTCATGGCTAAATATAGTTACTAAACTTAGTTGATAAACCTAATGGCTAAATGTATTTCATGGCTACACTTAAGCTAAACTTAATGCCAAAATCTAGTGGTTAAACATAATGATTAAACTTTGGTTAAACTTAAGCTAAACATAATGATTAAACTTAGGCTAAACATATTGGCTAAACATAATGGCTAAACTTAAATTAAACCTAATGGGTAACTCTATTGGTTAAATATAGTGACTAAACTTAAGCTATACCTAATGGCTATATTTAATGGTTAAATTTAGGCTAATTTATTAGCAAAATTTAATGGTTCAACTTAAGTTAAAGTTAATGCCAAATTTTGTGACTAAGTATAATGGCTAAACTTAATGGTTAATTTAAAATAAACTTAATGGTTAAAATTTGGATAAACCTAATGGCTAAATTTAGTGGTTAAACCTAATGGTTACACTTAGTGGCTAAAATTAGGTAGGTAAATGAGTGGATAGGGAAACAAATAATGTGAAGGTAGGGGGGTAGGTAAGTAGGTAGGTTATATGAAGGTGAAAAATATAGATAGGTATGTAGGTAGGTAGGTGAAAAGGTATAGGTAAATAGGTAGGTAGATAAATATGTAACTAATAGGTAAGTAAATGGTTAATTAAATAAATAAGTGGATGAATATGTAAGAGGTAGATACATAAGGTAGTAAACCATGTAGTATTTGACTAAAGATCATTGACCATTTTGACTAAATGTTCAACTTGACTAAAGACCATTGGTCATTTTTACTAAAGATCATTGACCATTTTGACAAAAGGTATATAACTTAACTATGTGTATTTAATAAAATAAACCACTATAGTCAAATTGATTAGTCAACAAATACATGTGTCATTCAAGTCCTTGGTTTTTAGTCAAAATGTACATGTCCATTAGTCAAAATGATAAGTTAATTAATTTGAACCTCTTAAAAAACGATGAATTGTAATAGTGTACCCTTTTGAATTTTTTATCCCCTAAACAAAAGATGCCCATCTTGCATTAATATATAACCATCTTTTTTTTGTTTTTTGGGAGTTGATGTTGGGGTACACCACTCCTATTTGTTGGTACCCAGATTTGTTGACAACGATGCTACATCTGAAACCTCTATATGTTTCAACTCTTCATTATTTAGATCGTGATCTAAATGTAAAGACTCTAACAAATAAATCCATTATGAGTTGAAACACATTATACCTTTGAAACATGTTAGTTGAAACCTATTATGGCAATCAACAAAAATCAAAACATACCTATCAAGAAAAACTGGTTTTTACTAGAGGTTTTCAAACTATCAAAGTTGAAACATGATGTTGAGTATGGAAGATTGATGAAATTGGCGTAGATTGATTCAAAACATGACATTTGTTGTAAGAATTTTGTAATTTACTATAACTAGGACATTGAAAAATAAGTACTAATATCATAACATGTTTGACTATTATTGATAGAAAGTTGAAACGTGGAAGGAAGTATGGAAGATTGATGACTTTGACCTAGACTTGATTTGAAACATGATATTTGTGTAGGAATAGTTTGAAACTTATTGATTTTCATCCGTCGAAACATAATTGGATGCATTGTAATATGCTTCACATGATTTGATAAGAGCCATTTTTCAATTGAAAATTAGAAATTACATGAACACTTTTTGAGGAGTTTACAATTGGTAATTGAAACTTGTCAAAATTATTTAAGTAAACATTACAATGTTGCAAATTCACATAAATAAGGTGTGATCCAATGCCAATGTGTTGCGATTGTTCTCGACGTATTGTTTTTGATGAAGCGAGGCATTTTAGTTTTGTGCCTATTTTCAAAACTTGTTTGATAGGTTGTCCTCCATGTCTCATGAACCGTTTCTTATAGACAACCATGAATTCTTCTAGGACTTCCATGTGAATCTCCAAGGGCACGTTTTCTCCTTCTTTCGCTTACGTTTAGAGGTTTGTAGTCCTTTTAAAGCCAACATAAATGAAGGGTGGCAAAGCCTTGGCTTCGATAATGCATTCACCTTCACCCTATATTCCAAAATGTTTCCACCTTTTGCAAGATGCACACCTTCCATTGTGTTTTTCAATGGTGGTCCAACTTGAGTTTTAGAGGAATCCCATTAGAATCCATAGCTTTGTCACACTGCTTCTTTCAGTGCTCATTGATCCTCATTTTCAAGTTTTTTTTGCAATTACAATAAACATAAATAAATTCCTTCCTATCCTTTTGGCAATGACTTTGACATTCCTGAAGTAATTGCAATCACTCCTCACGAATGTATGTCTTCACAATTTTGTCTATTTTCACATTCTCTATTATCAAATCTGTTCCTTCGCTTTCCATGTTTCCATGTCTATCATGACTAATTGGATTGTTGTGCTAAAAAAAGTGAAAGACAAGAAGAAGGGATGTGCTATGTTTGTATTGCTTCATGCTAACGTTGCAAGAAGAAACAAAGCTTGCAACTCTAACAAAACTAAGAAGTGATACAAATAAACTAAACCCTAACTAGAACATGGAATGTTCTTGTTCAACATGATGATTGACATGCAACCCATCTCGCTTGTAATCAGTTCCTACCTAAACTAAAAACCTATTCTATTACTTGCATTAATTTTCTTGACATAATAGTTTAGCAAAAGTTAGACCAAGCATGTGAAAGTGAAAAAATGTCTAAAGCATTATGGATGGGTTTTGCATGGGGAACATGGAGCATGTGCACATGGCACTAAAACATAGCTCCCAAAACTTTACATGTTTTGATGGGCAGTATGTTTTGAGTCTCGGGCTGCCCGGGCATTGAAACTTGTGCCAGCCCACCCATCGAAACTTGACATGTTTCAAAAGGTGGTATGTTTCAAATTTCAGGTCTTTGGTAACATGTTTCAGGATGCGATGCTTACGAGAGGTTGAAACAAGCATTGGGTCACTGTTGAAACATGACATGTTGTGGCTTCAATTTGCTTGACGGCTCATGTTGCCCGTGTGTCAAAACTCAGGCTGGGCTGCCTCCAAATGAATGACACATTTACAACTCGTGGCTGAAATAATGTCAGGGCCATAGGAACAAAAATGAAAGCAAGAATGTTGAAAAGTGTCCATTCAAAATTAAGTTTAGATTGCAAAATCTGTGGAGTGACATAAATGTTTTTGATTTGTGGAAGGGCAGAAATGAAATCCTTAATGAGCAGTAGGCATCATTTTTGAAATGCCGATTTCAACTATTTTCAAATTCAGCCCATTCCAGTGGCTATTTTGAGCACATGTGGCCTCGGTTATATTAAAGTCTAAATGTCTGCAATATGTATATATTTGAGGTGTTACACCCACCATTCATAAGGGGAGCCTATTGACAATAGGGGGAGCCTATAATGATTCGCCATAAATTCATGACTAATTTTTAAATATGAAAAAATGAGCTTCAACTTGAGTTTCCTCTATGGGTGTTAATTTTCTTTGAGGTGCTTCTACTTGTCTTGTCACCAGCAGGCCCCTCATTTAGGGAAAATGCCGGCACACGGGGGCCTTGCCTTGTCTTGCCTTATACACAACA
>Ga0209208_10011689_pt1 | contig 11214 bp, 14 predicted proteins | sample S1TSphfallax_3_FD_187694 | JGI IMG/M metagenome (GOLD analysis project Ga0209208, IMG submission 187694) | Host-associated microbial communities from peat moss isolated from Minnesota, USA - S1T2_Fd - Sphagnum fallax MG (SPAdes) (version 2) | ecosystem: Host-associated > Plants > Peat moss >...
AACTTAATTTGCTCCTTCTATGAAACATCCATTGCAAGGTGCATTGAACAAATTTGGATTTCTAACTATGTCATCTTTACCCATGGTCAATCATCTATAGAGAAACTTTATGATCATTTTACAAATATATCTACAACTTCTTAAGAAGCACCTTGACCTAGCCAAACTAAGAGATATGGAAACAAATGACTTTAAACCTTAAATAATATGAAGATTGATTTGGATCTTTATATCAAGCACACTCAAATGAGCATTGCAACAAAAAACCATCAACTTTTGTTGAAGATGACATTGGTGTGAAAACCAATAAACCTAAATGTGCTTTTAATTGGTGCTTTTGACTAACATTGGAAGACTCAAACTTTCTTGCATTGTACCTTTTAAGGAAAGTGAAGAATTTAATCAAACTAGCATAAGCCCTTGATGTCTTTGTCATTGATCTAGTGCAAGCAATCAAGCTTTGTTATTGTTTTTGAATTGACCACTAAATTCACATTGAACTCATATTTAGTATTCTTTTCTTGTGAAGGGTAGGCACGAAACCATTATAGAATGAGGTGCATGGATTATGCATTTCAACAATGGCATTAATCATTTGGAATTTGAATGTTAAACAAACCACATATTGGTGAAGGTTCATGATTCCAACAAAGGGGTGAGACATGTCATGTGATAAGGGCCATCTTTGACTAGGTTGTGAAAAGTGTGAAGCTCCAATGTTTGGTGACAACAACAAAATTGAGCTTGACCATCAATTTCCACAACATTAGGTATAGTTTGCCCCAATATACTTGTAAGGTGTGATGAACAGTTTGTTGAACATCACAATTTTGTGAATCTTGTCTTTTGTTCCTCATGGAAGAGGAGGGGGGCTTTAGAGCAGTTGTAAGCAAAGGTGTTATGTCCATGTGCATCCACCAATCATCATGATCATGATCATGTCTTCTTTCTTTGTCTGCAATTTTGTGCACGACAAAACTAGGATTGAGTTTTGCACGGTTCTACTGTTGTTGCTATTTCATAGATCATACTTACTTACTCTCCTTTGTTGCTGTTGTTGTTGTTGATTTTCTTGTTTGGATTGCTTCAAATTTGTGTTTTGTTTGCTGTTGTTGATACGTTTTCTTCTTTGGGTTGCTTCACATTTTGTGATTTGTTTGCTGTTGTTGATACATTTTCTTTTGTGGGTGACTTCAGATTTATGTTTTGTTTGCTGTTGTTGTTGATACATTTTCTTCTTTGGGTTGCTTCAAATTTTGTGTTTTGTTTGCTGACGTTGATACATTTTCTTCTTTGGGTTGCTTCAAATTTCTATTTTGTGTGTTGTTGTTGATACATTTTCTTCTTTGGGTTGCTTCGAATTTGTGTTTTGTTTGCTGTTGTTGTTGATTTTCTTCTTTGGGTTGCTTCAAATTTTGCATTTTGTTTGCTGTTGTTATATTTTTATCTTGGGTTGCTTTGAAGTTTGAGTTCTGTTTGCTGTTGCTACATTTTTCTTCTTTGGTTACTTCACGTTTTTTCGTTTTTGTTTGCTGTTTTTTGATTAATCTTCTTCTTCTTTGTTGGTTGCTTTCATGTTTGTTTTTATTTGCTGTTGTTGATAGATTTTCGTCTTTGGTTGCTGCTTGCTTCATAATTTCTTCTTGCTTGTTTGAATGTTTGTTTCCAAGGATTACTGTGCTTTCTGTGAGAAAATTGTGTAGAAGTAGGAAGTACTCTTCTTCTATGCTCCTGCTGCTTTGTAACAAGAGTTGGTTCCCTTTTGTTTATCTTCAAGAGATGAAGCTGCAAGAAGAGTTTCACAACAAGGAGTGGTGGGGAGAAGGTAGAATCCAGGCTTGCAGAAGTAGCACTCACAAAGATTATCGCACTTGAAGCTGAGGCTGTTGATTGGGAGGCAAAACTCAGAGATTGTGAAATTGGAGCACGAGGAGCTGAAGAAACGAGAGCACGGATAGCTGAGGATACAGCAACAGCAGCAATGCAGTTTTTATGAGAACGAGAAGAAAGCATCAAAGGAGACGATAGCAGCAGCGCTCAAATCACGGAATCTGCATTGCTCAAGGCGGAGGCAAAAATGAAGCCAAATGCTAAGGATTTGGCTAGGTATGTCTGCACATGCCTCCATGGGCAGCGGCGGCAACATGGGCTTTCTAAGCTCCAGTCTATGGCTTCCTCCTCATAAATACTATGGCCAGCTTATGGAGGAGAATCAGCAATCAGGAGCTTTCAGCAAACTCTACTGCTAGCAAAAGCATCTCAAAAGCTTACAAGTATGTGAAACCCTAATTGAGGTTCACAAGAACATTCTTCCAGAACGAAGAGGACCCTGTGATCACATCTGTGTGGAAGAAGCTCAAGTATTCTTCTGAATCATCATGTACTTGAGCAGATGGTTATGAGAATGTTGTTTTTGCAGAGGTCTAAGCTTACTGTGTGTAGAGGGGATGGGAATGTGGAAGTGGGAAATTGGGCAGGGAAACCAAAACTGGAAATCTTCTGAAAATATGACATACTGCTGGGAGTATAGAAGTTGCCTCCTGCAGGTGCAATTGATGTCAGTGCAATAACTGCTTCACAACTTCAGGAAGCAGCTGTGAACACTCCTGGTTATTTAGCTGTTTCTTTGTGTTGAGGCATCTGCTGCAATGTAGATATAAGTCAGTTGAAGCAGATGACGGAGGGAGGGATGGAGGATGCACTTGGTACTCAAACATGAAAAGAATTTTGTGTATTTCTTCTCCTACAGAAGTTTACAAGCAACTCATGAGTAAGTCCTGGTTAGTTTCTATTAGGAATTAGAAGTGTGGCCTGATGATGTTCAGACCCCTCGGTTTTGCTTTCTTTTTGTCTTTCTTGAAGGATGCCGAGGAATTGGCACCTTTTCAAAGAAATCATTGCTGGAGAGTGCAGCCAGCACAAGTTTTAGGTGGTGGTTTCTCTGTTTGCATGCAGTTTTTGTGTCTGTTAAATGGTGGTTGGAAGTGGCCATGGAAATCAGACATGCAAGAAATCAGCGAACCTCTTCTGAGCTGATCCCAACTAAGCTATACACCTAGTTTGGGATTTCCTCGAGTTTGAAGAAGGAATCCCATTGCTTTGGGGGAGTAAATTTCTGCTCCAGAGAAATGGTAGTATATGTGAGAGCAGTTTCCATGAAGCTCAATTCCTCCTTTTTTCCTTCTCACTGAGCTCATCATCAGTAGCAGTTGACTTTCATTGTTCCTGAAGTCATGCTGCAATGTTGTGAATCCTATGTTGTTTTGTAGCTCATCGTCAGTAACAGTTGATTTTGGTTGTTACTGAAGTCATGCTGCAAATGTTGCAAATCTGGTGTTGTTTGGTTCATATCCTTGGAATGAAGATATGCTGTTTGCTTGTTATGTTGCATCCCTTGTTGAGAGCAGCATCATCCACATCCATTGGTCAGGAGAGTTCTGTTCAATTTTCCACAAGGTACAAATCTGAAGAACACTGCTTTTCCTTGCGACCTCCGTCGCCTTAGGTTCATCTGCCAGAAAGAAAATGCATCAGGATGATAATCAGATGTGGGAAACTCAAATCTGTTCTTGGCTGAGGAATAGGAGGAAGCCTCAGCAGAACAGCTCTGATTGCCAAGGACTTGTATGCACTGAATTCCTCTGACAACTTTTTTACAACCAAGCTCCTTTCAGCCACCAACTGCTGAGGACTGGAGACTTGACTTTGAACAATACAAGACTCCAGATGAGAACAGAGAAAGGTGGGAAACAAGGAGATGGACTATGGGGAAATTCTGTGAAAAGAAGGGAGGAAAGTAGTACCTTCAGCTTGTCCGAATGAAGAGCTTTCCAGCACAGGACTCCTCTTGTAGGTTTCAGTTGGGATTCCATCCTCCTGCAGACGACAAGAATTTTGTTTGAATCAGGCAGAGATGTTGGCATCCAGATCTTGACAGAGAAACACTATGTACAAAGCTTGAAACTTGGGGATATTTTAGGAGGAGCAAAAAGATTTCGCATTGAGATGTCTGGATGTGCTAATTTTGTGTTGTCTCTTCTGTGTGATGGGAGTGGAACAACAACAAAACTTACCGAGACTTTCGTTCAGTGCCGGAGGCAAGTTTACTACTGTCCTTTCTAGGTTTTACATGTGCATCATGCTTGTTCTTCCTGCTCTGTCCCAGGCTCCAATTCTCATCCAATGTCTCCAACTCTCCTTGTGGCTCCTCCATCATTGTCTTCAGCAAGGCTCTCCGACCTTTACTCTGAGCTTCAGACAAGCCAACTACTAATGAATCTGAAAATCCCGCATGTGAGGTGCTGCTAGATCCATACCTCCTGGATGCTTGAGGCCATGATGGGTCCCACGATTGTCCTATTTCCCCTCCTTTCATGACACTGCTTGCACTGCTCCGCCTTCTATTCCTATGGCTCCGATGTGACCCTGCTCGAGACACCAGACTTGGGTTTTCGATTTCATGTTCTTTAATGCCTCCTGCTCTTCGGTGCTTCCTTGCTTTGGAGTGGCGACGATGATGGTGCCCCAGGGGGGCCACCCCATGTATATCAAGTGCTATGTCACCAGGCTCAAAGAAGTTTTCCTCAAAAGTTCCTCCCATCAGTTGTCTTTCATCCATTCTTTTACTGCTGGAAGCAAGTGCTGCTGCTGCCTGCAAATCTCCAGACAAGTTCCCGACTGGTGTGTTGTGAACACCATCCAGGCTGATCCTCAGCTGAACAGGACAACTCAACACCATTTGAAAAGCATGGCGGATACTTCTCTCTGATCTCTCAGCTCTTGTGAGGAACTCTGGATGATGAAACTCCACTTGGACAACCACATACCTCTCCTCTGCTCAAGATGCCACAACACAATTCTGATGATGATCAGGAACCCAATTCTGAGAGTGAGTCATGAACAATAGCAATTTCTGTTTCTTTCTGTTTTCCTTATGAACAAAAATACCACAGAACATACATACACTGGCAGCTACAAAAGAACTTGATCAAGAGGAAAATTGAGCACCCTACCATCTTGAATGCCAATTGCAATCAGGTGTGCATGGGACTGCAGCAGCTGTTTCAGCACCTTAGATCGGCACACTTGTAGAACCTGGGTCCAGGTCTTTTCCAGGTTTTGGGGGTCCATCATCCGCAGTAAATGGGAGGAGCTTTCTGGCTGAAGTCCAGCATCAGATGCATAATGTATCTCAGCCTGGAAACCCTCCTCTTTCTCCTCCTCCTCTGCTGCCCAAGCTGCTTCCAGTTTCAGCTCAGACTGGTTTGTGTAGTCATTGTTTGGTGGTGTTGCAGCAGGGTGCACTTTGGCCTCTGAGTGGATGCTGGAAGCCAGCAGGTCTTTTTTGCGGTTCTCCAGATAAGCAGAGAGTGTGCGTCCTAATGCAGGACCCAAATCCTGTGAAGCTTCTTCTTCTTCTTCTTCTTCGTCCGTCATTTTCAAATGGGATGTCACCTGATTCTCTTCTTCGACTCTGTTTTTTGTTGTTGTTGTTGTTGTTGCTGTTGTTCTCTGCTGGTGGCTCAGATCAACAGCAGCAGGACTGTGTGCAATGCTAGTGTTCACAGAAGAAGGTAGAAATGAACGATCTGGAGCAAACTGCAAAAGTGCAGCTGTGAGCCAGGTGGGTTGGTCACTTGCTATCCGCAACTGCTTTTCTGCTTTCGATAAAACTTTCAACGCTTCACGAAGTCGTTGCTGTTCTTCCTTTTTTGCTGCAGCAGCAGCAGCAGCAAAACACGACCCTCAAAAATTGATGCATGAATACATTTCTTCACTTGCTCCTCCAATTGTGTACAATGAACAAATGGAGACTGTACAAAACACAGAATGAAAGGAAAAGAAATGACTTCAAGAGGTATGTATGTACGACTGATTGAATATCTCCCACTTACAGAAATTCCTTCTGAAGAAGCCCTTGTGGTGGCGAGTCTCTGGGTGCACATCAAAGGTCCCTGCCAGAATGTTGGTGATGAGAGACGCCAATTGTGACAACAGTGACAAGGGCTCTAAACCTGATTTCAAAAGATCACGCATAAATCTCACAGTGTTCCCTGCCTCTGCAGAAAGCGCCAAATCCAGCAAATCCAGTAACTTGCCATCTGGGACAAGCCCCACCTGAGAGACAGACAAACAAACAAACAAACCACAACTACATGAACGGGATTATCCATGGAGGCTAGTGATACTCTTGGAACCTCTCTCATCATCATCCAGATCTGGAGCTTGCTTGTGGTGTTCAGCTCAGTTGGTACTGAAGAAGGAAAAGCCTATGGTACAGAAAGTAAAAGGCAACTTTTTTGAAGTGCATAACCCTCCCCCTGTCACCTGCATCTATCTATGCAGAACTTCTCATGTGTTCAGAATGTGCACACTTGAAGATCTTTTTGAGAGAAAAAGTCTGTAAGGGGAAAGTTGGAACTTGGGAACTTACAAGCTCTTGAACTGTCACCAAGGAGATCCTCCTGTCCAACAAGCTCAGTTGATCCATTGTCATCTCAGCATCTCGCAAGGAACCATCTGCTGTCGATGCAATCAATACCAGTGCCTCTTCTTCCACTTCTAGACCCTCCTTCACAGCCATCATCTTGAGCCTTCTCACTATATCATCTTCCTTCACTCTGCAGAAAGGAAATTTCTGACACCTGTGTAGATGGGTGGGGGGTGACAGCATTTGAACCAATTGCCATTACACCAAGTTAGTGTACTGAATATCATCATATAATAACAGAAGGATGGGAGTAAATCACACACTGTGTGTACACGCTAAGTCCTTGTGATCACAGAGAGTATTTCAGCACTGAAGAGTTCTATACTGAAGAACAAGAATCAACCATCTCTATTCTTGAATTTTGGGTCATGGGTTAAGGAGCAAATTGTGGGTGCAGCAGGTGATCTTCACCTGGAGGTCACTGTCAAAGGGAGACGCTCGGCGTCAGTAGTAATGAGGATGAAAACCAAGTTTTTTGGCGGCTCTTCCAACACCTTGAGGAATGCATTCCATACTTGGGTGCTCAAGAAGTCACAGCCCTCGACAATGATCACCTTGTATCTCAGATGGGATGGTGAGAAACCACCAAGCATGGCTCTCATACCTTGGATGTCCACATTGCTTGACGCATCAACTTCCTTCACATCTGGGCTGCTGCTTCTATTCAAGCTGATGTCCTCACAAGCTTGGCACGTTTGACATGGCCGTTGTTCTGTCTGTAAAGAAAGACAATTCAGAGCTGCTGCAAAGATTCTTGCCATTGTTGTTTTGCCTGTTCCTCGCGGTCCCATGAAAAGATACACAGGAGCAACTTTCCCCTTCATGACGGAGCTCGACAGCGATTTCACCACCATTGTTTGACCCTCCACCTCCTTGAAGCTTCGTGGTCGATATTTCTGGCTCAAGGTTCTATGAGTCTCCTGCTCATCTGCAACTGCTGCTGCTGCTGATGTTTTACTACTCTGTTGTGGTTGCAATGGTGGTGGTACTTCCACTGCAGGCAAGTCTTTCAGTGCAGTTTTCAAGGAGCTGCCTTTGTGCAGTTGCTTTCTTGCAGCTGCAGCTGCAGTGGACACAAAAGGCAGATGATTCTTCAACTGATGAAGCTCTTGAGTTGGTTTTGTAGTATGTAATGGTGGAAGAGACATGCCTCCATTGTCAAGAATCTCATGAGTTTCCTCGCCATCACCATCAACATCATCTTCAAAGAGAGGTGGAAGAGCATCAGGTTCTGAATTGAATGAAGAAAGTCTTTGACCATGTGCAATGACTCCAGCAGCGGCAGCATCTGCAGCACGTGCTTCAGATTCTTCTGCTGCTGCTTCTTGGTGGTGGTAGTGCACATGAGAAAATGACCAGCCATTCTCAGAAACCTCCTTTGCAGCATCATCAGCTACTGCTGCTTCCTTCCTTTCTACTGTGTCTGGAAATGTGCACATGAGAGCTGCAAGATCCACAAAGGTTTTGCTGATGCTGTTGTTGTTGTTGTTGTTGTATCTGTGGATTCGTGACCAATCCCAGTTGAGTCCACCACCACAGCCATGCTGTGGCATGTCTGACAATTCAAGCTCATCATCCAAAGCTGGAGCAGGAGCTACAACAGATCGAGTCAATTTTCGATCTCGCGTGCTGCTGCTGCGACCTTTCAACCGCACATTGATTGCCTGTTTGTGACTCATAGTGCTTTCTGGCTTCCTGCCACTACCGTTTTGTGGTTTGTGCACACAACTCTCCTTGCTCAACTTCTGCTGAATTGGAGGCGACGAATCCAAAAGAGCATGCACCATCTCCCTCTCCATTGGACTCAGCTCTCCATCATCACTTTGGAACACACTCTCCTCACCACCTGTCGCATTCTCATTATCATCCTCAATGGCAGCAGGCTTGTTGTGTGATGTAGAAAAACTTCCTTGGGGTTTGTTGGACAAGAGATGAGACAAAGGGGATGATGGCATGTACCCACTGCTACCATCATTATCATCATGGTTCTCCAAAATCACTCGTCTTGCAAGCTCCTCTCTCCTTGCAGTATCTCCTTGCCATCTCTCCTCAGGTCGGAAAATCTCCCTCTTCTTCTTCTTCACATCTTTTGAATCGTTAGACTGCCTTTCTTCTCCTCTTAATTTCTTCCAAACTTTCTCCAGCTCCCCAGAGAACTTGCACTCATCACTCGGAGGATCACTTGCAATTGTTGTGTCTTCTACTGCTGCTTTCAATCCTTTGTGATGAGGATTCACATCTTTGTCTTCTTCCTTGCCACTCCGTCGTTTCTCATCAAGCACTGCTGCTGCATTAGATCCTGCTTGCAACTCCCAACTGCAGTTCAGCACCCCATTAATGTGCTGCAATTGACTGCTGCTGTGAGGATGATCTCTGTTGCTGCTGTCCACTTGTCCTCCTCGTCCTCGTCCTCTGCCACCAAGGTATGAGCTCTCCTCCTCCTCCCATCCTGATGCAGCAGAAGAAGTCAATGATGAGCTTGTTGCTGGAGTGAGCAGCACCTTGTGGAGAGCTGTGACCTCACAATGCATGAGGGAAGGAGGAAGAAGCTCAGCCTGGGGCATACTTTGTAGCTCCCAGCGACTCAGCAGCACTTGCTCCTCCTCCTGCAGCATGTATGTGCAGCTGGTCGGTACTTCAGGAAAACAAAAACAAAAAATGCTCGCAGATGGACTTCCTTCCTTCCTTCCTTCCTTGGATGCTCAAAGCTGAGCTGAGTCTAACCCTTCTCCACAAGACTGCTGCTGCCTCTTGTTGTTGTTGTGGTCATTGCAGGCCATGGCTAAACCTCCTCCTCCTCAACAACAAAACAATTCCCTTTCCTTCTCTCACCAGACCAGATCGATCTTCTCACAAATGGGTACCATGGCGAAGTTCCCATTCTGTGTGTGGCGTTAGGGGCTGCTGCTGGAACAAATCTGCATCTTTTTGCATAAGGATTTTCGGAATACATTGTTTGCATCTGCACTTGCATATCACCGCAACTCAAAATTCGGATGCAGAAATGAGAAGAAGGTGTCTGAGCGAGCGAGCAAGCAAGCAAACAAGCAACCCCCAAGAAGCCCATCGAAAGAAATGTACCTACGCGCAGAAAACGAGCGGCAAACGTACCAGAAGCAAGCAGTTTGTTCTTTGAGCGAGATAGATGGATTCAAACAGTTGGTGAAGAAACGGAATTCACCTCTCTCTGTCTCTGTGTGTGGCGCTTTGGAGAAAGCTCAAGCTCAAACTCAAGCTCAAGCTCTCTCACTCACACCAATCTCAACCATGGAAAAAACTGCCAGTCCTGTCGTCGTCGTCGTCGTCCATGCGCACACACTCTCTTCAAAACAGGACTGTGTTGAATTACGAAAGCTTGCGGCACCATTCATTCATTCCTTGTTGGACTTCCTTGGAGCTCTACTGCTATCCAACTCCCCACAAAATGTCCGACCAAAAGTCAGAGGAGACGACGAAGAAAAAAGAAGAAGAAGAAGAAGAAAATCTCACACGCACACGCACACGCACACGCATAAGCACACACAAGGCACAAGAGGAGGAGATAATGGTAGTACGGATAATCAAACAAGAGGAAATCAATCAGATTGATTCTTCCGTCAATTGCAAAAAACAGTTCTCGCAATTCAACAAAAAATCAAACATGTAATAATAATCCTTACAGACTCAAATCCAGAACTCAACAACAACAATCTCAAGCCAGAAAACAAAGAGATCCGATCAACCCGAGCAAAACACCAAAACACAGACACACACAAGTCTCTCCAAGCGATGAAAAAACAGCACCACCACCTCTCCATCAACCAAAAAAAAAAAAAAACCTCTTGCAAGGGTTTGAATTTTCGCTACAAGAAAGAAGCGGCGCGCGAGCGAGCAAAAAGAAGCTTTGTTGTAAAATTTTCTCCCTCGTTCTTCGTCCAGATGCTCCTTGTTGTTGTTGTTCTTCTTCTTCTTCGTCCGGATCTTTGCGATGCGAAGCGAGCGAGCGAGCGAGCGAGAATTGGGGGAAGCAGAAAAGCAACAGAAGAGCAGCAGCAGTGGACTTGAGGATGGGCCCCGCTGCCTCCCTCGCTGCCCTCGCTCACCCCCTTTGACTGAGTCCGACGGCTGTTAGTGGCTGCTGCCGACTACATCTAACGGTCACAGATATAAGAGGACCATTATTATTATAAAAAAAAGGAGCAAAAAAATATGAAAAAGGAAAATGAAACGTGAAAAAAGAAAAAGAAAAAAGAACCCTATTAATATTCATCTAGTTGACTTATTAATATTAAATATGTAGTTGTAAAATAATAATAATAATAATAACACTACTTCTACTACTACTACTACTACTATTACTAAGTACTATTACTAAGCAGTCATACTAATATAATAATATAATAATATTGATAAATAAAATATTAAGAATTTTACAAAACAATTAGTGTATAAAAGACTCCATTACAATTGCAAAGCAAAAGAGATTGTGGAAGATGCTATTTGGTTTGTGGCTTTTTTGTTGTGTAATTTAGGGGGAATAAAAACCATATATATATATATATATATGTATGTATTTTTTATTTTTTTATTTTTTTAAATTATTTATTTGGTTTGATTGTCTTAAAGAGCATACTAGCCTTCTTTCTTTCTTTCTTTCTTTCTTTCTCTTGTTTGACATGTTGTTGGATACCAAAAGAGCTCCCCCATCTTTTGGTAAGGGAAATCTTTTGATTCTTTAGATGAAA
>Ga0209208_10011691_pt1 | contig 11213 bp, 14 predicted proteins | sample S1TSphfallax_3_FD_187694 | JGI IMG/M metagenome (GOLD analysis project Ga0209208, IMG submission 187694) | Host-associated microbial communities from peat moss isolated from Minnesota, USA - S1T2_Fd - Sphagnum fallax MG (SPAdes) (version 2) | ecosystem: Host-associated > Plants > Peat moss >...
ACAAGTGCAAAAAGTGGAGGCTATGAAATAGAGGAAGAAACTAATGACTAGTTGTGGAACGAAAATAAGATAGTTTTTTCAATGATAAATTTGAATTGGTCCATAGTGTAATCAGTTGTGAATGTGTTGTGTCTTGCCTATTTCACGCTAGAACATAATTGGTACATTGTGCTGCCAGTTCTTGTCTACACAATAAAGTTATCTGTAAAGTAAAGACAAACACAGAACCACAACCCTGAGTTTGGTCATACACAGGGTGAGATTTTAGAAAAAAACCTGCAAAAAACGTACACTAGGATTCAAAGTTGGTGAAACTCAAAAAACCATCAATTTTGGAGGTAAACTGAGTTTCCTTCATCCTGCCTTTCCTTTTTCTTGAGCGCCTCCATTGCTGCTACACATACTATTTTCACTGCTCCTACCTGTACAACTACTATAAATACTCTCGAACCTTGTGCATTAAATGCTGAGTTTCAGCATTTTCGTCCTGAGTTGCAGCATTTTATACTGTGATTTAATAAAAAATGTCTTTACTTTGCACTTTACTTTGCAGATTACATTGAAAGAGGGGATAGGGGGTGAAAGGAGGCCCAAAGACAGGGTTACTTTAAGGATAACTCTAATATGGATGGGCTCCATTCACAATGTGTTTGTGGCTGTTAGGTGACGTTTCTAGCAACTTCAATTGATTCTCTGATCCAACCTCCATTAGTGCACCATCCATTACAAACCCTTTATGGTGGAGTTGTGGTTCAGTTTCCAACCATTGTCTACCTAATTTGTGGCCATTTTGCCTTTCCTTCTTTGCACATGAGAAATGAATTGTTCTTGTTCAAGGCACAAATCTAAACTATTTTGTTACTTCCTTGAAGTGAATTTCTTTGCATCCTTCAACTTGAACAAGCAATAATTAATTACACAATTTAAATGTAATTCTTGTTTGAAAATATTCCTTTGTAGATATAATGTGTTTATTTTGGTGAAACTACTTGGAGTTCCTTTGGGTGTGGGTTATGGTCTATCAACAACCTTCTTTTTTCAGAAATTAAATAAAAAGCATGGGGCCTCGGATAAAATCTTGCCACTTTTCACTTGTGTTGTCATCAATAATGTGTAAATGACATGTAAATAGTGGTGTATAACTATGTAAGTGTATATGATTTATACTTACTCCTTGTATACCCATTTACACATACAAGTCTTGTGAGAAAATAGTTTAAAATCACTCTCCCTTCCATTTATACAAGCAATGTCAATATTTTTTGGGTGTGTACAAGGCCATGTAAATATATACTTTGACCCTAATATTCACATTGACATTTTGTATGCATTCTTTTTACATCACAAATGCATGTATTGTTATGGAAATCATTGTCTACTTTATTTTTGAAGTATATTGAGAAAAGATAAGTGACCACTTGACATGAAAAGAAATTGTGTCATTTTTTCTATTTCACTTGCTACTTGAGTTTACATGGTTTTACACGACCATTGCACCACATAAAAATGTGTTATTTTCCACTTACATTTCAACACTTTCTATAGGGCATCAAATCACCTTATGTAATTATACATTTACACTTACATGAATGTAGGTTGGATTTTATACACTCACACAAAATGCAAATAAGTTCATCTATTACATTTGCACTAATTCGATGTGTACATGTCCTAAACCATGTACACACACAACATTGGTTACCACCAAGTTCACATGGTTCAAATTGATGAAACCCTTGTGTGCGGGTGCCTTATTATGTTGTAACAAATATCATTAAATTTTTTTGGATTAAAATTTCTTTTTGAAGTGTGACAAAAGGTGACACTTTTTTTTTTAAGTTTAAATTTAGTACGAGCAAGAATATAAATTCATGGGGGTGTTGTCCAACAAAACAAGTAATAATTATTCTTTGTGCCCAAATAATTTACCCCAAAATGGATTTAGATTTGACTTTGTTGATGCTACAACCCACACATAAATTCCATAACAATCCCTTGAGCTTTTAATTAAAGACAATGGCTTTTTTCTAAGTAGTTTGCTCCCTTGAACTAAAAAGCAGTATATACTCAATATTAGAAATTAATTCAGCAAAACATAACCAATCACTTTTATTGTATTCAATGTGCAGTTTCTTGTCCTAACTTTAACAAGGCAGAAATGTTAATACCTTAAAAATTAAAGAAACTTATTTGTGTTATATTGTTCTAAAAATACACATTTTTTACAATTTTGTAAAAAAAAAAGTTTTATGATCATTAAAAGTAGAAGTCCCATGTTGCACCCAATATATAATTTTTCTTACCAAATTTTGGTATAAACCTTCAATACAATAATTACAAATTGTTCAAGAAAACAAGCCTTAGCACAAAGGAGGTTTCAATTTCAATATATTAGAACGTGCTTTGTAGAAGGCAAGAATATCAATGTCAGTGGTAGAAATGCCTGTAAGCAAAATGGGAGACTGAGGCTTATCAGGTACCGTCAATTGTGCCCCATAATCCATTGATGAATTTTGCTGATGCACACTTTTGTTAATCGTTCCGCTACCTGAAACATAATTCCAACATAACGATGCATGCAACTTGTGTCTTTGTAATGGAACACTATAGGAATAATAGTGATATTTGATTTAATTATATTCTTAAAAGCAAGAAAATTGCAATTAATTGACCTAAATTAATTTTGAAAATTTGATCTCTTGAAGCAAAAATGATAGCTTGATTGTCAAACAAGTCATGTGAACTCATACATAAATTTTCACCCAAGTATGATGTCCTTGATTTTAAATTGTTTCCAAATTGGTTAATCCCAAGATTATGGGTGGCTCGCTCGCATGAAGGAGATACAACTCCATTAGAGGTTGAGCAAGAAGTTGTCATGCCTTTGCATAACTCTACTTTTTTCATGTTGGTATCCGTGGATGATAGTTGACATGCTTGTTGTGTTAATTTCGTTGGTGTAGGTATTTGGTGAGTTGAATCATTCATATAATGTTGAAAGTCATCCTACATTTTGAAATGAAATCTTTTGTCACTATTGATGTTCCTTAAAACAAGGAATGCAATGTTTTCTATCTCTCTTCTTTACATAGTTAAAATTGTTAAAGCTTGTACACTTTAAAGTTATTGTCCAATTAATTTTAGTACCTAATTTTGATGTTCTCTTGTGCAATTATGTGTGAAGTGGCACATGCCTGAAGTTTTATACGGCCTTGTTCAAGTAATTTATGAAGATGTTCAATCTCCTTTTTAAGATCTCGTAGTTGGCTAAAGCGTTGCTTATAGTCTCTCTAACACGTGCAACAATATTTATCTTAAGGCTTTGGACAAAATTTCAAGAGATTACAACATATGTTATCCTCAAGTGAATGATTATTACAACAAAGTTAACAATGTGCAAGAAAATTTATCCGTAAAAAACATAGAATTAATGTGTGAACAACACAAAAGTTTTTCAAGGCCATTGTGAAAGCTTGAAGGAAGATTTTAAAAATTTGTATGCAATATTGTGAATCCCAATGATTAGTTTGCATTTCAAAATAAATCACTTTAGCAATACCTTTTCTGCATCAATAAGAGAAAGCAAATGATCTTCTTCAAAGTCATGTTCCAACACATCACCATTGAGGGTTGACACTAGATAATTTCTAGCTCGTTCCACGCGATGCTTCTCAATCTTTCCCTTTAGCTTATCAATATTCTGTTCCAAGATGGGTTTATTTATCAAGTGATATTGATTTAGCTATGTAACATGAATTCAACAATTCTTTATAGACCCAATCAAACTAAATGCTATCAAACATTCTTCATGTTCTGATTACATTAAGGACAAAAATATTAACATATGAGAATATTCACCTCATGTGCATGATTGACATGCTCACCAAGGGCTTTAGCTTTCATGTACATTGTTTTGAGCAACACCTTGTTTTCTTGTATTGCTTCCATTTTGTCATATTTTTTCAAAAACCTAAAAGGTTACAAAGTTGTTCGAATCAAAATTTGGGATTTAAAAGTATCATAAATGGCAAAACCTCATAGCATGTACAGTATTTGGCACAAATTATTGACCATATGCTAACTAGCAATGTCCTTTCACTGATCCTCTCCCTTTTTATTCTTTATATTTACATTTCATAGATGAAAATCGAACATATTTAGAGTGTTCAGCATGGATGTTTACACACTTGAATGGCAAAGGATGGATGAGTCCAAAGGAAAAGTGATATGCACAAGTGTGTCCAAGGAAGTAGAAATGACAAGCAAATGGGGCCATAGTGAACCAGCACCCACCAGTGCACCATCCACTGGATGTCTGTTATGACCCAGTTGTGGATGATCCTCAACTGAGTTACTACTACCCGGTTTCATCTTGGTAACCCATTCTATAAGAAGTAGGTCTAACATATAGACAGGTAGGTAACAAAATAGGGGACTACTAGGTACGTAGATAGTTTATACATAGTAGGTAGGGGCTGTTTTTACTACCTACCTAGTTGGTAGGTAGTAAATAAACCAACTGAGGTAACCACCATGGTTAGCTAGGGAACTGGAACCCAACAGAAAACTGTTTCTTGATCACATATCATCCATCCTTGATGGTGCACTGGTGGGTGCTGGTTCACTGTGGCCAAGCAAATGATGTATTATATATCAAACAATAGAACTATTTTACCTTCCATTTCTATTTTTATGTGATTTATAAACACCAACAAAAAAAATTTGACCATGTTGTTGAGGACATTACATTTCAAAAGCTTTCTTTTGATCCTCTAGTTTGTGATGCATGGGATCCTTCGTTTGCATGGTCCAATCACAACCTTTAATTTTTTGTGATTCCAATTTGGTTTCTAGTGATTGCACAAGCCTTGGGGAAACCAATTGTGGGCTAGGTGTGGACTTTAAACCATTTAATTCACCTCCGGTGCCAATTCCTTTAGAGTGCTCAAAAGAAGTCCCTATTTGACATCCAAATTTGGCCTCTTGTTTCTTGATGAATGCCACTAGGATGTCAATCTCATTATCTCGTTGTGCTAACTGTGTATGCCCATCACTTCATCATGTCAATATGCTTGTAGAAACTTAGTTTCCAACTTAGTTTCAATTACTCAAAATCAGCTAGATGAAAAAAAATTACACTTATTACATCACTTGTTGGTGCCAATCACTTCCATTCACAAAATAATGGGCTCTACCATGAGTTGTTGTAAGAATAAAAAATTTGGCCATATCCTTGATTAATATCTTCTTAGTTTTAGTTGAAGTTGGTTCCAAACTATCCATTCTATTGGAATACTCAGTCTCCGTAGATACAAAAGAATTGTTCCCATTTTTTATTTCATTATTACATTTTAAAAAAATTGTTGTAAGAGTTCATTAATTGATCCTTTGAACAAAAATTGTGAACTGAAAATGCACATGGCTTTTATTCTAATGCATTCATCCACTTTATATGTGTTAAGTAGTCATCTATTGGAGAAAACATGAAACAAAACCTGGTGTTGTAACTCGTTGATTTGTGCTTGGAGGCCTGTATGAGTTGTTGGGTCCATAGACACATCAAGGCAATTTGACTTGGACACACAATTTCCTTTTGTCCCTTCGATTTTTGTGGTTTCACTATGGTTGATTAGTTTTTTGAAGATTTGGAAAGCAGTTCTTATGTGCATCATGCTAGCTGGAAACCCAACTCAACATGGATTTCAATGTGAAAAACCGTGTACCTCCCTTTCAAACAAATTTAGGTTCAATGTTTCTCAAGTCATTATAAACCCAAACTCAAAATTTTGAAACATGGATTCACCTCCACATTGAAGTGAGGCATCAGGATTTGTGTCATTGATGAAAGCCACAACTTGTCTGTCAATGATTTCACATTCATCTGTTGTTAAAGGAGGTCGCTCTTCATTCTCTCCTCGCAACAACATTAATTCTTCCTAAAAACCCCACCAAAAGAACCTAATGTTGTGAAAGGATGAAAATAGATTATGAATAGAGATCATATTCATTAGAAATTATATATATATATATATAGAGGGGTAAACAATGTTGATTCTCACCTTGAGTTCATGTATTTCTTGCTTGAGCCGTTTAATTACCAAATTTGGATCGACCTCTTCATTCAATATTACCTATCATCCCAAAACCAAATTAAAAATTTCCAAGAGCTGGAGACCATTTTATCACAAACAAGACATTGAAAATTCTTCAATGGGTTTTTCAATTCTCATTACCTCATTGGACACCATGGCAACCCTTTGGGCAAAACGACAAGTGGATATTGTCTCCTCCAATTGATCTTGTGCAATTGTAACTGTTGCTATCATCACCTATAATAATAATAATAATAATAATCATGCATATGACATCAAAATGGAAATCAACCTATAGAGAAGAAACATGATTGTGGTATCCCTTAGGAGTTGTTTAAAGAGTTTGGGAAGGAACACGATAATAACCCAACAATAATTGCATGTGGTTAATGTATTCATGAACATGGTTAGTGCATACCGTGCGACAATTACCACCAAGGGAGTCTCGCAAAACAGAGGTCATCATGGAATTACGATAGGGAATGTGATTTCGAGGAAGCCCATGAGATCTTTCTTGCAATGCTACTATTACCTGTTCTTTTCATCCCACCATGATCCTTGCACATCAAATTAATGCATATTAAATTACTAAAAAAAAAACCTAATTTCTTTTCATTGCAATTGAAACAAATTTGAGTCTAGAGTTAATCTACAAATTTTTTTGACCTAGATCGTACCACATAACAAAAGCTTATTTACAATTTCAAATGCCTTTTTAATCTTCATTATATGTTAATTACATCTTTGCACAAATTGAATTAAGGCCATGCCTGTTCAAGAAAGTGCAATGACAAATTGATGTATTTTGCTTCTCTCAATATCTGTTGAGGCACATTGGCAATTGTAACAAGTTAAAGCCATAGCCAATTGTTGATTACAAGAAGTGAAACAAATGTCATTAATAATAAATATGTTCTAAGAAATAACACATTTGGATCATATGAATCAAACAAAAGGTAACCCTATAAGAGCATAGCTCATACCTGGCCATCAACCCCTGATTTCCAAACCCGTTCTGAACCAGCTAAATCCACAAGATTAAGCTTCGACTTTCGTATCGTATCTTCACCTGCCTTATGTGCTACAATGTGGGCTGTGAAAATACAATGTGATCGAGAACTTGCCATGTTCATAGGTGTGGAACTTATTATCCGATTTGTGTCCCCAATAAATAATAAATTCAATGCTTCCTCTTCATTGCTGTCAAAGCGAAAAAGGAGTCATGACAATCTTCATTGTTCTTTTGGTTGAAATGGGGACAATAAATCAATTCTACGCATCACATAGATTTGCAAGAAAAACTCTGGCCATGACATATGATCAAATGTTGGACATAGAGAGGGGGCAATGAGAAAAACCACTTACATACGTGGCAAGGTGCTGAGACAGGTTTCGAAGATGGAAAACACTATCCTCATCTTCAAGTAATGTCACCTAAGCCAAACAATTGAAACTTCATAAGCACCCATGCAACAACAAAACATAATAGAGTTATCCATAAAGTAAAGACAAACACAGCACCAGAACCCAGAGTTTGGTCATAATACACACTGTGAGAGTCAAAAAAAAAACCTGCAAAAAAGTACATTAGCATTCAACAGGGGTCAAACTCAGAAAACCATCAATTTTGGTGGTAAACTTAGTTTCATCATGTCTTTCCTACATATATTTTCATTAATCCTACTTGTACAACTACTATAATTACTCTCGAACCTTGTGCATTAAATGCTGAGTTTCATCATTTTGTACCAAGTTGCAGCATTTCAGACTGTGATTCAATAAAATGTAAAACGTCTTTACTTTGTGGATACCACTGAAAGAGGGGATAGGGGGTGAAAGGAGGCCCAAAAGACAGGGTTACTTTACAGATAACTCTATTGTCTATTGAAAAACAAGTTAAAAATATAATCACAATGTTGTTGAATTCTAAATATCTAAAGGAAAGCCAAAACCTTTGGGAGATCTTCAAGGGCTTTTGTTTCATGATCTGGGTTGAGGAGGTCATAACCCATTTCATTATAAACCTCCAAATATGAAAAATGTATTGTATATGTGTATTCGCTCCGTTCTGCCACTTCACTAAACACAAGAGAAATAGCACGAGGAATGATGCCACGATCCACATAACGTTCTGCTCCTCCGGTAATTGTATAGGTTTTACCAGATCCGGTTTGTCCATAAGCAAAAATGGTCCCATTGTATCCATCCAAGGCTCCAACTACCACCTGCTCTGCAATTGATGCAATGGCTCCTCTTAAAGAAATCCCACAATACCCAATACAAATCCACAAATTCCCAAATGTTTTGACTACATCCCAAATGTAACATGTGGTGCATCATTTCCCATTTCCATAAATTAGCAAAATTAACCTAATGTATTACACAAATTCACAAAAAAATCTCTTGTTCATTTGCTTGCAAAATTCACCACATGTCATCTCTTCCCATTTGCTTGAACAACAAAAATGGCGAGACCAGTTGTTGTGCAATAGATAAATGGAACTCTTGAATTCCACAATCCCATGCAATCCCATGTAAAGATATGATACTTCCTTCCATTAAAAAAATGATGTTTTTATGCATGCTCTTCTATTATAATCTCTTGTCATAGATATCAAAAAGCACATTTTTACCTTATGAGCAACTTTATGAAACACCTCATCTTGCTTACTCTCCATTTGAAAGATCCCAGTGAATGAAAAATTGTAATGCTCACGTTGGTGGTTCATCATGCCTAGTGAAGCTTGCCTTGGAATTGTCCACACAACTGTGCCTGCATCCACATCCACTTCATAGGGAGCAATTGCTCCACTATTGATGGGTCTCATTCTAAGGAAAATCTCAATGCTGCTTTCAAATCCCTTCCCACCCATCATCATGCTCTAATGAAATAGATTGTGATCTCTTTTCCAAATTTGTGCCCTAATTCAATTCCCTCCTCCTCCTCCTTCTTCTTCTACAGATCAAAACCTTCCCTACCATTCAATGATTCTCACAATTTCTTAACTACATGATTATAATCAAAACAATTCTTTTAAATTCATGTACCAGATGTCTATATAGTCTATACCATTACCCACAATTTGCACCTGACAAGAAGAAGAAGATTTTCACTCATAATATTTCTCTTCAAAACCTCCATTGGGTCATTAGTGACTTATACACCAGGCCTTAGACATAGTGGTGGTGTTTAGAACCTAATTTTTTTTGGGCAACATGGTGATATAGGCTTTGAAATATGCAAGGCTAATTCATTGTATGGCAATTCGTTTCTTTGGTGTTGCAAACATTTAAATCTCATCTCCTAAAAAGTGAAATAATTGTATGTTAGAGAGTGAAAGTCTTTTGTTATGCCCAATGTCAAATAAGTTGATGGAATAGGTTGGAAGTGGGACTACCAAGGTACTATTACTTTTGAAATTTGAGGTGTTAGATTGTTTTCTACCAGTGTTGGTAGTATGTTATTACCTTTGACATACCCATCGGCAAAAGTTAGGATAAATATGATATATAGTATAATTAGTTTGTTTTCAAAATTGTCTACTAATATTTCAATTACTGCATCTCATTGGTAACATTTGCATATTTTATCTTGTCTTTTTATCCTAATTGGCTTTAATTCTTGAGGTTTACTTGAGGGTAAGTCATTGTTTCAAGGCAAATAATACACTTTTATGTAGAAGTTATGCTATGGCTTACATGTAATGTACAATTGTAGGGTGTTAGGTTATGATGTATCCATTTAAAGTTTGGTATCTAACTTCTGCATTTTGTTCTGTTCTTTGCACTAATTATCTGGAGTGAATGACTCCTTTATATGATAGGAAACTCTTTAGATCATGCCACCATTTGTCATAATTTTATTAATAACTTTTCATCTAGACATAGGGGGGTGGGGCAGACACACTCAAATTTAATCTGCATATAATTGGACGTGCGAAGAAAGGGTGTGAATTTAACCAAAAAAGGTGTGAATTAAAAAAATTCCTTTCATTTTGACAAAATGAAATACTCTCAAAATTTCAGATACCCATCACCATTGGTTTCAACTAGTGTACATGGGGGAGGTTTTCTTTTTGGAACCTAGAATCTACAAGTAAGGGTAGAGCTAAGGGTGTATATACATACATATATACTTAGGCTTTGGGCTACGCACTATCGCGATGATGATTGAATTATTTTGTGTGGACATAATAAATCTATTCTAATCAATTTTGTGAGCTCTTAGGAGCATCAATTTTTTTTTTGTTTATTGATATTTAAACAATCCATTTTCCTCTCTAATTGTGAATTTAATTGTTTGATTTTTGTATAATGAAAGGCGATTATTAATTTTCTTGACAGCATACAATTGATGTTGTAATCTTTATCACTCATTTAGAATTGCATTATGACCGTGCACTGCACCGACTATAATGTGTAGAGTGACACCCAAGGAGCAGGCTGTTCCCGAAATAAGCACCCACCAAACCACACATTTAGTCATAGACTCATTTGACATTATCATTTTTTTGATAGTCCCTAGTTTAACAATTTTGGTCCCAAATTTCCAAGTAATGTACCCAAAATTGTTCACTATCTTTTTTAAAATTTGTATTATCCTGATGGGCAGGCATTCTGTTTGGTAAAATGCCCTCATGTAGTGCAGGCTTGTACAGTGAGAAATAGGGTTTCATAATTTTGTGCCATAACCTCAATCGTTCCGTCAAGTAATACTCTGGCAGTAGGGACATTACACCTTAGACCTTGGTTTCATGTTGTAATGCCCTGATAGTACCCTACACCATGCAACATAGTCAGCTCCAACAATTGACAAGATCATGCTTAAATAATCTCATTAACAAGCCAAGATATGCTTGGAAATTGTGTGAGGTTGTCCATTGGATGAGGTTACAAGTTAGAACTATGGTTGCCAATGAGATCACTCTAAAATGGCCCACTAAAGAAGTCACAACGTTCCACTAAAGAAGTCACAACGTTCCATCTAGAATTTGTGAGGTCGGTTTGTCTATTGATTCTCGAAACATGACGAGACGTATTTTTGCCACAATCCCCATAGGTTTGTCCTTGAGAAATTCATGAACATAAAGCTGGGGCCCACGACAACTGCACTAATTTGGG
>Ga0209208_10011692_pt1 | contig 11213 bp, 10 predicted proteins | sample S1TSphfallax_3_FD_187694 | JGI IMG/M metagenome (GOLD analysis project Ga0209208, IMG submission 187694) | Host-associated microbial communities from peat moss isolated from Minnesota, USA - S1T2_Fd - Sphagnum fallax MG (SPAdes) (version 2) | ecosystem: Host-associated > Plants > Peat moss >...
CAATCACTTTTACACCAAAGGTCAAAACATTATGAAACCAACTTAGTGCAAGCTTACTTATCAAGGGTTTTCCAATGATATCAAGAGCATAATAAGAGGTAAGTACCATGCTTTGGGAAATCTCAATCAAACAAAACAAAATATGGTGCACTACCATATTAACGCCTACACATATCATTGTTCATACATCACACAAAATAACATAGAAATGTCCTAATTTGGGCATCATACCTAAACAACAAAATATGACTCCTTTACAACAAACAACAATTCAAACTTGAAACACAAAATTAAAAAATAACACAAAACCATGCAAAGCAAAAAATTGCATAAAACTAAAAAAAATTACAAAGCAAAAAAAACACAATATGTTTTAGAATTTGAAATTATCAAAAGTGATTTGAAAACCTCCAACTTGAAATTATACTTCAAACACCAAATAACTTGAATCATGTTCACACTTGAATCAAATTCAAGATAAAATATAATTAATCACAATAACCCAACTTATCACTAAATTAATTGTGATTTAACTAGACAACTAAACTAACTTTTCTAACAAAAATAAACAAACAAGCAACCTTCTTTCATGGATGATCTGCTAAATAAAGCCATAAGAATTTCAAAATATCTCACCTTTGAATTTGAAATGATTAAATAACAAAGTGTTGAAACTTGAAACAAAAATTTGGGAAAAAAAAAAAATTGAAAATGTTGAGCATGCTTAAAACATTTTTACCCATAGTTCTTATTTCCACCTTTACTAGTGTTTGTAACATCCAATAGACAATGTTTAATTTCTTTTTCATCCCCACTCATAAACATGAAAAATTGAAGATCATAATGCGAAGAAGGGCTATTAAAATATCACCACCTAAGTTAATCATTATGATCGACCGAACAAAAGCAATCATATTTTTTTATTCGACCTCTTGAAAGTCATTAAAGTTATTTGTAAACTTGGTCAAACCCAAGAACAAAACCCTCAATTTGGTTGAAACTAATGTTGTCTCTTAGAACCCACAAGTTGAAGTTGTTGGTTGTCTTCATGTTTTCTTTTGGGAGCTTTAATTCTCATGGGTTATAATGTTGGAGCTTTGTTTGGCTCAAAGCTTTTGAAAGAGGAGGTTCTTTTTTTGGTTTGTCGACTTTGCTCACATGGAAGAGACTACGTGAATTGAGCATAAAATCAGAGGATTTGAGCATAAATTTTTGCTTGTGGCAAAATACAAGATCTACATGACCAAATTCTTGACCCAATCTACAAGTGACATTTGGAGTACCATGTGTGCATTGGCATGCTTCATAGAAGTGCATCATCTTTCAAAAAAACTCTAGATCTACTAAGGCAAGTTTGAACCCACCATAAAAGGCAGAGTCATTATGTGATGAGCTACTTGTTTGATCTCCTTTCTTTTGGCAAGTGTAGGGCAAATATAGGGAGAAATGGTGGTTGTTGAGCTTGGTACTTACAGCGTCACTTGTACCACGCCCACTCACTCCAAAGGGCTCATGAATGTAGGCACTTTAAAACATTCTTGAGGGTTTCAACAATTCAGAGGATTCTTGAATTTGAAGAGTTTTTTTATATCTTGTATTTCCAATTGTCCTTGAAAATCTGTTAAGTGTTCATGGGTTTCCAACAAGGGCTTCTTTCATCAAGTAAGGGTTAGGGAGGACTCATAGCCTAGTTTCTAACCTGATCACATTCAAAGGCCCGAATTGAGTTTCGCACTTTTTATGTACTATACTTCATCCAAAAGAGTTTGTATAAGTTACTGGTGTGGCTGGAGATGCTCTTAGATGGGTAACGTGCATTAAAAGTAGCACATCCACATTGGAGACAAAAGTAAAGCATCTAATGGGACCCCCAAATTGCAATATTCAAGAAGATAAGGAATCGTAGGTACAAATATTCTGAGATGTTCAAAGGAGATAACAACTGCAGCGTGATGAGCAAATGGCCTACGGACATATTTTCCTGAGCTCTGCAGTTCAGCAAGTCTCTCATCATAAGGACAGAATGGATCCCTAACAAATAAGATGTGATTGCAACATTACTTATTGAACTGAAAAGTGTGTGAAACACTCTTGCATATCTGGTTACCCCATTTAGAGATTGAAGTACTCCAACTTTCTACAATTGAATTGGAGAAATTTGATTAACGGAAAAGTACTCCAGCTTCTACAAATGATTCAAGAGAATTGATGAAGGAAAACGTTATATGGTTTACCACTTTGAGAGATTGCTGTACTCCAACTTTCTGCAATTCGATCAAGGAAAAGGTTATCTCCACAGCCAAGGGATTCACCACAAGCATACAAAAGCATAAAACACTTTTGGTAAACTCAAATTTCAAAGACTCTTCAGCAAAGGGCTTCATCTACTAGCATTTGGTAAAAGGTCCCTGTTGGACAGAGAGAGGGAGTCCACCACCATGGTTCTTCATGATTTTGCCTGAGGTAAAATGTCCTTATTTGGGGGGTCCACTCAGACTTGGTCAAGCACTGGTCCACAGAAGCAACTTGGTCAGTTAGAGTTCAAATCTGACTCCATTAACAAGAAGTGCAGATAAGTAAGGTAATTAGCCTTGGGTACATTACAGGGCAATGAGACTCAGATTTGGTCTAAAAAATTTACTGCTGAATTTTCAGCAAGGTTTCTGTGTTATGAGCCTGGAGATAAGGCTATTTCAACCTACAAAGTAATTCACTATGACAACATTATATTGTCAGTTATGGTGCCCCCATCAACATAGCAGGCAGCACTGCATTGAACTGATTTAAACTTGTATCTATCTTGGCTTCAGCCCTCTGGGCATAATGTAAACCCAGAAAAAGCAGCAAACTAGTGGCTTAATGAGAGAAAAACAGTTGCATAACAAAAACAGAGATATGCTGGAAAATCAGCGAAGTAGTAAACAACTGGAATTCTGGAATTAGTATGCACTGCAATAACACCACAAAGCTACAATCACAACATCCACACTGTCAGCAAGTGTGGTGATCTACATCAACCTCTGTGCTGGTCACTTCCTCAGAATTAATCAAGTGCACAGCTTATGGAAAGTGCGATTAGCACATACTACTGTACACCTTATCCTCCTGGAGGCTCGTAGCCACTTTCTTCACCGAATTGGATGATACTGGCCTGGACGTTTTGGTGGCAGCTTGCGTAATATATAGAGAACAAGAGCTGATGGAATTATCTCCACGAGCTAGTCCAAAACACACCCCAACACCAAGGAAGGAAAATAAGTAGGTTTTCCGCCACCTTTCACATCTTGAACTTTTCATGACAACCCATGGTATATGTTGCCTGCAGTTTGCAGCAAACAACATTGCACACACCATGCAACTATTGCTACATTGGCAGATAATTCACAAGACAGCAAACAGCACCTGTAATCTACAGAGTCTTTTCAGGGCTCCTTACCATGTAGTATATAGCATTCAATATGGGATGGTAAAGAACATCCAAATCTGCTCCCTTGTAGAAAACAGAAAATGTCATCTGCAATTTTGCATGGTTGATCAGATTCTCTGGCCCTGCTTCATAACACAAACTACACTGACACAAGAGGACAACCTAGTGCACTACATCCAAGTGTCAAATTGTATGTATCTCAGCTGTGAACCTATAGGGTAATAGATGCAAACATGCACACAACAATTACCCTGCACAACAGAATAATAAAAGAGCTATATTTTTGGAGAACTTACCATGATAGATCTAATGGTGAAGCATGTGAAGCAAATTGCTGTTACAAAACCAACCTGCAAAAAGACAATCACAAATGCTGTTGCAGAATATTCCAGATTGCCTTATACAAAAAGCCCACTGTATGATCTGTACCAGGAATACAAAACAGCAAAAAAACAGTAACACCACTTGTTCCCATGTGGCAAGAGTAAGAACAGAAAAGAGCTCAGGTAAACAAGCCAAACCTCCCGAAGCTTCTTTCTGCGACCTTTTGACTCAATTGGAAATCGCCTTAGCATAAGAAATAGCCTGTGTTTGTACCACCAAGAAACCAGAGATTGACACATCTCAATATCCCAAAGAAGACAGAGAAACAAGAGGGAGTAAAAGGACATAAAAGGGAACTGGAAATGGTACACAACATGTTTTAGCAGTGGGAGTTCCATCCAATCTAAGAGAGAGTAAAGCTCACACCTTCCTCCATAGAGCAAAAATCCGAAAGCTGCCACTAGTGACACAACTGCAAACACCACAATCCATGTGTGATTATGATCCAGGTCATCACTCAACTTGTGATACTACCAAAACTTGTAAATTCCATGCATAATTTCATGAAACTACCCTGGTGGATTGAAAAAGTGATCCCCAAATAGCAAAAGTATCATCCAATCCTCATTGAGAAAGGAGGAAGAAACTGCATACCAGCAAAGAAGATTTTTGCCGCAGATAGGACCACTGAGCTTGGTGACCACCACAAACAGACCCAGATGCAGGCCTGCAAATTGAAGACCAAGATATGATTTGGAGTTTAATACATACCTCAGCAAACTATGGGGATGTTTTCTCAAAAGCTTCTTAATGCCAGCATAATCTTCACAAATGTATTACCTGAAGGACATAGATGGCAGCATTTGTGATCAAAAAGGCTGGCCGGAGACCATCCGTAGGGAGACTACGTGCCTGTGACCCCGGAACACATGCCCATGTTAGATCCAGCCATGGAGAAAGTTGTAGTAGCAGGTGCTGATAGCATGTGTGATCACACTCCAAAATACATCTGCTAGCATACTGATCTGAATCCAAGTTTCATATGCAAGTTATGGGCACCCATCTTACCTACCCTGCACAGAAACTGACAATTTTGACCATTGCAAACAGACAACTGGACTGCACATTTGTACCTGGTAGTAAATTTCAGCCCAAAACAGAACCAGTAGGGTATATGTGGTGAAAAAGAGAAGTCCAGGTAAGTCCAGAAGAATGTGCTGTAAAACCTGTAGAGTAACAATTCACATACAGTCAGGGCCTTTGCCATGAACCCTTGGACATCATGTGTCTGACAACTCCTATATTACCCCAGGAGGAAATTCACATGACTACATACCTCGGGAGACAATGCCTGCACATTTTCTCGGAAGCAAAAGACTACTGCTCGCACTGCACCAAAGCAAGTAATATAGAAAGCATTAGGGGAAAACCTATTCTGCTGCAAAAAGACTGCAGTTTGCACTACACCAAAGCAAGCAATATAGAAACCATTAGGGCAAAACCTATTCTGCTGCAAAAAGACTGCAGTTTGCACTACACCAAAGCAAGCAATATAGAAACCATTAGGGCAAAACCTATTCTGCTGTGAAAAGCCTGCAGCTTGCACTGTGCCAAGCAAGCAATCTAAAAAACATTAGGGAAAAACCTATTTTGCTGCAAGCATGCAACAGAGAAGAATGTCTGCAGAAGAGTGGCCACTGCAACTCACCTCCATTAACAATGAAATTCAAGAGATGAAACACCTTCTGAGTTGTCCAGCCATACTCTGGGACCCGAAGCTCAATACGAATCAATTGAATCTGCAAACCACTATTACTTGTGAGCAAGAGACAAAAAGAGCACCCGGAGTTTGGTCATCCCAAATGAGGGTGCCCAAACCTTTTCAAATTAAAAAAAGGCAAATAATAGGGATTTGCAGTAATCCATGAAAGATGCACATGTTCTATGTCCTCATATCATGAAATTGGATTTTGATCTGCACAGTGAAACTCCATGGCAGCCATCATCAGACAATGCATAAACAAGGTAGCAAATCTCATTTGCATTTTGAAAAAAAAATGCAGGGCATCACAGAACAAGATGACTGCCATTTCGCAATTTCCAGAGAATCTCTGAATTTCAGAGACTAACTAATACCTCATGCACTTGGCACAACAATTCCAATGACCTAAAAATTCCCAATTTCAAAACCCTTAAAAACTCTGCAAAATCTAATATCCGTAAGAAGCCACAGCAAATGGAATATCACCAGAGCGTTGTTAGCTAATAACAAATCTCAAGAAGACATTCGAGCCTATTTACAACCATTTCACATCCCCGTGCACGACTCACTCCTTCACGAAACTGACCGGCATGCATGCACAACACAAACGATTCAAGAACCAGGAGAGCAAGAGCTTAGTATCATCATCCACTTTCACAAATCTGCAGACAGGATAGGGTTTTCCTTTTGGCAAGAGATAAGGCATGTATGCTAGGGTATCGGAAGCAGCAGAGAAGAGCAGACAAGGAAATAAACCTGTTCGGTGAGGGGAAGGGAGAGAGAAAGGCCATATAATAAGCCAAGGAACAGGGCAATAATGAATGGAGGAAGATGATCAAGAGGAGCAAAAAAACGATGATAATGATGATGATGATGATGATGAGGAGGAGGAGGAGGAGGGGGAGGATGAAGATGACTTACAAGCGCAACGAGGCCGATAACAGCGTACGCAATCGCAAGTCCGAGAAATATATTCTCTTGCCAAGCCGGGGATGCGTTCACTTCCTGCCACCAGTTCGCGATTCCTTTCACTCCTGACTGCAATCCCGCCTCTATCGTTGCTGCCACGGCCTCCATCATGTGTTCCCGCTTCATATCAAACCAAAATCCTTGCGCAAATCCTCGGTCCCTTTTCTCTCTCTCTCCCTCCTGCTTCTTTTTCTTCTCCTTCGTCGTCTGTCTCTCCGCGTTTTCCCCCGCACTCGGCTTGGTGGTATACTACCCTGCCGCCTGCGGCCGATCAGGTACCCGGGTTCCACCGCCCTGCCACCCCGGTCCCGTTATTTTTATTCATCCTTGGGACACGTTAATATTACGTGCGGTAACGAATTTCATCCGTACCATAGTAAGATAGCCTGGTTAACAGTTTTTTTCTTTTTTTTGGGTTCAATATTTTGAAGTAAGTGGCTACCAGCGTTTCGCCAAATTTCGACCTGAAAAATATGATTTCAACTTATACAAAAGGATTTTTAGTGAGAAAAAATGACCCAAAATTCGCCCAATTTTTAATCAACTAAAATCTCCAGATTTTTATGATGAGTTCAAGTAGGCCAAGAATATAAAAGGTTTCTGTCTTTTTCTTTTTCTTTTTTACTTTCATATTTAGTATGTAACCAAATTTGGCTAAATGATTTTTTGGATGATTGTCACTTTGGCTACATCACAAAATCCTTAAAAGAAACCGCGGTTGGTACCATAGTACCTAGCCTGGTTAACACCTCGTTGAACTAGGCTGCGTATTATGATAATATCATAGTCCCTTTTTAGGTTCAGCAATAATTAAATTATTTTTGGAAATGCTGAATTTTTTAGAAAATGTTTATTTCAAATGTCAAAAAAAATTAAATTTTGCAAAGGAGAACAAAATACCAAAATGGGTGAAAATTTGAGAGCTTCTTGTTAGGTTAGTTCACCATTGCAAATCAAGTATACAATAAATAATTGACAACATTTTTCTATCTTATAATTTACTGAAAAATAAATCTCCAGTTTTACAAATAAAAATAGTAAAATTTTTTGGAAAAAAATCTCATTATGTTAATTCCTAAATGTTAGGACAATGTGAATTTACATTGCAACCAATATTGGGCGTGTGTCTGACCTTCAAGGGTTAAAGGTCCAAAGTCCAAAAAGCTTGGCAAAGAAATTGCCTATTATTTGTTATGAAATTTTCATAAATTATTTTTTTCATTGTTGAAATGAATTAAAAATTTCTTCTTTTCATTACAACATCCAATGGTTAAGTTTGGATACTATATATGAGTTAATAGGCAATCATGTCCATCACTGTATACTTGAAGGGTGGTTTTACTTTCTTGAATTTGACAAGTTTGAGATTGATTTGTTGATTAATTTGTTGGGGGATGTTTATAGTTTGGATGAAATTGAAAAACCTTTGTGTTTGCTTTCATAATCACATTAACAATGTTGGATTGGGGAGTGTTGATTTGGAGGTTTTTTAATCTATTTTTTTGCAAGATGTTCAAGTTGAATTCTTTCTTCAAATAGATCCAAGATAACATTGTTGACACCTTTAGGTGGTAGTTAGTGGTCATTGTGAGGTGCCAAAACACAACTACAATAAATACATTCGCCATGAACTAATTTTTTTGTAATTTTAATGGTCAAGTAGGTTGTTTATTTATCCAGGCATCATGTTCACATAATCACTTCCTAAATACAAAGTATTTTAGGTATGGAAGACTCAAACATAATATGCACTATGCACAAATTTTTTTAAATTAATTTATTAGAAGAAATTGGAAATTGGCAACATATTGTCCTAGTCTCACCATATTATGTATTTAAGTTCTTCTTCAGAATGTGTCGATGATGTGATGTCAAATTTGCTATTAAATTGCTAAAAAATGTTTTATAAAACTTTTTTTGTATAGTTCAAAATCCCCTTAACTCACATTTTTCATGCCTTGACCAACTTGTTACACTACTAGAAATTTTGGGTTTTGCAACTATTGTTTGCAACTAAAATTTAATTGTATGTGACACATGAAACTGCAATTTATGTAGTTGTTTAAAATAAATGCACATGACATTCAGTTGCATGCGACACTACGTATGCAACATGAATATATGGTGTTAATATACATGTTCATCCATACATACTAATCCAAATGTAGTTGCACCTTATGTGTAACTCACTTTGCAATTACAATGCAACTAATAAAAATATGACATGTTTAAAAATTAGATAACTAACTTGTGACACGTGTTACTAATTAATTATTTTTGCGTTTTCAAAATTAAAAATTCATTGGATTGATCTTAATCATTGAATTTTATGCCACTAAGGTGATGACATGTGGCACACCATGGAACATTCATTGACCATTTGACACGTGTCCATTTTAAAACACCAATTATATGGTGACACGTGGAAATTAAGACCACTTATTTTTTATTTTTTAAATACTAATTAATAAAATCTAAATCATCCAATTTATGGTTAATAAAATGTTGACATGTGTTGCCTAGGTAAGTAGGTTATTATTAAACCCTATTAGGTAAATAGTCTTACTTGGGTATGGAAGTAGGTTGAACATAGCTAGGTTTAGGCTACTATAAGTAAAATTAGAATAATTCGATTTTATTTTTAAGATTAACCATTTCATAAAGGTCAAGTTTTTTTTATTCACTCATCCCCAATGGCATTTGGTGTTTTGTTATTTTGAAATTATTGCTCCTAGTTATATACTAAACCAAATAGAATTATAAACCAAAGGATATGAGATAAAAAAATTCCATTACAAACCTCATGAACCGACTTAGTTGCACATTAGATGCAACTAATATGTCAGAACCCTAGCCTTGGGCTCATGACTAAGGCTAAGGTTTACAAGGGCACGGGCCAAGAGGAGTGTGAAAAAGTGTGAGCATGAAGACTCAGACTCCCAAGTGAGCTTCCATTTTGGGAGTTGGAGTCCTGGTGGACTTCCAAACCTTTAAAGAGCGATTGCAAAGGTCAAAACACCTCCCATCGAGGAGTTTTTTATACCATTGGAAAGTTATTGAAGTGTAAATATTTAAAATGGGCTCGCATGACCCATTTAGACATATGCAACATGAATTATGGCAAAAGGAAAGGCCAAGAGTCAAAACTAGCAATTTGATTTTTTACCACAAAAAGTCGAGAATCGATTCGACTTCCGTGCGTGCAGGTGCATGCGATACGCGGTTGGAAAGCTTTCAATGAGAGTTGTAACTTTACTTGAGACCTCATCCCGATCGGAAGTCTGAGCACGAAATTATAACCTTGCAAAGTTACGAGAGTTCCAACCTTAATAGTTTCGAGGATTCCCCTTTGGGAGTTTTGGGACAAAAAGCCATTTGGATGCGGGCCTCATGGAGAGGTGCAAAGTATACTATATGGGGGAAGGTGGTGGCTTCCCCTAAGTCCAGGCCATGTTGAGTCCTATGAATCCGAGGTCGCCCATGGCTTGTCCTAGCACCAAAGGCACTGCAACATTGTACTAACCAACTTGTGGTTCATTGGGTGCAAATTTGTGTGAGTGAATAAATTGCTTGTCACTATTCTTAGTAGTCACATCTCGGAGTTCCAGCAGGCCCCTCTACCCCTTTAATGCTGAAAGCCAAGGAATGTGCCCCGAACTTTTAACCTTTCCGTTGTTTTTTACCTTAGATTCATCTTTGAATCTAGCAAGGAGCTTGGGAGTGTGTCATAATGTATTAGAATATAACAGCCAGGGAAGGGTTTTATTGCTTCTGGTGTCCAAACAAAACTTGAAGCCCTTCTTTTCATGCATCTTACAAAATAAGAATTGTTGAAAATGGTTGAGAAATGAAAGAATTATGGCCCCCTAAAGTAAAGGGGATTAGAAATTTTAAAAAGACCATTGAACATTACAAAAGCCGATTCTTAAACATTGAAAAAGTTCCTTTATGTTGGTTTTTTTGCTATTAAAGTTCTAATATGATTTTTAGAACTTCAGTTGGCGCTCCTATAACACTTTAAATCATTAAAAATGAATAAGAAATAAGAAAGTTATGAGGTTTAAAAGTACAAGGGGTCCAAAGAAAAGAAAGAAAACAAGTTTTGTAATTTGGAAAAAGCTTATTTTTCTTATTTTTCATGTTTTTCTTTTTGTTAATTTTTCATTACTCCTTGTCTTTTGCACTTCAAAGATGATTATAGGATTTTTTTAATAATTATAACTACTTAATGAAAATATATTTTAGCATTATTATTTAGCTTAAATTAGTAATTAGCTTAAGATGTTTATGTACTTGTAGGTTAATTCGTGTAGCCTATTTACATTAATATTTTAACATAAATAATAAAGTTGAAAAATATAATACCTATTGATTATATATATATATGATAATAATAATTATTATAATAGACATTTAATTGATAACTATGAACATTTATAAAAGATTTTAATATTATCATATTAATTGAATCTGAATAATGTTTTGTTTAATCAAATTTACATTTTCTGAAAATATTCCAAATAAAATAAAATAAAATATTTTACTTGCCAAAATAAATATTTAAATATATTTGACAAATAAAATTTAAAAAATTGCAATATATATTTAAACCATGGTTTAGTTTAATTTAATTTAATTTAACATAATTTAGTTTACCCATAATTAGTTTAGCTTAACTTAATTTAACCATTGTTAGTTTTAGCCTAATTTAATTTAACCATAAATAATTCA
>Ga0209208_10011693_pt1 | contig 11213 bp, 7 predicted proteins | sample S1TSphfallax_3_FD_187694 | JGI IMG/M metagenome (GOLD analysis project Ga0209208, IMG submission 187694) | Host-associated microbial communities from peat moss isolated from Minnesota, USA - S1T2_Fd - Sphagnum fallax MG (SPAdes) (version 2) | ecosystem: Host-associated > Plants > Peat moss >...
CACCGTCACAGACAGACTGACCGCTCACAGACAGACTGACCAGCGAGCGTTGGTCGAAATTATACAGAGGCCGTCTGTCCGGGCCGGTTCTCCCGTAGAAAATCTGTCTGTCCGTCCGTCCGTCCGTCCGTCCGACTGTCCGGGCCGGTTCCGCCTGCGGATTAAAACGCGGAACCGTCGTGTCACGGACGGACGGACTACGTGAATTTATATATAAGATAAGTGAAAAATTCCCAGCTCTGCTTTACGCAGGAAAAGGACCTGAGTACAGGCCCATTCATAATTTCGACCTGTTCCCTCGGCCTACCGAACTCTCGGGCACAGATCTCAAATCATGGAAGGGCCTATACTCAGGCCCTTCTCCTATCCAAAACCCTTATTAGGCCACCGTAACGGCAATGGATTTGCCTTTCTCTCCCACGTTTTCCACAAGGAAGGTATGGGCAGGAGCGGCTGTCATAAGTCAAGTCATTGATTCAAAGTTCTACTCCTGCTTTGTGGAAAAGCATTTTTTTTCCAAGAGATGGAATTGGGTGACAGTAGGACACAACATTAAGCATGTTCTGCTGCAGTGGTTTGCTGCATCCTCTGCCTGAATAATTCACCCTCCTCTTGGGAGATTTGATTCTGGAGACTTGGTGCCCAGTGATAGATGGAATTATCAATTCTTAGAGATTCATGATCCTGCTACAAATTTTAGATGGACCAAATGATCCACCAAAAACGGTGTTACAAATGGAAGATCCCTCAGGAAAATAGAAGAACCCTCCTACAAGAAGCTGTTAGAGCATCTTCACCATGGTTTTATTTTTCCAGAGTATTGAGAGTGTGCCAGAATGGCTGTCCTCAATTGGATAGTGGAGCATACTTTGCTATAAGCTAATTTAAAAGAGAGAAATGCCAAGCCACATTTTTCGTTTTTTAAGGCATTTGTGCTATTTTTATTTTTATTTTTCAATGACACTAATTTGGCTTTTTTTTTTTCTTAAAAAAAACTACATTTGACAATTGTCTAATTTAAAGTTTAGAATGATTGGTGATAATTCAACATTAGATTTCCTAGTTATGTAGATGAAACAATTTTACATGTAAAAAATCGAGGCCCCACAAAAATCAACCTATTGCTTAATCACACCAATCAATTATCATTATTTTTTGGGGGAATTGAACCCTAACAACAAAGGGTCTTGCCCATTGCAAGAATCATAGATGCCGCCCAACTTTCAAACATCCATATTCCAATTCAACACTCAAACCATCAATTTTCACATGTGAACTTTATAGCATATGAGCAAAATCACAAATCACAATTACACATCTAGGGTAAGGAGGCTAGTGTATAAACACTTAATGGTTCAAAGGAGGTTGAATCCCAAGGGAGGGTTATATTATTGATGGTGTTCAAAGAGAAGTGGTAGCCCTTCTGTTGGCACATCTGACACACCAAAACTCACCAAAAACAAAGCAAGATGAGAAAGTTATGGCCCCCCAAAGTAAGGGGTGGTAAAAAAGGTGAAATGGAAAATCTAGGAACACATGGATGTTGGTAATCAATCAGCTAAGCATTGATGGATGGAAATGACTTACCCCATCAAAGAGATGAAAATTAAAAGTAGTTGAACAAAGTTCATCATACAAATGTTCACATTAACATGTGTGGTCGAGATTTAACCAAAACCATGACTATAAGCTTTACAATTATGGGTGGTCTTAAGTTCAACAAACGTTACCAAATTGCACGCACATGAGGCAACTCAATGTTTGTGGGTGTGAACCCCATTCTATTCATATCGTCATCTTCCTCCCACATTTGATATACAAAAACATTTATTCACTTTCTATCTTTTTTTAAAAAGGCGTTACAGTCCTCATTATGCTTGAACTACATGAGCCTCTTTGAGTTCTTATTTGCCTTATTCTTGCTCCTTTTTTCTCTAAACAATTGTGTGTGAGTTTCATTTCTTCATCCTCCTAGTTGCATTCTTGTTGCTCGTGTTTTTGTTGTTTTTCCAAGTTCACATTTCTTAATGTTTTCCAAGTTCATGTTCTTGTTGTTCTTCCTGATTGCATTCTTGTTGCTCCAAGCTTGTGTTTGTGTTGTTCCAAGCTTGTGTTCTTGTTGATTTTCTTGGTCATGTTCTTGTTACTCCAAGCTCGAAACCCTTTTTGAACCTTTCCATGTTACTTTTGGTTTTTAAAATTTTTTTGTTTTGGTTTTTGGCCTTTGCATTCTAGCCCTCTAGTTGCAAGTCTTTCAAGATGGTCGTTCCTCTTGTGGCATCCTGATATTGCTGTTCTTCGAGGTTATCTATTGTTTTCACCTTTGTAATGATGTTGTTTTTTCAAAATTGATCCTCTTCTAACCTCTATTGTTACTAAATAAAGCCCCCATCCTCTCCCCCCTTTTCCATTTGGATTTAGTTTAGCAAGTTGAGCCTTGCCACAACATGCCTACATACTTGCATTTTACATCTTGCCCATTGTCTAGCCTCTCTAGTCTTTCTAACTTCTGGTTGAACCATTGCACATGTGTTATTAGTATTTACAACTTGGTATGGGTTTGCAAGCAAGTAAGCATGAATCCTCTATTGTAATTGTTCAACTGCTTCCCTTATAATTGCCACAAACCAAGTTAAATCAAACTATGCCTTAACATGTCTTTTAGTTGATATTTGTGTTACTCATATTGATGCAACCATAACTTATGTTGCCTTCCTAGCCTACTTTTCCTCTCGTTCCTTTCACCTTTCTTCTCTGATATTATCTCTTGTTGCCATGTCTAATTATTTTTGTTGTAGAATAGCTAAATATTTATTTGAAGTGATAATTTGAGATTGTGAGTAATCTACTAATGGCTTTTTCCCAGTTGTTTGTCTTACATGCAAATGTGGCAAGGAAAGAAGGTTGTGAAACCTCATTGCCTCCTAGGTTAAATTTGGTGAGCTCTAGATTTCTTATGTAGGTTAGGACTTGGATCAACTAGATTGGTTAGTAGTTGTGCTACCTTAACATCATTTATCAAACAAGGGTTATGAAACATTTCAACATAGTACTGATGTTTTTGCTCCACATGGTTGTATTTGGTGGTTGATGGTCCAACTACTTTTGTAATGTTGAATAATTCTATAGTTACAAATTCCTCTTCCTCTATATGATTGGCTAGTTTGGTCATCTAATGAATAATGATCTTCACCTCCCTAATCGCCATTTGAATTCCTTGTTGTGTAAATGCTTATTGGTTTTGTTTTGTTTTCCATAACTAAATAAGGTTGAAAGGCCATATTCCTATCCTTCTAAACCCAACCTTGATGTTTTGTTTGGTTAGCGATTGATCCAAAGTTTTGTCCACCCATCTAACAAGTGTAATTTTGTCAAGTTCACTAAATCTACTTCTAACCATGGATGCATCTCATTCTTTTTAAAATGCAAACTTGAAGGGCTTGAAGCAAGAAACATCTAAGGGCTAGAGTACATAGGAGGTATGAGAAGACAAGGTGACTTTAACCTAAATTCTTGCACTTGTTCTATGGCTTCTATTGTTATGTGTGAACCATGCCTATCCATAATCGATAAATGACGTTTAGTTTGTGAAATCCCACCTAGAATAGACCTCTTGAAGAATAATAAAAACTTGTGATCCATGCCTTGCTTTACATTGGCATATGTGTTCCTGATTTGCATAATTTGATGTAATCATCTTTCAACCTTTTTCCTCTAAAAATATGGAACCTTGGCAAAGCTAATCTTGCAATGTTTATTACATAGTTTATAGTTAACCACTCATGTGACTTGGGGATGGTGCTATAAACTACATCTAATCCTTGTTTGGCAAAGCCCATGGCACCAACTTGCTCGCCTGCTTGAATTCCAGTTTTGTTTCAAATCCATATATGATTTGATTTGTAGCTATGTTGGATGTACAATCTTTGTAAATTGTTGTAAAAAAAGTTGCAAAAAGCTATAGTAAGCCCTTGTGCCCTAGAGACCTCTAATCCTTTTACAACCTTAATGCTTATTTCTAGATGCTTCTGACTAAACTAATACCACCAACTCTTCCTTGGGATTCCATGCTTGAATGGTGTTGGTCTTGTTTGGGTGAGTTCTGCAACTTTCATCTTTAATTGTTGTAGTGATATTAAAAGTCCACATTATTGCATTCCTAAAACCCATGTGATTATTGTCACAACGTCCTCCTTTGTTAACACACATGCAAGCCCCATTTTCTTGCTCCTTGTTTTCCCATTCAAATGGTTAGAAAGGGAACTAAGTGGTATGTTCCAAAATCTATTTTCTTTTCTCAATGAATGTGTCCCCCTCTCAATAGCCTCCATGACTTCCTCCAATGATCGATTTGTCCATTCCTTTTTCTTTCTTACTAGTGGGACCCTATTAACTACTTGACATGGTTGCCTTATCTTTGATGCATATTGTGGGGGCACATTTTCCTAGTCCAAGGTTATTTGGTCTATCACAACATTGCGCTACCTACGAGGTACATTGAACATCATGATGGTCTAGCTCCCCTTGGCCCAAGCTTGCAATAAATAAGGGCTATGGGTTCTAGGCCCATTATAGGTATGCCTTTCTCTTTTTTAAACAAAAATCAAGAATAGAGGAAGTTTATCAAGTTAGGGTAGGTTTCAAGTGCATAAAACTCTAATTTTGTAGATGAGGTGATCAAAGCATGAAAATAAGAAAATTCATCCCACTTGTTTAGGTTAACATCAGATGTGTTTGTGCAAGTTGTTGGGACAAATTGTAAAGTGTGATTCGTGGGAACTAGTTGATATTTACCCTTCTTTGGTGCTGTTATTTTGTAACTTCTGCGGATGGACTTTTGGATCCAACAATAATAGATATACTTCTTGAACTTTTGGTTGTAAAGTTTGTTTACGACCCTAATCACTACATCACCTTTCTCCTACATAGATCCATTTCCTTCTTTTACTTGCTCTACTTTCACAACTAGAACTTGGTTTGATATCTTTACTATTGGTCATGTTTTCACATATCCATTTTTTTTGTTCTACTTGCTCTAGTTTCACATCTAGAGCTAATTTTTGCAACTCATCTTTTACTTGCTCTCCTTAACACTAGGATTTGAAGGTTCTATTTTACTTATCAACAAAATTGCATTAGGAATGAAGAGCTCTAAGAATTTCTACAACCCATCTTCTACACTACTTGGTAGGGAAGACATATTTTGATAATTGAAATGCTTTAAAAGACAAGTGGAAATGAAAATTGCACAAGGATGCAAGGTGTGCCATTTTGGGGTCCACATTAACTATTATGATGTGAGATCCAAATGCCATATTTTGTTAGGATTCCTTGTTTCTAGGTTTAATAACTAATGGCATCTATGTGCATTGGAATGTTGGAAGCATTTTTGCACATTAATGGATTGTTGCATGCCTTTAAATGGGACATGTACCATCCCCGACAACTAAACTATAAATTGTGTTGATGTTATGTTTTGAGCAAAGTTTTTCAAGCCAAATGCTGAGTTTTTTTTGTCCCACACCACTTTTCTATATACTAGATTAAAAGTCCCATGTAACCACATGATGCCTTGGCCCTTACATTCAAACTTTCTTCAAGATTGGACCAAAACCACCTTATAACCAAACATTGCCATTCTTGAATTGGCCAAAAAAATTCCTATGATCAAACACTCGCTTGGCCTATTCTTTGAACAATTGTTTTAAATGGTCCAAAAACATCCTATAACCAAACACCCAAAACTCCATTCCCTCCAACTCGCCCCCTCTACCCTTCAATTGTGTGCATTAAAGAATGTTAATTGACACTCATGACCAAACATAACACATGCAAGGTAGGACAATAATATTTTATTTGGGTTGTCATTCACACCCATCACCAAACACAGAAGCCATGATTTATGAACACAAAACCGCAAGACCAAACGTTTGGTGATAGGTCCTTTAATGAATGGTGGTAAGGAAATGGGAATATGCCAATGGGGGGTTTGTCTACTTGGTAAGGGTGTTCGGACACCGGCCTCCTTACCCTACTTATACTTCACTATCACTTCCTTTCACAATGCAATTACATCATCATAAGGGAAAATTAGACAAGGTGAAGAAATTTTGATTAAACATCCTAACACACAAGTCTAGGTGAATAGTTAGTTGATTCCATAGCTTGTTGTTCATGAATGAGAAATTGTCGAATGTTCTCTAATGTTCAACAGACCCCAACATCTAAACCATTGCAATCTTTGTCAATTTCATGTACTTGTTGAACTTTTTGCTCAAGATGGTAGAAGAATTTTTCTTCTTCCACAATGTAAAGACTAGATCCAAACTAAAATGTTTAAACATTATCCATTTTACATTGTGAGATATAGTTAGTTTGAAAAATGAGGAATATATATGAAGCATATGTGAATTTAGAAAAAAAGGGACCGTAGAATGAGCAACACAAAAGGCTAAATTTTGATAACTTTCAAATGTAAAGGGAATGAACTTCTATTATAACATGGATCAACCAATATTGAGGGCACAATGCCAAGGGCTATCATAATTTCATCATCAAGAAATTGCCTTCACAATTCAAAATTTAGTGTTTGGCTACTTCAACACATGAGTGAACTTCATTGTAATAGTAAGCCTTTAAAAAAAATCTTCATCAACCTTGATCCAAGACCCAATTATTAGGCTACGAATGTGGGCATAATAATTAGCTTGTTTTGTAATCTTAAGACTAAGAAACTTCTAAAGCTTAGTAAGTTTGAAAACCAAAGAGAGGCAAACCATCATGAAAATTTGAAAACAACTTTGTGTTATAAAACACATGATCATTGAAGTTGAAAATTGGATTGGTATAAGATTAAACAATTTAATTTCAACAATATTCACCACATTCACAAAATTGATAATATATATTTTTTGACATTGAACGTATTAATGAAGGTTTAAGCCACCTCCAACATAGGTGTGAAATATGGTAAAGCCAAAATTAATTCCAAGTCACATAGTAGCTCCAAGTTTTCATGGTCAAATTTGGTCTTTACACAATCATAATGCATCTTCACAATTGAACCCTTATACTTAGCAATACCGTGTTTTAATGGGCTCAACGTGGAGATCCACCAAGTCTTCACATTCTTCAATAACTTAAAATCTTTTGTTTCCAAAGTTTCAACAAGTTTCAAAAATTCCAAAAACATTTTAAAATTTAAATAAATTTCAAGTGGACAATGAATTCTATGCACTAGAGCTGCAATGTTTAGAAATAATTGGTAGTTTAAGAAAAAAATAAACAGATGAGTTTGCACATTGACAAAGTAAAAAAACCTTGAATCTAAAGTTTTCTAGGACTTTCAATGGTGTCACTACATGTAACTTATTGGTCTATATGTATAATTGTAATATTATACCCGCGGTATTATACGGTGGTATTATACCACCATCAGAAACAACTATACACTGTATAATTATTGTATAATAGGCAAGTACGACCACGGATTGCGCAAACGGTTCGATTTAAGCAATATGGTGCTCTGGTTTTTGGTGTTCATGGGGAAGACTAAGGACGATATTTGGTCTAAGTTTGGCCAGTCTTACAAGTAGGGCGATGCAAAATCGAGCTATTGTAAGTGCTTGGTGTGTGATGAACATGTGATTGCGATAGCGGGCCGCATGCGCGATCATTGGATGAAGTGCAAGAAACGTCCCCACGCCATTGGCCAACTTGATGCGGGCTTTCAACCATCACAAAAGTCAGCAAAAATGTGGACTGTGCAGTCATCTTCGGCGCATTCCTCGGTGGGTAATGGTGGCAGTACGGTTGGGGAGTTGGTTGAACCACTGAATCCCTCGCCCTTTTTCACTGGCGGTCGCCAACATTTCGATTCATTGAAGAAGGGCGAACTGGAGAAGCTGCACTAGTTGTTCGCCCGTGGTGTTCATCGTATGGCCATGCCTTACTCTACTTTTGAGCACTCGGCATGGAAAGATTTCTTTCAAGCACTATGCAGCTACTTTTAGCTTCCATCTTCAGCCACGATCGGTGGTGAGCTTATGCGAAGAGAATATGCAGTTACCATGAACGATGTTCTACTCGCCCTTGACAAGCATTCGCTCATCTGCTTCATGTTGGACGGTGCCACAAACTTGCAAAGGAAACAAGTCATCAACATGATGGCTTGTGGACCTAAGCCGTTCTTCCTTGAGCACTTCAAGATGGAGCTCCATAGAGAAAGCGTGGCCAATATGCTGGAGAAGTTGCTGAATTGTAGGTTGTGCCTACTCGGATCGATTCGCTAGCCGGCTCCTGGTTTCGTGCTATCGAGGGACGTCGGAATGTTTAACGACAATGACGTTGAAGTGGTGGAGCAGTAGGAAGAAAAATAGGTCTGCACCAAGAATGAACACTTCATTAATCCCCCGATGTTTTGCTTCTGCAACGATTCCCCGAGCGTCATGGTCAAGCTACGCAAGGAGTGCCTGAAGACGAAGGAGTTCGTGTTCGCTTACGATTGTGCGCCCCATGCAATCCACAATCTTTGCATGGATCTGATCAAAAACTTCCCTGAAGTGAAACATGTCTTGAAGCAGATAATATTCATGGTCAAAACCTTGAAATTGTCGCATCTTTTTCTATAATTATTTAACAAGCTGTGTTTGGAGAAGTTCAAGAAGACCTACATGTTCATCCTCTTCACGAAGACCCGATGGGGCATCGTATTCTTCACCGCACAGCGTGTCAGCACGGTCAAGGTGGTGTGCGCAGCACTGCCAGGCGAAATTTTGAACACCGAACTTGACATTGATATATGCGATGAGTTCAAAGCGTTGGTTATTGATCCAACCTATTAAAAGGGTGTCACTGCGATGGAGACGTTCTTCATGACGATTAGCTCATGTTTAAGTTACTTGGAGGGAGACGAAGCGACATTTACTGCCATGTATGCGTGTTTCGTGGCGATCAAGTACCACATCAAAATGCTCAATCACGCCGTCATGGACGCTTTCAACCTGGGTGACGATGATATCAAACAGATGATGACACTGCTCCACCACCGTTTCTCGACCATCTATTTGGAGGCCCATAGTCTCGCATTCGCGACAGATCCAATGTTCATTGACATGCGCAATAAGATCGCGGCCAAGTTCGGCGAAGATTTCTTGCAAGTTGGGAAAGGTTTGATCAACCAGCAAGCGAAGGTCGCACTCGTCCATCTCTTGAATGGCAACGAGGACCTCTGGCGATCATATTTCAGTGAGTTTGCCACGTTTATCATGCGGCCAATAGACAGTGATTATGACTTCAATGATATCAAGTTTAATCCATCAGAATTGTGGACATTGTGTGACGAATCGTGCTACGGCTCCATCAAGGGTCCACTATCGGCATTGCACAAGAACCCGGCCGAGGCAAGCGGGGGCGAGCGCAATCACAAGGCAGGCAAGCATGTTCACAGTCACTCACGCGCTCAGTTGGGCCAAACCAAGATCGAGACGGGGACCGCCATCCTATTCAACACAAAACAGCTCGATCGTCGAATTACTGCAACATGGGATACGAAGTTCTGCAAGTGGCTGCAACAGCTCAGTGCTAACAACAGAGATGATGCTGAAGAGGAGCCCCTAGACAAGGAAGAGGATGCCGTTGATGGCTGCATTGAAGAATTTGATCGCCTTGACATTTCTGGCGGCATTGACGACATTGTTGATGAGGATCTTTTCGACGAGGAGGTGGTGGACAAGGGTAACATTTTCAATTGAGGTGGACTCTTACTGTTGTATAATACAATCTGGTATTATACGGTATTATACCACGCAATCCGTGCAGGTTCCAATTATACAGAACAGTAATGTAGCTTCACAAGTTTCACAAATTGAAAAAAAATTTACTAATCAAACCAAACCCAAGTTCAACTTGACTTTTGAAAATTGAATAAAAAACACACAAATTGGACACAATGAAACAATAAATTGAATAAAGACTTTAGTTTTACAAACCAAATTGAAGACACACAAATTGAACATAATCAAATCAAACATGGGTAAATTGAACAAAAAGGTTAGCAAAATTTCAACTCTTATAAACTTCAACAACAAAAAAATTGATTCTTATATAAACTTCAATAATAGAAAATTCAATATGTAAAAAAAAAAAGGTGAAAAAGATCACACATTTTATTTTGGAATGGATTTCACAACAACCTTTTTATATGAATCAATGTCAAAACTTTCGAATCTATCAACAATTATAGCAAATTCCCACCACTCCCCTTGTAATCGAGTCAGTAACAACAAAGTTCCATCACCAAATTAGATTTTTAAATCCATTTGTTAAAACACCATAAATGCTCAATGTGCCTCAAGCTTTTTAAAACAATTAAGGTACAATGACCATATATAACTACCACCATCTTCAAGCCCTCAAAGCACAAAGCATATGGGACTTGAAAGCAAAACACCTACTAGTTATTGGTTTTGGGGAAAGCAAGTTCATTAGGCAACCTTACCTTGTTGGATGGTCACAATTTGATGATCTACTTTAATTGATGGTCACAAATTGGCAATACCCTTAAACCTTAAAACATTTAAAGGGGAAAAATCCAAAGCATGTTGGTGATGGATATCACAAACAACAAAATTAAACTAGCAATGGATGGAGACAAGCAATTTGCCTTTTGGTGTATAGATGAATGTGCGGGGATATTTGGGGCAATTTTAATAAATAAATAAATTCCTTCATGTCATTTCACACATTGGTTTTTTATATTGCCTTTTGATTATAAATTGCATAAAAAAAACTTGATCTCCACCCCATAGTGGTAAACTAAACCTTTATGTCAAAATAAATTGGTGTTTAATGCTTAGTTTCCCCACTCACAAACATTAAAAAATCACTTCAAACAATGAATTACCATTAACCAAATTCACAACTAGAAAATATATTTAAAGGTGTTAAAATGACCACAACATTTTGGGCCATTTTTATTAAAGAGTAGCATGATTTGTGTTATCCTATTGCAAGATTTAATAAAAATGGGTCTTTCCCATTATGTGGTGGAAATACTTTTGCATTAACAAACAACCTCTAAAAACCAACTTAGTGCCACACATGACAATTTGGTATCATACAATAACTTATATAACTTGATCATTAATAAAAGGTCCCTTGCCTTTGTTGATGCCTACCTACAATTGTTATTTTAAACACATTTTGATTTTTAT
>Ga0209208_10011694_pt1 | contig 11212 bp, 9 predicted proteins | sample S1TSphfallax_3_FD_187694 | JGI IMG/M metagenome (GOLD analysis project Ga0209208, IMG submission 187694) | Host-associated microbial communities from peat moss isolated from Minnesota, USA - S1T2_Fd - Sphagnum fallax MG (SPAdes) (version 2) | ecosystem: Host-associated > Plants > Peat moss >...
CCTGGTATTACCTACGACCTATGCATTCACACTTTGTAGGTACCTATAAGCTGCTGAATTGTGGAGTGGGCGTTGTGGTGGCAAAACCGACGGTAGATGGTAGTGACACGTGACAAAGGTGGACGGTCGTACATTAACAAGACGATACGTACGTTAATTTATGGTGATTATGGAACCAGGATACTCACCTACCCTAGTGTGTGAAGTAGCCATAATTAGGTTAAATTAACTCAATTCTTGGCGAAAACGTTGAGTTTATGTAACCTGATTTATGGCTACTTGGCACAATGTTGTCGCCAAGAAAAACAAAACAAGAAAACAAGCAAACGTCGGAACAAGGCAAGAAAGGCACATGAAGACGACGACGACGACGACGAGGAAGAAAGGAGGAAGAAGAACAAGGGTGGGGGGGGAATTGCAGGGAAAAGGAGTTTTTGTTTTGGAATGAGTACTTCGGAAATATCGGTAAAGTGACGGACAGACTCTTTGAGAATTTTTGCGAATTTTTGGGGATTTTTTGTGATTTTTTTTGGGCTGTTTTTGCTGGTTTTTTTTTTTTCCTTTTGCGGAGTGGACAACAAGCAGCTGAATTTCCTGCGTAGAAGAAGAAGAAGAAGAAGAAGAAGAGGACGAAGAAGAGCAGGAGAGAGATGGGAAATGAGTGAGTGAGTGAGGAAGTGTGTGTTTCTGAGCTGCATTTCTGTTTTCGTTTCATTTCCGGAGTTGACAATGGCTGCAGTGCTGAACTTGGGCGACGGACTTTGAGTGAATTTTCAAAAAGAGACTTGGAAAATTGAGAGAGAGAGAGAGAGAGAGAGAGAGAGAGCTCAGAGAGAGAGAGAGATGATAATTTGTAGGCTACTGAATTCAACAAATTTTCTGGTTTGTTTTTTTGTTTGGCTGAGATAATAATCCGTGAGCAACGTGGAGATCAAGAGATCGGAGGGAATAATTGCGATTTCTAACAAGAAAGAAAGAAAGAAAGAAAGAATTGGTGTTTTGGTTTTTCCCACTGAGATTGGAAGATCGGCCGCGCTGCACTCTCTGAAACTTGTTTTTGGAAACTAAGAAAATTGGACCACAGACAGACATGCGGAGACAGATAAAAAGACAGACAGACGCAGCAGCAGCAGCAGCAGCAGCAGAAGAAGGAGAAGAAGAAGCAGAAGAAGAGAGCCCAATAGCGATGATGCCGATGATGATGATGATGATGAGATGGAAATAATGTGTTGTGATGATGATGTTGGAGCTGCTGTTGGAGTCAGAGTGCTGTTCGAATTGCTGTGGAGTTCTTCTTCCCTAACTTGGAATGTCCCTCTGAGGGGTTTCAACAACATAATTTAGGTATGATCCTTGTTGGACCTCAGCCAGTATTGTCTCTGGTGGATGTATGTGCACATACTGGATTCCTTTCTCAGAAGAACATGCACTGGAGTTTGTATGACACTATTGCATTAGCAAAAACAAACAATTCCCTATTGCTTCATCTCATGAACAACATCATTTGGTGTGCTTGTTGTGCTTGAGTTGCAGGAAATCTGTGCATCATAAAATTTTCTGTGGTACTATAAGATTGGTTCACATATGTTTGTTTCAATGTGCTTTTGTTGATGTTCGTCACAGCGTACGACTCTGTGGACAAATGGATTATCTGGAATGGCCATCAAATTATGTGGTATGCATGTCGTCGCCCTCTTGATCTAGACTTGTTTGTTTCTGCATGAAGGACGATGGCACAATTAGCAATTTGTTTTGCTCATCACTTTCAATGGGGGGACTGAGAGGGATGGATTGATTACATGCTGCTGTTTCAATATCCCCAATGTCCAAGCTTGAAGCTCAGTGAGAAGAGGTTTTAGAGTACCCCTCAATTGGGCAACACTTGACTCTGTTGGTCACAAAGAGGGGAAATCGGTCAAGAGGGCAGACTGGTTTGCTTTTAGAATACTAGCCACACTTTTGATTATGAAGAGAAGCTCAAGGCATGTGTGTATACATAGATTGTGATGACACTGACCTTGTTGCTCACTGTAACACCCAGATAGGTTGTCTGACCTAGAGAAAGGATGTCACCAAGAGCAGGACAAGGACTGTTCAATCTAAGGAGGTAGCATAGGAATTGAAGGTGAATGTGGGGAACCATATTTTTCCTTGAGAAGTCTAAACTCGTGCTAGAGTGGGTGAGATGTGCTAGAATTAACTTGTACTATTCGGAGGTTTTCCTGCAGGCAAGGTGTGCAGTGACAATCTATGAGGCAGCAGGAGGAAGTCTAGGTTGGCACAACAGTGGGACTGTGGGCGAGCTTCACATGCGTCCACTAGGAGATGGAATGATCAACTTCCAGCTTCATGATTTGCTGGTCTGCCTGCACACTTGTTGTTTTGGGATTGTATTGGGGTGTTATTATTACTGTTGTTTCCTGCCACCCACGCATTTCTGTGTTCTGAATTGAGTGCAAAAATTTGAAAAAACTCTGAGTTTTGTTCCATTTCTGTTACTGTTAGTAAAACCTGGTTATTATTATCCTGGGTGAGTCTTGGCTTGTGCAATTGCTATACAAACCGATTGGATAATATGTCTTCCATATTTGTAGTTCATGTGTAGAGACACTTACTGAGCTGAGTCATGTTTCTAGAAGGTGACACCCTGAGAGCAGTCAATTGACAATTATTTGCAGAATCTATAATGGTTGGAAACAATTGGTACAGGATGGCCAAATGCTATTTGAGCACACACTGCGGAAGCCAGAGGCCCTCACTGTCCCTGTACAGCAATTCTTTGTTATTCGCCAAGATGTATGTCTCTAAACTCCTGTTTCATCCTGGTAAACATCATCATACATACTGAACAAGCAAGAAACTCATTGCTCACTTGACCTCTATGAATCTCTACCCACTTCTGTGACCTCTACAAATGAAATTTTCCATGTGATATCTAATACTATTTGACTGCAGCCCCAACATCAAACCTGTTATTTGCCATGTAAGGACTTTTAGTTCCTGACTTGGAAATGTATAATTTGCTCTGAATGTTTCTTGCAATCTGCACCTACAATCTATTGGGTTTGGTGTGTGTAGAATGGCAGCTTTCGAGGATTTGGTTTCTCCAACAAGTCATCAGCACTAGAGATGAAAGATCGTGTTGAGAAAGCTGTTCAACCATACAGTATTGGGAGCAATCCATTCTGCTCCAATACTGAGCAGCCTATAACGGAATCTTCTAGCAGAAACTCATCTGCAGCTGTGGTGTCATACCGGACAGTGCCCAGGCGATCTTCCTCAAGGCGGCTCACTAATAAAGGTGACATAACCCCCATCAGCAACAATTGTTTTCTCATCAAATTGCCTGGTGTCTGAAGTTATAGGAAGAGGCCTGACGCTCAGACAAAGCAACTTTTATGTACTTTTCTAGGGACTCCAACACTCCAAAATTTACTACTTGTGCAGATGTTTTTAGCTAACTTCTACCCCTTGTGTACCTACCAGTTTGAGTTTTTGGATTGTCTTATTGGGTCTAGTTTCTGTCCAGTTTCTCTTCCTAAGTTATCCCTAAGAAGATGGGTTGTAGATGATTGGTTGGCTCCTGACATCCCTCATCTTTGAAGTTCATGTATCTAGACAAGAACCCTATTGGTGATGGGATATGCCCTAAATCATTTTGTGAGTTAAATTGTATTTGTTATGGGTTGTCTTTGCAGTTTCTTGGTTTAGCAATATCCCAAGATTCCAAAGGTTTAGAGGATTGACATTTTGACAAGCATTCAACCGGAGTATGCAGGGTTGTGGATCAAACTAACATATGATATGCTGTTTGTGGATACTAATAGTTTAAGTTTGGACAAATTTGAAGTAGGAAATTGTCAGATTTAAAGGTTCTTATGGGTTTGCCTGTCTAGAGTTCTTTGTTGCTCAAATGGAAAGTGTCATTAGTTTGCTGAAAAGAGAAAGGTTACACTTTTAAAAATGATTAAATTAGACCATTTCTTCTGGGGTTTTTGGGTTTGTCTCCTCCTTATGTTTTGTTTCATTTCATTTCTCAGCATCATGGCTGAGTTTTCCCAATTTCTGCTGGTCTTCCTGCAGAAACTCGCATTGGTTAGTGTTTGACTTTAACCTCCATACACTGCCAGGAGCTTATGAAGGCAGTGGGGGATGGTATATTAGGTTGGTCAATACCATACATACTGCTGTTGAAGGTTTGAACATGATCATGAATGTTGCTCAAACTGATCTCTTTTATGTTTGATTTTGATTTTGATTTTGATTGTTTTTCTCTGTAATTTAGGATTTGGCTTAACTCTTTCTCATGTTTACTGAATGCTGATAGGTTGCTGATATCTTGTCATACCTGAAAAACCTCTAACCATATTATTTGGTCACTGTTCAATTCTTCTGATTTACTAAGAAAGTTCTCAGTACTTCTGAAGATGTTTGAGTTATTCTGATTTGTCACAGTTGCTCAAAGCTCAGCCTGCACATCAAGATGAGGGAATGGGTCATAATTACACCTTTGAGCTTACACCCACATCATGTTGCCAATAGGCAATGCTGATGCTCAGTACATTTCCACAACTCATGGTGGTAGAATTTGAACAATATACAGAGCATTGAGCAGATGCTATTTGTGTCAACCAGGAAGATTAACTGTTTTGGCCAGCACTGGTGTTTGTCTGCAGACCAGAGAGGTCAACCAGCAACCAACACACTTCCGATTCAGAGGTGTACCCTGTCATCTACTGGTGGACAGCCCAAGAAATCTCGCAGATTATGGAGAGTGGGGAAGGCAGTGAAAGTGGTCTCTCAGCTATTTGGTACACCTGTGCACGCAACTCCCCTCCTCAATCAGCTATATCACAAGTTTATGCAGCATGTTGGTAATTTGGGCATTCTCGACATTTTCATACTTTCCTTTTATGTTTTTCTCTTGGATGTTTCCTGTGTCCAGTTTGGAGAGACAGTGACCTTGATATAGGCTACCCAACAGATGTGAAGCATGTGGCACATATTGGGTGGGATGGCCCCTCCATTGACGGTCCTGGATGGGTATGTGGCCTCTCACTGTAAACCCACAATCTTTTCTATTTTCTAATCAGGAGTTGATAACATGCACTTTTTATTTGGCCCAGGCTTAGGTGTGGGCATCCCACTTCTATACCTTGTGCAACAAATTTTCCTTGTTTGTAATGCTTGTGTACATACTTACGCGTGCAAGAAAGTGCAATAGGAGAGAATATGAGTCATGTCAAAACTTGCCAATGGGTCTATCCCGCTAGGGACAGATGCTATGAACATTGACTTTCAGGTTTGAAGGATGGTGCTTGATTTGTTAGTCTAATAGTATGCTGGCATTTTCCAGCATTTTGTCCATTTGATATGAACTCCTCACAAAGGTACAATGGCATGGCACTTTGGAATCTAATCCTTATTCAGTCAAAACATGTCAACATATAAAGATGACTTAGGCCAAATTCCCAATTGATATAAAACATAGATGTTTGTTGTAGACACAGCCATATGTGCCTTGCAGCTGCAATGCTGTTATTCTGATGTCAAGATGCTGATCATGGACATTTGGTTGGTGATCCAGATGGATGAAGTCAAGCCAGCTCCTAATTTTTCAGCTGCACCCCTCTGTGATTTTGGAGATCCTCATGGGCCTGATTGGTTCATTGATGCTTCTTCTGCTGCCAAATGGTCTGCTTCTTATGGTAAGCAGAGGAACAAATTATATGCAAACAAATTGGTCTTGCCAAGAATGACATTGTATCTAATTCAGCTTACGCAGCAGGACTATTGAAGGAGTGTGTGAGAGTGATTGTGAGTTGTAGAACAGATGAATAAAATAGTGTAGAGACAAGGTAGAAAGATGGTCATCAAAGTTCTGTCAACTAAGTTCAAGGAGTCTGTCTGGATTTCCTCCTTATAAGTGTTGCATGCTCTCTCAGGAGGAACTTTGACACACTGGTCCGAATTTGACCACAATCAAAGTATGAGCCATGCAGTTTGCAATGTTTCATTCCGTATAGTTGCATAGGCTGCCAAAGATGCAGAGTTGTGACAGTTTTGAGTGCATTTAAACAAGTCTTTCAGGGTGGAACATAATATAAACACTTAATACTTCACTCAAGCACTTTAATGATGTGCATAGTGGGATTGCTTGTCCAGGTTCACCTGAAAATAGAGGACTACCTCCCACACCACCTGAGGAGTACCTCCAGCAGTTTCCAGAAGGCTCTAGGACTAGTAAACAAAGAGAACAAAAACTACGGCAAAGATCAAAAGCTGCTTCTCATTGGCCACAAGAACATTGATGTTGTAGCATCCACTATTTACCACTGACTCCATTGTAGACTTTCTCCACCCATTGCTTGATATACCATACTGCAGGTGTACAGTGTAGGAAGGGTCATTAACTGTGGGGTTATCTGCAAGCAACTTTCGGATGTCAAAAGCTCAGCCTGGACCCTAAACGTCATCACTCCACCAGGTTAACTCTCAGGCTGTGCTTTAGTGACTTACCCTCTCCTGTTTGTTCAAGGTATATTCCCCTGAGCTTCAGTCCACCTATCCTTTGGATTATGTTATTGGGGGCGGGGGGTGCAGTGGTGCATGATCCTGGTGTAGTCAAGTGTACAGGAAGATACGTTGGCTCGTTCCTATAGGACAGGAATTAAGTAGTTGGGTGTCAAATGTGGAACGATGAATCAATCTTATAGTTTGTTGAGTTCCCTGAGAGTTTTCAAACTTTTCATACACCTCTGTGTTATTGTAAACTTTTCCAGCAGAGAGCTATGTTAGACCCCCAGAATATTCCCTGGCAGAGTCATGCCAAAGTCATTTGTGTATCAGCCTCTGTATTCCTCTTTTCATGAGGTTTTTGGATGAATATAATTCAGTGGGTTCTTGGAAGTGACAATTGATCTTCTGGTCTAAAAGTGTTAAGTCCTGAGAATCTCTGGGGCTCCCTCTTAAGATGCTCCTTTAGGTCCTTTTCATAGTTTTCAAAGTTTGCAAGGTGGTCTCAAATTTGGTTTTTTAATCTCCGAGTAGCTGCTACATGATAAAGAATTTTCTTTTCCGTTTGCAATGTCATTTTGGTTTTGAAACATGGAGATGTTGAACATTGCATCAAAGAAGGATACCTCCAATTTTATATGGTGTTGAAAGGTCCTATGGCTGGGTCTGGGTGAGCTTTAAGTTTGAGTTAAAAATCTTAGCTTAGTCTAAGTCTCTCTCGGAGAACTTCACCATCAGTTGGTTGTTAGTCCAAGTCCATTGCCATGGAGTGTAATTAGCTCATTTATATGTTATTTGGAGCTACAACACCATACGAGTTCTGTGATAGCAGTTGTACAAAAAAAAATTCTTATTGATCCATTTCTTTTTTTTTTGCTTCCCTAAAATGGGAAGCAAAGAAGTCTAAAGAGTGGCTGGCATGGGGTCAAAAAGGCAGGTGCAATGCAATGTTCTCCACCATGTGCTTTGTTCTTCTATTCTTTGGGGGAGCAAAGAATGTTTTGGAACATTGCAATGTCATTATGGAACATACCAATTGTTCCCTTACATTTACTTAAGGTAAGCTTCAAGCTACTACTTGCTTTACTTCTATGAAGAGGGCACATTACAGTACATTGCATGCTTGCTATCAGCGTACTTCCTAGTGTTGTGTGGATACTTTGATTATGTGAACAATCAAATCCTCAGTTTAGGTTTTTTTGAAAAGAAAGGGAAAAAAAAAATCTCAGAATTGAAAGGACCATGGGATCATCCAGTTATTTCAAAAAGTCAAAGAATCTTCACAAGTTTCATGAAAGAACTGGCAAAGAAAGAAGCACGGGGTTGCTGGACAGTTTCTTTTCATTACTATTTTATTTGTTTTGTTTGTTTCCGTGAATGGCAGTTCTATTGCAGAACCAGTTCTCTGATTTCGTGAGAACAGTGCCAGGTTATGAAATTCAACAAGCAAGCGCCTTGATTCCTGGTATAGGGGTTTGGTGCCATTTCTGATACCCGCACAACACTGGTACTTCCCCTAGTTGTTGATTATCCAAAGGGTGTTTTTCGGTGATTGATTTAGTATATGTAGCAATGTTGGATCTCTGAGGTTTTCATAAGTGTAAGTTTAGGGGGGCACCTTATACAACAGTGCAATTTCTTGCTCCAGGAGGTAGCAGCAGGGATCTTAAGCCTAAGCTTTCCTAGGGCAGGGGCATAAGATAATCTGCAGCAGCATCGGATCACCTTCCTCTTTGTTATGAAGGGGAAGTTGCTGCTGTCAGTGCTTTCCTCCCTGAACCTCAGGCTCTCTCTGCCTTTGGTTCATTACCAGTACCTTCCACTATATACATAAACGGTGAATTGATCTCACACAACCACTTGAAAGGTGGACATGAGTCCCAAACTCCCAACCATGTAGCTAGCTCGCTCGCTCCTGTGCTCAATGCTTCTCACTCACATACAATTAATTCATTAACTTCACACTCGAACTCTTGTAGAAAGAAATTGGACTCCATCATCACACAAATAACATTCATTAACTTCACACTCAACTCTTGTAGAAAGAAATTAGACTCCATCATCACACAAATAACAATTCATTAACTTCACACTCAACTCTTGTTGAAAGAAATTGAACTCCATCATCACACAAATAACAATTCATTAACTTCACACTCAACTTTTGTAGAAAGAAATTGGACTCCATAATCGCACAAATAACATCACGTAGTAGACTACTTACTATTCAACTATACATAAAACATATAGTAGTTCATGCAGTCTTTAAGATTGCATAAAATCACCCAAACCGAAGAAGGGGATGAAAAGAACCTGGTCTTAGTGGGCCAGTCAAAAGGAGCAAAAATAATAAAAAGTCAAGAGGAAAAAGCTAGAGTTCAAAATCATCAAGCAAGACGACATGAGAGAGAAGTTGTGGCTTAAATATAAATTTATTGTGCACAAAGCGCATCCTTCTTCCACTCTCCTGGAAACCAAAAGACTATTTGTGCACAATCGTATGTTGTGATCATGGGACCTCCCGATATGTATAGGGGTATGATTGGTGTTAACCTGAAAATGTGTGCCATATCTTTCTTCTTCTTCTTCATGCACTATGAGAGATTGAATCGAGAAAATGATCTTCTAGGTGTATACTAAAGAGATTTTGTTGGCTATAAAAAAATTATTTATGGTCTTGTTTGTCGTGTCTTTCCTCCACATTTTTTTTGAAAAAAAAAACCTGGAATTGCGGGATCTCATAGGAACAAGATCCAACATCCCTACCAGCTGAAGACCAGCATGTCAAGTATAGAATCTTCAAACCATTATGCATATAATAAAATTCTGAACATAACCCAAAAGGTTATTATATACCTCTTCTAATAAAGGAGAGACTTGTGTTGGCTTGGAATCAATCACTAGGTAACCTACTCTTGTGAAAGACTTGGGGGAATAATAATACTTTTCATACTTTACAAAGCACTTAGAACAAAAAAACAAGAAGATGGCTACAGACCAAAGAATTGTGCCCTAAAATCAATGGAATCATTAGCTAGCTAGCCACCCAAGCCATGGAAAAGGCGGAAAGAGGCTATGAGAATGAATGATTAAATATAGAAAAAGCAAACTAGCCTCTATAATTTGCACAAACATTCCATTATCTGCTGCCCTTTTTCTTTGTTAAGTCTAGGTCCTAGGATGTTGATGATATGCATGTGGGGGGAGCCATTTCTTTGGGGGAAAAGTAAAATGTGCAATTTGCTTTGGGAGTGTGGATCCAAGCATGCAAGTTAAACAACGAGTGTATCACATGTCTTGGCCTTGCCATTTACATTAAAAAAAGTATCTTTAAGGCAAAAGAAGAAGAATTATGGAAGTTACTCAAATATTTCACCTCACCATGCAAAAATATACATAATCTTCAAAAAAATCTTCTAAAAGAAACCAAAATCCTTCAAGCTATTATTATAACTCAATTATAACTAATCTCCAGTTTCAAACACAAGCCAAAATATCATCTTTCAAAAATCCTCAAATTAAAAAAAAATAGACCTATTATTATTACCTAGGGGCCTATAAAAATCCCTTAAGCTAGTACTATACTCTATAATGAATCTAAACACAATATCCTTGCCTTAGTAGCCAAGGCCAACAAAGTCTCTTGAGTGTTTGCCAAGCATCTTTTTGTGAACTCAAATAGGAATGACTTAGATCTGGGTACTTGTTTTGAAGGGGCTAATGTTGGGAGGTTCTTTGTTTTCCAAGCAAAACCTCCAGTTCCAGTTCCATGTCAGTTCTTCATAAAAAAATGAACTCCAAACTGGATTCCATTCCTTCCCTTGAAAATAGACCAGTTCTCGGGTGTTCTGAAGTGACTTACATTACAGTTTCCTAAACTTGACATGAGTTCTTTGTGCAAAAGAGAAATACTTTGTTAGCAAAAACACCAGTTATGAATTTGTCTTCAAAGCTTCTTGTCTGGCATCTAGCAAGTCACAAGTTGTATGTTGATGAATGTGATGATGCCATATTCTCATGAAAGGGTTGTATTGCAACATATTTGAGTTTACAATTGTATGTTATCGTTGCATGCACACTCAATTTTGGATGTTAATGACATTTGTTTTCTTTTCACCCCTTTGCATTGGAATACTTGAATCCACAAAAGTTGGACAACGGATGAACTTGGAAAGTTGGGGTTCCATCTTTTTTTAATCAACTTTCTTCTACCCATTCATCCAAGAAATTGGGCCAATTTACTTGAGTTCACATATTATTCCTTTACCCTATCTACCATTTCCCCTTGTTTACCATTGTCCTAATTCCATGAATTCATTCAAGTTGTTTAATTTTCTTAATGGAGTCGTACCAACTTCCTTAAGTTCATACACTATTTTCTTAAAAGTGTTGAATCCATGTAAATATTCATAATCATTTTTCATCTGTTGTCCAATTGCTTTTCTTTCATCCACATGGTCCTAATTCCCTAGGGAAGTTCGTTGGCCTATTCCACATTTCCTCGACATGCATTTAATTAGGCTTGCCAAGCTTGTTGTCACTGGGACTAAGGTGCTCAAAAGCTTCACATAACTAGGATGAATCAACACATGCATTTATTTTTCAATCATTTCAATTGCACAAATATATTTTTTAAAAATGGTTCATGGAATTTTGAGGCAAAATTAGGTCACAAATTTGCCATGGACTCACCATG
>Ga0209208_10011696_pt1 | contig 11210 bp, 6 predicted proteins | sample S1TSphfallax_3_FD_187694 | JGI IMG/M metagenome (GOLD analysis project Ga0209208, IMG submission 187694) | Host-associated microbial communities from peat moss isolated from Minnesota, USA - S1T2_Fd - Sphagnum fallax MG (SPAdes) (version 2) | ecosystem: Host-associated > Plants > Peat moss >...
CTTCTTGTGCATTGTATATATATGTGTGTGCATCTATTTTTGGTTGATTAATTTCTACCTTTGATTGGTTTTAATCTTTTTGTTTAGTAAAATTTACTATGGATTTACACCTTTACGACACTGAATGTCATGACACCCATCAAGTTACAAACATGTGTAGAAATATGGTATGTGGATGGAGGTGCTATTAAGCACATGTCTTACATATGTGAGTTTTTCATATAAACTTCATATCTACTCAAGGCACATGGCTAGCAATCGTTGCCAATGATTCAACATCTTTGGGTGTTTGATCACAAAAATATTCCTATTCTCTAACTTATTCACAATGGTTGGAAATATGACATTCTAAAAAATATATATCTTATATTTTGAATTTGCAAATAAATTTGTCCTCAATTGGTCAAGTTGTGGATAAAGGGATTCATACCATTTATAAGTGAGACAATTTGTTAGAATTAGAATCCCAAAATCTTGATCAGGATTGATGAAACCCCATTGCTTGAATTTTTATAAAAAAATTAGTGATGAACATAGGTTGCAAACACAATACAAAATAATTGAAGTCTAAAATAATAAACTATAATTATATATTGAGTTTCAAAATCATTTGATGCCAACAAGAAAAATTAACAAAGCACAGTCAAATTTATGTATTATACCATGGTTTCAATATTTTGAAATATAAAATGACCATGAAGAATTGCACTTTTTATGCCTGCAAAATATTAGTCAAGATTCAACATCACTTGGTATGAAAACATTTACTTTGGATATCAAGTAGGTGTACTACCACAAGCATGGTTGCAAATATTTTCAAATGGGTCTTTCTATTAATAGTCATGAACATTTCAAAATTTGGCAGGAGTTGTTAGAAGAGATAAAACTTGATAACTCAATTGATTGTAGTGGTGGGGATTAATTGGTTCATCAAGTTCTTTGGTTACTTTCCACTAATGGCATGTTACAATGTTGGTTTGTCCAGTAAAACTTAAGTGTGTTTAAATACCTTATGATCAGTGAATTTTTTTTCATGTTTTGGGTATCAAAATTTAGACTAGGAAAACAAGATTTTCAAAAAAAAAAATCTCAATTTCTTTCTTGAAAAATGATGAAATTTTGCCAGAAAAAATAAAATTGCTTATGATGTGCATAATATCCCCTATATATTTGAGATAATACTAAACATTGTCCTTATGAGTCATAAAATGATGGTTTATGCCAAAATCATTAAATATCAATAGAAACAAGATTTTACAACCCCAGTTTGAATATCTCAAATTTTGACCATTTGAGAATAAACCTAAAAAGCATGAGTTACATGTGTATAACTCTATTGGTAACACTGAGGTAAAGAACCTTCTTGTACATCAAAAGGCTGAGAGCTCAATTGTCAAGTTCCCAACTTGGATTATGGGGATTATAGTTCTTCCTCCAACCCACCTCTTTGGGGATTATTAAACATCTTTGGGTAAGGGTTTCTAGAGGTTGGCACTTATATATCCAAAGTGATATTTGTAGAGCTTGACAACTTGAGATATTTGAATAGGCATTTCAAGGAGGATGGATACGAAATCTAGCTCAAACAAGGAGCTAGACTATCAGAAAATCCGAAAAGTTTTGAAGTCAAAATTCAAAAGGTGTATACAAGTTATGTTTATCAATTTGAACTAGGCAAACTGAGAATTATCCAATGGATTCAAGTTTCACAGTTGAGAATTATCATTTCTCCAGAATGAAATTTATGCAATATATTTAGCATTTTTTTCAAACACTAAAGATGTGTAAATTTTTGAAACATTTGAAATCCCATTTTTTTCCTTGCTTAACCAAACATTATTTACATCAAACAAAATCTGCCAAGAAGGCATGGTTCTCTGTGGTTTTTGTCCCTATTCTTTCACCATGCATAAAAATAACTTCAGAGTGACCTGGTAGAATACACACATGGATCATGGATTTCAAAAAGTACTGATTTTTGTGGTTGGATCAGAATGCAGAACGGAGAGGGTACACTCGAGCAAAGAGTGCTCCAATTTGAGCAATATTCCGTCGGAGGATGCCAAAATACTGGCCCTCCCACTCTGTATAAGTTCCTTCTTTGTTCTCCTCTGCTGCCGGAACTTGGGGATCATCAGAAGTTCCAGCAGTGCCATGGTTTACATTGTGAGAATATGATCCCCAGCATTTGGAGCCAAAGGCCATGGCATGGTGCATGCAGCGCCAAACAAGCAAAAGCAAATCTGCAATATCAGCACCATCAATCAACTCCACAATCTCGGTGCTAGATGCCAAGGGCTGTGGCAGCCACCCAGCATCTGCCACCAGTTGAATCAATCTGATGACTTGCAAACGGTCAAATGTCTCCTCTTTAGATGCCTTACCAGGTGCAACAACCGAAGGATCACGACGTGTGCGGTATGCACTATGCCAACGAGAAATGTTGTCGGCTAAGAGCACTTGGACAAATTCAACACATCGCATAATTTCATGGGTTTCTCCTTGTTTCACAACTAACTCCAACATCTCAAACAGTAGTGGGTTGCGAACAAACCAATCTGTCAAAAAAATGTGCCGTGATGAGGACACCTGCTTTGGCAACACTTCCTCATACTGTTCCATGGTCATGGGCATTTCATGTGGGGTTTCTAAGCGATCAACCATCATTGTGGCCAATGCATTAGCTGGGTGTGGCCAGGCATCTGGATTCTCTGAAAACTGAAGAACTGCCCTCTGCAGAGCCCACTGCAAGAGCCTGGTTAGCTCGTGGATTGTTGTTTCGGTGGAGTCATCCTTCCTCCGCCTCTCAGAGTCAATGAGTGTTGGGAGACTTGGGATTGCAAGATCACCCTTGGTATACCTGGGACCCAGTTTGTCTCTTTCATAAACATCGAGAGAGGAGAGACCACCTGACTTGATCTTGTGGTTCTCCTTTGTAAGCAGAAAACCAGGTGACAGAGAAAACCCATCTCGTTTCTTCTCTGCCAAGGTTGGAACAGACACCAGTTTGAAGTTCCCATGTTGATCAAGTCTTCCACTGACCAGATTGGCCACTGAGAGATATCCCCGACCACCAGCTCCTATGCCTCTTCTATGCAGGTTAGACTTTCTCATTTGGAAATCTGGGTTGTGTGCACAACGCTCAAATGAGTAGTCAAGCAAACTGCTCACCATCAGGGTAAAAGTAGAGGATGTTGCTGCTGCTAGTTGTACAATAACATGCTTGAGCTGCTCCAATACACGCACTTTCTGCCACTTGTCTGGCAACCCACCATGTCTCCCACTTGCTCCAGATTTCATGCAACTGGATTTGTCATCCCCATTTTCCAGCCACCAAAAATATATGCCCAAAGCTCCCTTGAGGCGAGCTGTGATAGCTTGAGGCTGCAAACCTTTATCTGGAGATAGAAGCTGGAGCAAACCCAGGACAACTAGTTGTAGATTCCAAGCATCCTTTCTGTGTAAAAGAAGCAGCAGCTGAAGCCAGTGGAAGTCTAGCTCCTTTCGTACCAATTGCAGAACCAATTTTGAAGTCAATCCCTCCATTTCCTCATCATACTGTTCTGAATCTGTTGCTACCAAAGACCTGGTAACATGCTCCTGTACAGGGAGATGATTCTGCCAGAACCTAGGGTCTAACAGCTGCCTTACAGCCAACAATTTCATCAATGCCTGTTCATTGCTGGACACTGCTAAGTCATTCACCACTAATTGTCCCCAGCGTTCGATTACTTCGGCACCTCTGCCCTGACTTGCCATCATTTGCATTATCTGCATTATTACTAGCAGCTTTTTCAATGACCTTCTTTCAAATCCTCCCTTGCTAGTGAGAGTAAGCAAGGTTGCTTCTGCAATCACCTCTGCTACCATATGAGTGCTACTAGACAGGATAACCAAATGACAAATTCGAACAAAAGGATCCTTGAGCTGGCAACCCCTTTCTCTTGACCAGAGGAAGTCCTGTTCTTGACCTACGCTGTCACCCAAAGTCTTGTCTGTTTCACCAACAATGTCCATACTTGCCAGTCTGTTTGATTTGTCAAAGTGCACTTTGTCATCACTGCCACTAGTTGAAATCACATTAACAGACTGTCCACCATCTGTTTTTACTGAGGGATCCACAACAGTTCTGTTTGATGAAGCTGCTCTGCAGCACCGACAAGTTGAGTTGGAGCAGAGGTTCAATGCTTCAGACCATAACCTGTGCACATTATTCTTCAGGTTTGTGACAAACTTCCCAACTCCAGTTTCTTCTTGAGGTGCAGTTGCAGCAAAAGGGTCTAGTGGAGCTTCACAGCAAGGCTGATAAGCACCAAGCACACGACGAAGGACACCCTTTGTAAGATCCCTACACAACATGTGCAACAAAAGATCTGATACATCTGAGAGATGTTGTGTTGCCTCATCCAAACTTGAAGCATCAACAAGGTGATTCAAGAGAAGCACAACATCTGCGCCAACGGGTGCAAGCTCTGAAAGTCTCCAACTGAAAAGCGCACACAGCCAAGCAGACAAGGTAGGTTCTTGCAGACTTACACCCACAAGCACTGCACCAATGGAAGGTAAGAAAACCCCCACTTCCTGATCTACCATCAACAACAGCTTACTCCAAACTTGGACATTCTTGACTGAGAGCATTGGGACCCAGAGGTATGCAAATGCACCCAGAAACCGTGGACACAGAGTGGCCATAACCACACATACACTCAAAGTGCCTACCAGTCTCCTGACAGATCTGTCTTCAATTTTGCATTCTCCTCTCTGAGTGAGCTCAATTGTAGGTTGTAGATCTGAAAGCATAGATTGTAACACAGGGAATATATACTCTGGCATCTTCAAAGCTGCATAGTCCACAATACCAACTCGTTGCACATAGATTGCAATGGCAGCCCAGCCTTGGTTATCACTTCCAACTAACTCCTGAACAAGATCCTCAAAAACCAGTTTGAGAAATAGGGTTGGATTACTGGCCATCAAATGTGCAAGGAGCCAGTCAAGAGGTTCCCGATGGAGAATCCTAAAATTGTCATGATTCCGCATTAGATATCTAAGTAGCCATTTATGTAGCCATGCTGCATCCCTAAATCCTAAAACTTTTCTCTGCTTGCCCTCTTCTTCTGCATTCAGAACCATGTGCTCACTTCCATGACCTACCATTCTTTCATCCTTTTCAGAATTCGGAACAGCGGGATTTGTTGAACTTTCAGCTATGAAATCCCTTGGTGAAGGTGGTGGTGATGACGTCCTTGTGTTCTCCACCAAGGGTTGTAGGTCCAAGCTCACAAGCAAGCAATGGCTGATCAGATCAGTAAGAGCTCTGCAATCTGTTTGTGCAAGCCGAGTTTCCATACGCTCCACAATGCGTACTCCTGCTGCACCGCTATCCGCTTCCTGTACCGCTGCCTGCACCGCTGTCTCCAAGTCATCACCACCGCTGGGCTCCTCCTCTCCGACTACTCGCTCTTCCACATCGCACTCCCCATCTCTAGCTCTCTTCGCACGCGAGCTAATCTGCAGAGCTTCTGAATCCTCTGCAGTTCCATGCTCTTCGTCAGCTTCACTTTCTATCTCTTCCTTCTTCGCCTTCTCAAGGCCAGAAACCGAGTCGCAAGCTACTGCATTATCATTTCCAACTGCAGGAAACTCTTTCTTCAAAGCTTCCCCACTAGCCTTCTCATCTTTCTTTCCTTCTTCTCCAAGAGCATACCTTTCCTCATTCTCCATTTGGTGAAGCAACGCCGCTGCCCATTGCAAGGACGCGAAAGTCTGAGAGGCGAGACTCTTCTGATCGGAGGAGTCTAACGCAGCACGCCTACTGTCGCATTCCGATGAAATCGCTGACAACTCAGGCTTCCACTCCATCGCTTCCACCATGGCAGACTCCTCCTTGTCGTCCTCTTCCATACCGATCGATCACCTTCCACTCTTACTACACATCACAGCACAAATCTTGTCTCGAAACCCAGCACTCGCAAAACTCATGACAAACATCGGACTTTAGGGTTTAACGAGCTCAGCTTAACGAGCTTTGTATTTTAGGGTTTAAGGAGCTTTGCTACTGGTAGAGTGCGAGAACGAACAACTCAATCTCTTCGTCTTCTTCGAGTTCAGAAATATGGTTGGACGCATTTCTTGATATATTTTTCTAATGGGGAATTTTTGTTTCACATTGTTATGATGTCTTAAAATTGTTGGAAGCAAAAAAAATACAAATTCCAAAGAGAAAGAGAAAGAGCCAATATACACCAATTAGAGATTATTGATATCATTTCTTCAAGTGTTAACTTGCTTTGCTTTATGGAGATCATGGGAATTCACATTAAACTGTGGCCAATGATTGGGGAGCTTGTTGCACTTGGAGCAACAAGCTTTTCTGTCAACCACCCAAAAAATTGCCCATGAATTCCCTGAGGGTCTTAGGGATGATGAGCGACCTGTATTTATCAAGGGTTTTGAAACTTATATTTATATAACTGTAAGGTTTTGAAATTTGAGAAAACCAGACTCAAATCCACACAAGGAGAGTGTACCAAAACATTTCAAGTGTCAATCTTCAAAACCAGGACCAAAGCTTCTCTTGAAAATGAAGAAACAACCAAGACTGGTTGTTACCTGTTTTTTCCTTCTAAACATGGATAATGGACCAAGAAGGGATTTGAAACAACAAGGCTCTTTTGTCACTCCTCGGCATGGATAATACAAAAAGTGATTTGAAACAAGCAGCTCTTTCCTCACTCCTCAACATGTACATAGAACAAAAAGTGATTTGAAGCAACATGTTCTTTCATCGCCAACATCACCCCTCAAATTTGTGAGGGTCTTGGGTGATGACCAACTTGTCTTAATCAAGTCAGTCACATGCATTAACATTTCAGTCACACATTAGAACTAGATAAAATTTTTTACCTCCTCAGTCTGGATAATAGAACAAGAGATGTGATCCAGGTTTCTTGTGAGGATATATACAAATGTTCATTTCCTCTGGACTTTTAACATTCACTTGCAAGTTGAAGGTTCAGTACCTGAATCTGGCTGCTTTTGGAGTACCCTGCACCTAGAAGAGCACTTATGGAGCAGTAAACATAAAGTCAAAAGAGTGAATTCTAGCAAAACAAAATAGCAGACTGTCAGCAATCACTCCAAGCATTGTCGTGTGCTTCCTAATACATTCCAATTTGAGAAGGATGCTTTTCTCTTGTGTACCTATTGCCAATTTTGGGAGAAAGTGCTTGAAAGGAAGAGACACAGTTTTACTAAATCACCAAGTCTTTGTAGTGTCTTCACTCTGTCAGGAAGCTCTGGCCAGAATTGCTGAAGGGGTTTGACTGCCCATGGCCCCTAAAATTCTTGTCCATCATCTTGTTGCTTTACAGTTACTTTGTCATACTGATTGTCCTTCTGCACTGTTGACGACTGGGTGTCACTGATGGAGCATGCACTTATGCTGGCAACATGGACTCAGGGTTCCCTCTTCTTCTCCATCACATAGCCAAGCTCAGGACAAGAAATGGTGCTGCTGGCCCTCACAGCTAATGCTTGCATAAGAACTTACTCCCAAGCTCCTCCCAAGAGCAGCCCTTCACACTATCTCTTCTTGGGAGTTGGAAGTATTGACACCTTACAACAATCAAATGTCAGGTCAGCCAAAACTCATGCACTGGGAATTTTGTTTCAAGATCAGAAAGCTCCTGGCAGGAAACAAGAGACTGGGAACTGGGATTACCTTGGAAAGTAGGGAATAATAAGTGGTGGAGGGGTCTCCCAAAGATGAAGCTTGTCACACTCATGATCTTCTGGTGTAACATTTGGTTTGATTTACTTTAACAGTCTTAATGAATGGTGACAAATAAAAAAATCTTAATGTAATTTTGGAGTCTGTACAGCTTATCCCGCCAGACTATTGAAGATTCCTTACAAAACATATAAACTTATGTCCCTTCTACACCCCTGCCACATTTCTACTCTTCAAAGGTTTTTGGTTGGAAACCATCACCAAGAGTTGCTTTGCTGGGATCCTTTAAAAACTGGTTCTCTGCTGTTTCACTGTGATACACACATGAGATTTCAGGAGCTTGGCGAAGATCACCAACAAATCCAAAGGTATTCATGTTGCGCTTGCATGCCTGCACCTCAGCAGAGTTCACCAGACCCCTTGACTCCAACACTTGCCAGTTGCTTTGACGTAGCACACATCCTGGCTTAACTTCTGTTTGTGAGACATACACATTGAATCTGCATCACAAGCAACAAAAATTTAAACCTTTCGGTGAAATCCATACACCATCATTCATGCAATCCATTTGAAGAATTTGAAATCTCTGGACTGATCTCTATCCATAAAGCAAAAAGTCATCTTTAGGGTGGAATCTAGACCAAGAAAGAACTGTGAAATGTCAACCCCTGTAGTGATAGCTTTGTTCTTGCTCAGTTGCAACATTACCAGTTCCTAGTGATAAATGAGTTTTGAGAGAAAGATTAGCTCAGAGCTTACGGGTTGAAGGAGATGAAGAGACGCTGGTCAAGCACCATGGCACTAAATCCATTGGCAATGCACACATCTGGGTTTGGTGTTTGTCTGTCAATCACTTCCCGTGATGCCACATTGTTGGGCTCTATGTTGATAACTGTGTCAGCTGCAATGCCCGCCGCCATCCCAAACACAAAAACACCTGCTAAAATGTACTTGCTCGTCCCTCTTAGAACTGGTGGTAAAGCTTGTAACCTCTTATCCTCCTTTTCCTCATCTGCTCCTGCTGTTCTTCGAAGCCCTGTTGACCTTCGCCGTGGGTTCCTCAGCAAGGAAAGCTCAAGCTCATCTTCCACATCTGAATTTGATGGCCCAAGTGGACCTGGTGGTGGATAGTCTGGAAGTGGTCCAGGCCGTAGCCTCCGTCTCCCTCCATCTTTCTGTAATGCCCTTATTTGATGACCACTTTTCCTGTGATGACAACTGAACCAGATGGCATCTGTACTTGCGCAGAAAGACTCTCTGCAGTTTCCCACAGCCAAGGGATTCAGGATTTCAAAATCCTCAAAACAGAAAAATGTTTGCACAGTACTGACACTTCTGGTTCAGATTCTCTGCAGGACTCTTGGTTGTATTCTTCTCTATAGAAATCAGACTGGAATTGGCAGAAAAATCTGCAATCAGTATCCAATATACTCAGAAATCTCACAATGGAAAACCCTGAGGGACTAAAGTAATCAATTAGCTCCAAAATTCCATAAGATACAGTTATGAGGTCACCATCTTCTCTTCCAAAATTCAGAATGCGTTTATTTGGCAGAAAAAATTTCAAGCCATACACAGGACCAAAATCCTGTGACATCTTGATGATGATGATGATGTGAATCCTCGAGGACTAAAACAACCTGGTTCAAATTCATTCCCCAGAACTTGCACCACTACTCTTGGTTGCAATCTTTCCCTTTACCATTCAAACGAGGAAAACCTGCAAACCAAACCCTCGGAATCTAGAGGACAGGAAGTCCTAGAAACTCTAGAAAAATCCCCTACAACTAAGGATCGGTCCAAATTACCCGCAGAAACTAACTTCCTCGCGGTTGCAACTCCTGATTAAGAATGAAACCTGATTCTAAAAAGCAGCAGGAGTAGCAAGATGTGCAAATTTTCCTTTCACTCACAGAATGGAAAAGACTCGTCAATACCTATGGAATGTCTTCTGCCGCCGCAGCCGCGAAGAGCAACACAGACTTCCATTCCCTCCGTACCAAAGCTGAAGCAAGAGGCCTCCTCCCATCGAACTTCTTAATATTATTATTACTAGATCACAGAAGAGGCATAAAAAAAAACAAGGACGATCCACGCGATTTACGAGAGCTTCATCATTCAGGAAGTTCTGAACATTCCAATCTTCTTCGCAGCAGCTCACAAGAATCAAACCCCGAGGGAGGGGGGGCGAAAAAAAATGCTCAACCAAAACCCTCCTGAAAAACGGGGAAAAAAAATGCAATAAAACAAAAATCAACTCTTCTCTTTCGTGAGAATATGCAACTCCTTTTCTCTGTTTCTGTACTCCTCTGCAACAACACTGACGACGACGACGACGTCGACGACGAAAGTGCGAATGTTTTGCGGGAAACACTTCGCAAAAAGCTTTCTGGAAGACATGGCCAAATATTACGAACAGAAGAATCGAGTCTTTCTGGATGAATAATCAATCTAACGATGGATGTTGATGGATGAAAATAAATATTTTCATTTAAATACCCTATGCTGGTCTTCTTTTCTATGGACAAATATTTATATGAGCTGTGGAATGGTGGTGTCTTACTAGATGAATTATTCAATCCGTTGATGGATGAATGCGAATCTTCATCTAATTTCTGTTAGTAACTTCGCATGCTCTCGTTATTGTTTCTTATTTGGAAAATAATATTTTATGAACTGCAGAATAATTGTAGATGAACGATTAATCTATTGATGGACGAATACAAAAACTTCATCCGACTTCTGTTGGTCAAGAGTAGGATGCTCTCCTCCTTTCAAATGTTGTCACTTTTGGAGAGAATGAGTGGCGACCGAGGGAAACAGAAAAAAGAAAAAAAACCAAATTACTGTGTTTTTTTACATTGCTAGCTGTGGGGTTTGAACCCACGCGTGCCATAGCACAGGTGATCTTAAGTCACCCCCCTTAGACCACTCGGGCAAGCTAGCACACACGCCCTGGCTCTCATTCCTAAATAACTTTAAAACATTAAAAACAATCCAAACATGTGCGTTCTGTATTGCGCTCATGGTGAAAATTAGGGTTCGGTTTAGAAACTCTGGATTAGGGTTTGAAGAACAAGAGTGAGAGAGAGAACAAAGGAACAAATTTGTTGCGTGATTTTTGTTTGATGGAGAGAGCGAGGTAAGGAGTTAGAGAGGAAAAGTGATTGAGGTAGTTTTGTTGGAGGTTTTGGAGGTTATAGGTGTGTTTTTTTTTCTTTTTCGGTGTGTTCGAGAGATTGTGAAGGTGGAGATTTTGGAGCCAGGATGAGCTTGTGGCAGTTGCTGGAGGCTATTTTGATGATCACTAATGCATTAGCCATTCTGAACCAGGATCGGTTTCTCACGCCTCATGGATGGGGTTTTGCGGAGATGGGCAACGGGAGAGTGACGTCCATCAAGGGCCAAATCGTTGGTCTGCTTCATGCCGTGCAGTACTTGCGGGTGCCGCTTGTGGCTCTCAATTCCATCATCATCG